>ENA-OQAA01000847-OQAA01000847.1-human-gut-metagenome-genome-assembly--contig:-NODE-847-length-18636-cov-3.431034_pt1 | contig 18636 bp, 24 predicted proteins | sample MGYA00242489_ERZ504515 | MGnify/ENA primary metagenome ERZ504515 (study PRJEB26092, sample SAMD00036237) | human gut metagenome | host: Homo sapiens | study: EMG produced TPA metagenomics assembly of... | reverse complement strand
ATCCCCAGACATTGCTCGTTCCAGATGATATCTGGCTGTACTGACATATCGTTTTTCTCCTTTCTGTGTCGTTTTCCCCTGTTTCCAAGCACAAGACTATACCACACTTCCGGGGAGAAAGCTATTCAGCAGATCTACTAAAATGACCGGGCGGATACTGTGCAACCTATCCTTTCTTTATAATAAAAAAAGGCATGGAAGAATCTTATTCTTTCATACCTACTACTTATTTCTATATTCAACTGAATACACATTCTTTTCCATTATCTGTGTATCATGTACCTATTTTCCTCTAAAAGCAAACTGTATACACTCCATACACGCCTACCATCTATACCTCATTTTACATCCAGAACAAGAAGCCTGGCATCAAAGCTGGTGGCTGTCAGCACTTTTAACTTTGCTTTCATTCCTGTGGAAAACTCTTTCAGTTTCTTATCCATGGGGATGGAAAACAGGCTGCACCGCTTCTCAAACATCTCCCGGTCAAATTTCTCATAAGTCTCTGTCAGAATATGCACAATCTGTTTCACGGTCAGACAATTGGAAAAACCGCTGTCAGAAAGTGTCGCGCCTATATCCGCTTTCTCTTTTTGGGAAATCTGCTCCATATCCTTATTAAACAGACGAATCTCTCCTGCATCAGGATGAACCAGCCCCAGAATAATCTTAAAGGTAGTAGACTTCCCTGCTCCATTGGCTCCGATCAGACCGGTGATCTGTCCTTCTTCTACTTCCATACTTACATCCAGGGAAAATCCAGGATAATTCTTCTGCAAATTTTTCAAACTCAGCAGCATATCTACTCCTCCATAATAAGCTCAAACAGTTCCCGGATCTCTTCCTCAGACAATCCGCTGATCCGCGCTTTCCGGATCACTTCCTCCAGTTCTGTCTCAATCTCCCGCTTCCGCCCTTCCATAAGAAGTCCCTGGTTATTCTTGGCAATAAAGCTTCCTTTCCCATGCACCGTAACCACGAACCCCTCTTCCTCCAGAAAGTCATACGCCTTCTTCACCGTAAGAGCACTAATCTTCAGCTCCTTCGCCAAAGTTCTCACAGAGGGAAGCATTTCCTCTTCCTTTAACGTCCCGTCAATGATCATCGCCTTAATCTGATCTGTGATCTGCTCATAAATTGGCTGCATCGACGAGTGATTAATTATGATCTTCATGTGACTCCTCCTTATGTAAACAGCATATAACAGTATTATACTGTTGTCAAGTGTTATATGCTGTTTGTTTTCAATTAATTCATAGTTACTTTGAACAATCAGCCTGGGAGGGGCAATGTGTTGCGGACAGTTAGTCAAAAAACGGGATTTTATGAGTATAGCGCAGGTTCCATAAACACTGTCTGAGCCCAGCATGGGCGAGTTTGTTTATGGAACCTGCAATCGACGACGGAGTAAAATCCCGTTTTCTAACGTTGTCCGCAACACACTGCCCCTCCCAGCATCCGCCTTCGCCACACAAAAAAAGACGTGCATACCTGAGTCTAAACTCACATACACACGCCAATATTTTTATTCAGCTTTATTAAACACTTCTTTATCCACAGCCCCATTCTGGCAAGCCACAATGGTCGTACAAACAGCATCACCGGTAATATTAACCGCTGTTCTCGCCATATCCAGAATACGGTCAATACCCATGATAATACCGATTGCCTCAACTGGAAGACCAACAGAATTAAATACCATAGTCAAAGTAACAAGTCCAACACTTGGAATACCTGCGGTACCAATGGAAGCCAGTGTGGCTGTTCCGATTACTGTAATATAATCCATAGGAGTCAGCTGGATTCCAAAAGCCTGGGCAGCGAACATAACCGCAACTCCCTGCATAATGGAAGTACCATCCATGTTGATAGTCGCACCAAGAGGTATGGTAAAAGAAGAAATCTTCTTGGAAACACCCATCTTCTTGTACAGCGTATCAATAGAAAGCGGAATAGTCGCATTGGAGGTTGCAGTGGAAAAGGCAAAGGCCATAACCGGGAAAAACTTTCGGATAAACTTTACTGGATTCAGGCCCGTGAACAGCTTCAGCAAAATCTGGTATACACCAAAACACTGGATTGCCAAAGCGATCAGAACTGCAATCATATATTTTGCCAGAGGCACAAATGCGCTGAAACCAATGGTTGCAAAGGTTCTTGCGATCAGACTGAATACACCAATAGGAGCCAGACTCATAACCATCATGGTCATTTCCATCATAATATCATTAAACTGGCTGATAAAGTTGGAAACGGTCTCCGCACGCTCCCCAAGCTTTGCCAGGATCACACCAATGATCAAAGCAAACACTATGATCTGAAGCATTTCCCCACTTGCCAGGGACTTGATGGGGTTATCCGGAATGATATTGAGAATAGTCTGAACCAGAGAGGTAGACTCCATAGTCTCAATATCGGAAGCATTTACCTGGATCTTACTCATATCAAGACCAATTCCCGGTCTCAAAAGAGTTCCGATTCCAAGGGCAACTGCAACTGCCACCGCTGTTGTAACCAGATAAAATGCAAGTGTTTTTCCACCTACATTTCCCAGCTTCTTAGTATCACCGATAGCCATACTTCCACATACCAGTGAGCAGAAAACAAGTGGTACTACCAGCATTTTCATAAGGCGGATAAAGCCCTGCCCAAGAACGTACAGCACTCCTTCAACAATCACATCATTCTTCACACTGCTATCCGGCACCAGGTAATGGAGAACCATTCCTGTGATTGCTCCGGCGATCAGCGCAATAAAGATCATACTGGTTAAGCTGATCTTCTTTTTCTCTTTTACATTCTTTTCTTTCTTCGCGCTCATCTTAGCCTCCCGTTTTTCTTTCATAAATTCTTCCAGAGAATCCTTCCAGCCAGGCATCTCATATACATCGATAATGCGAAGGATAAAATTGTCTAGAACTGCATATGCAGGTCTGGCAGAAGAAAGATCAGACTGCGGGGTAGGTACCGGATTCAGCTGCTCCTCTTTGCCTGCAAGGCGAAGTATCTCCTTTGCAAATTCATAACGATTGCAAACACCCTGACAGGTTGCATGATAGGTTCCGTACTCATTGGTGCGGATCAGATGCAGGATAATTCTTGCCAGATCTTTGGCACTTGTGGGGGAACCATACTGATCCTCGGCTACAGCAAGAGCTCTGCCTGATCTGCAGCCTCCAGAACACGGTTTACAAAGTTATTTCCCTTTCCGAAGACCCAGTTGCTTCGATGATAAAGTGCTTGTGGGTAAACTCCTTCACATAATTCTCCCCGGCGCACTTGGATTTTCCGTAAACAGTCTTAGGATTTGTATTGTCAAACTCCGTGTACGGCTTCTGTGCCAGACCGTCAAAAACGTCGTCTGTGGAAAGCTGCACCATCTTTGCCCCTGTTTTTCTTGCCACAAGGCTTAAGTTGCGGGCGCCTAAAGCGTTTACACGAAATGCTTCCTCCGGCTGCTTCTCGCAAAGCTCTACATCTGTGATCGCAGCACAGTTGATGATCACATCCGGACGGTTGATCTCTCCAAAATGGAGAACTTCGTCTGTTTCTGTAATATCAAGCGCATTTTTGTCTGTATTCAAAACTTCAATTTCCAACGGATCCAGCACTTCATTGATTGCCTCGCCAATCTGGCCTTCAGATCCTACGATCCATACTTTCAGCATGTTTTCTCCTCCTTTTCACACGATAAATAATATTTTAACAAGCTAGGCCATACACTGTCAAGAAAAAGATTGCGCCCTTTTTCCAAATCTGAAAATTGAATTTCCAAAACAGCTGTTAGCATCTTGAATTTCCCAGTCATACCTTGTATAATTTTTGCCAAATGAACAGGGAAGGATTCAGAATATGAAAAGAAAAGTAGGGAAACGAAAAAAGCAGCTGCAGCAAAAATATTTCTTCCGAAAACTTCTTCTTACAGAAGGGATCCTGATCATTGCAGCAGTAATTATACTGGGAGGAGTTTTCCTCGTAAAAAGGATACGGGAAAATGTAAATACAGTTTCCATGGTTGAGGAAGCCAGCGGTCTGGACATGAATGACTCCACCTCTCTTGCCGCTGTAAAGGCCGCAATGGCAAGACCGGCAGAATTTTCTCCTAAATCCGTAGATTCCACCAGACCCTCTTTATACATAGAAACCACAGGCATTGAGGTGGACGGACAGATACTTGCCAATACTTCGGATTATACCTCCACAGATACTCACGCCTTCGATGCCGGGATCAGCTACACAGATGTGGATGGAATCGTCACCTTCCGCGGAAACAATTTCCGTGACACTGCAGCCTATGGCAATACACAGATCAAAAATGGAAAAATCCAGGATCTCTGGACAGCAAAAACCGGCTCTATTACTTACGGAGATGCCACCTGGTCCGGAAGCGGCTGGACCGGACAGCCTCTTATGGAAAAATGGTCCCAAGAAGTAAAGAAGTCCATGAATATGTACGACTGGGCAAAGGAAAAAGACGATCTTGTGGAAGTGATCTATGCCTGCATGGACGGCTATGTATATTTCCTGGATCTGGAAACCGGCGAGGCTACCAGAGATCCCCTTTACCTTGGTTTCACCTTCAAAGGAGCAGGTGCACTTGATCCCAGAGGTTATCCAATTATGTATGTGGGCGCAGGTTATGACAGCAATGAAGGCACTGCCAGGGTCTTTGTTGTGAATCTTCTGGACTGCAGTGTGATGTATACCTTTGGAAATAATGATGAATTTTCCCTTCGCGGAAATTTAAGCTACTTTGATTCCTCTGCCCTTGTGGATGCTGCCACAGATACCCTGATCTATCCAGGAGAGAACGGAATTCTTTATCTGATCAAGCTGAATACCAGTTATGACCCGGAAGCAGGCACCTTGTCCGTCAATCCGGATCATATTGTGAAATGGCGCTACTACGGAACGCGTACCAGCGTAGGCTCCTACTGGCTTGGCATGGAGGACAGCGCAGCCATCTATGACGGTTATCTTTTTATTGCAGATAACGGCGGCAATCTGATGTGCCTGGATCTGAATACCCTGCAGCTTGTATGGGTGCAGGATATTCTGGATGACTCCAACTCTACTCCCGTTTTGTCTGTGGAGGACGGACACCTTTACCTGTATGTCAGCACCTCTTTCCGCCTGGGCTGGCGAAGCAGCACCACAGCAGAGGTTCCTGTCTGGAAAATTGATGCGGAAACAGGAGAGATCATCTGGCAGACCTCTTACGACTGTTCCTCCGAGGACAGTGTTTCAGGCGGTGTACAGTCTACCATCGCTGTTGGAAAAGAAGAATTGTCGGATAACATTTATGTGACGGTTGCCAGAACCGGCGGACAGGCACAAGGTGTACTTGCATGCATTGATAAAAATACCGGGAAAGTAAACTGGGAACATGAATCTGCCTATGCCTGGTCTTCACCTGTATGTGTATACAATCCGGATGGCAGCGGAAAGGTTCTCTACTGCAACAGCACAGGACATATCTATCTTCTGGATGGAAAAACAGGAGACGTTCTTGACTGCCACCAGATCAGTGAGGGAGTCATCGAAGCATCTCCTGCTGTATATCAAAGTTATATGGTTGTGGGAACCAGAGATTGTAAGATATGGGGGATGGAACTGCAGTGATGCGGTTCCTCCCCCCATTTTATTTATGCGATAGGTGAACCAAAGTTCGTGCTTGCACGAAAAACCCTGGCGGCTGCCGCGATAACGAGAAAAACTCGCAGAGCGTGTTTTGTCTCATTTACTCGATAGGCGAGCCAAACTCGCGCAGCGTATTTATCGCGTTTACTCCGATTTAATCGCCCAGCGCATTTTCGTAGACCGTGCGCGTCCATTCTGGGCACATTCCTGGGCTGACGGACGGATCACATCTTTGGAATAATCGGAATAAATTCCCTCCTTGTATCCAGCCTTCAGCGCTTTCTTCACCAGCTTATCCTCTCCTGAATGGAACGTAAGGATTGCCGCTCTTCCACCAGGCTTCAGTGCTCCCGGCAGCTTCTCCATAAACTCATACAGAACCTCAAACTCCCGGTTCACATCAATCCGAAGGGCCTGGAAAGTACGCTGGCAGGTCTTTTTGATGGTCTCCTTCTTCTCTTTTTCCGGAAGGAAATCCAGAGTTTTCTCAATGACCTGACGAAGCTTTGTGGTGGTATCCATGTGGTTTCCTTTGCGGATCTCATCTGTGATCGCCTTGGCAAGCTCCTCACAGTATGGCTCGTCTGAATTCTCATAAAGCATTCCAGCAAGCTCATCCCGGGTAATATGTTCCAGGCGCTCTGCCGCACTGATCCCGGCTTCCTGATTCAGGCGCAGATCCAAAGGTCCGTCTGCTTTGAAGGAAAAACCTCTCTTTGGATTATCGATCTGCATGGAGGACACGCCGAGATCAGCAAGAAGGAAATCAAAACCTCCCACTTCTTTTGCAATCTCATCAATGGTACAGAAATTCTGAAGTTTAATAGTCAGAATATCCTCCCCAAAGCCAAGATCTTCCAGTCTTTTCTTTGTCTTGGCAGCTTCCTCATGGTCTACGTCAGTGGCATACATATGTCCCTGTCCCTGCAGGCACTGAAGCATGGCCTTTGTATGACCACCGTAGCCCAGTGTGGCATCAAAACCAATCTGTCCTGGTTTGATCTCCAGAAAATCAATAATCTCTTTTACCATAATAGAAATATGCATGCCTGCCGGGGTATTCCCTTTTTGCATTACATGCTGAATGGTATCCTGGTATTTCTCCGGCTGAAGTTCTTTATATTTCTCCTCATATTTCTTCGGGTATCTGCCTTTGTAGCGCACTCTGCGCTTATGAGGCTGCTGCCCCTCCTGCACACTCTGCGCATTCTCATACTGTCTGTTCTCTTTTTCCTGTGACATTCTGATCTCCTGTATCTTTTTATCTGTTGCCATCTACCAATTTCGCAGAAAAATTCTTTATGCCGGAATTCTCACCCATTTCGTAAACAGCAACTTTCATTTGCTAATTCTGCCGCATCATCACAGCAATGTTTCCAAACTACAGCTAACATCTTCTGTAATTACCCCTGCTTCCGTTTCTCCAATTCCATACTGATTTTCGAAACAAACAGATCAAACGCCACGTCATTCTTTCCGCTATTGATCACAATATCAGCCTTGGAACGAGTGGGCTCTACATAAAGGTAATGCATGGGTTTCACTGTGTTTAAGTACTGTTTAATGATTCCATTCAAATCTCTTCCCCTCTCTTCCACATCACGGGAAATCCGGCGAAGAATACGCTCATCAGCATTAGCTTCCACATAGACCTTAATATCAAGGAGCTCACGCACTCTGGGATCTGCCAGAAGAAGGATTCCCTCCACAAGGATCACCGGACTTGGGGTGATATGAAGGATCTTGTCTGAACGGTTATGTTGGGAATAATCGTAAACCGGACAGTCAATAGCTTTCCCCTGCCTCAGAAGCTTCAGATGCTCCACCAGAAGCTCTGTCTCCAGAGAATCCGGATGATCATAATTCACAGTCACACGCTGCTCAAAAGGGATTCCATCCTGTCTGCGGTAATAATTGTCGTGATAAAGGACTACTACGTCATCTCCAAAACGCTTTTTAATTCTGTTTGTAAAAGTAGATTTACCGGAGCCGGAGCCGCCGGCAATTCCTATAATAAGACTTTCCATATTCTTCTCCTACCTGTCAAGATCAAATTCTTCCGGCATAAATCTCGGACAAATGTTCTCTGAGGTACAAATTACAGTTGAGGAAAGACGGGTACCAATGGCACATGCCTCTCTCATTGTTTTTCCATAGGTAAGGCCTACGCACACACCTGCAAAAAAGGCATCTCCCGCGCCTGTGGTGTCAACCACATCTACCTTCATAGCTGGATAAACGCCCCAGTTTCCTTCCTGATCTGCATAAGCTGCACCATCACTTCCCATGGTAACCACCATCTTTGGAATATGGGCGGACTGGATTCTTTTTGCCAGACACCGGGCCATCTCTTCAGGCTTCAGGCCACCGTAATCCTCCGAAAACAGGATGCCCGCTTCCTGCTGGTTGCATACAAAGCAGGCTGTCCGCCTTAAGAAGTCACGTCTTTCGATTGCAATGGTCATATTCGATACAAGAGCGTATACTTTTTTGCCGTATTTCTCTGCATAGTGAAAGGTCTTCTTCACAATTTCCTTGTCAATATCAATCTCGATCACAACGCTGTCCGCATCCTGGAAAATTTCATCTCCGTGTTCATCCAGGATCTGCTCTATCGGACGATGGTCCGGACGTTTGGAAATAGATGCCACCACATCTCCGTCCTGGTCAAAGACAGCCAGCCAGGTTCCCATGCCGTTTTTTACCTTACGCATATATCTGGTATCTACTTTATGACGCTCCAGTTTGCGGATCACATCATCCCCCATAGCGTCGTCATCTACCAGACTGACAAAGGTTGGTTTCAACTCTATATTGGCAATATCTTCCACTACATTTCTTCCTACACCGCCATGGATCTGCTGGATCACACCGGCATTTCTTCCTCCAGGAATAAATGGTGCTGTGGAATAACCTTTCACATCGATAAAAACATCACCGATTACAACAATTCCCATATTATAACTTTTCTCCTTTGTTACGTTATATCTTTTGGTTTGCGCTGCCTCTTATGAAACCCGCACTTCCTTGCGGCTACATACCGGCTATGATTTCCGTCACCAGCTTTTTAAAAGATTTCGCCACTCTGTCTGCAGTCTCCTGAACCTCCTTGTGGTTCAGCTCCTGCTTCGAAATGCCAGCTGCCATGTTGGTGATACAGGAAATTCCGCACACTTCAATTCCCATATGACGGGCTGCCATTGCTTCACATGCAGTGCTCATTCCAACTGCGTCACCGCCCCATATAGCTGCCATTCTCACTTCAGCCGGAGTTTCATAGGCAGGACCTGTAAACTGCACATATACGCCCTCCTGGAGATCTATACCGCATTTTTCTGCACTGGCACGGATCACCTCTCGCAGACGTCTGCTGTATACCTCACTCATATCCGGGAATCTGCTTCCCAGTTCCTCAATGTTCGGTCCGATCAGCGGACTTGGAATTCCTGTGGTAATGTGATCGGTGATCATCATAAAATCGCCCGGTTTAAAATTCGGGTTCACTCCGCCGGCTGCATTTGTAAGAAACAGCTTCTTCGCCCCCATCATGCCCATTAATCTGGTGGGAAGAACTACATCCGTCATTGGATAGCCTTCATAGTAATGCACTCTTCCCTGCATGATCACAACCGGCACATTTTTCACATATCCAAATACAAATCTGCCTTTGTGGCCTGCAACTGTGGAGGTTGGAAAACCTTCAATCTCTGTATAGTCAATGGTAGTTTCGATCTGGATCTCATCTGCATAATCTCCAAGGCCGGATCCCAGGATCAGCGCCACTTCCGGTTTAAAATCTGTCCTTTTTCTAACACTTGCAAGGCAAGTCTCTAATTTCTGATATAAATCGCTCATGTACACCTTCTCCTTTATCTGCAGCTATCTGGCTTATCGCCAGGACAGCTTATAACATTATTTTCATATAAACAGAAAACTTTCAATGCCATGCATTTTGCCATAGACTTGTGTTCCGTTTATACGTTGCCGATTTTCTCATCCACAATCCGCTTCAGCCTTTCGTACTGCTTCCTGTCGATACAGATCTGATTGCCTTTTTTCGCGATCAGCTGGTCTGCCTGAAACTTCTTGATGGCGCGGCTGATACTTTTCAGGCAAAGGCCTGTCTCATCTGCCATATTCTGCCGGCTTTCGCCGATGCATAAAATGTCATTTTTGTTATATTTTTCGAACCATTCTGAGAAAAGTACAGCTAATCTGTCAGCCCCTTCCAAAAACAGGTACAGACGGTTCCGCCGCTCTTCCTCCAACAGGGAAGCACAGGTAAGCTTTGCCTCCAGGCGAAAAGCTTCCGTATCTGAATAAATCCATTTCTCATACTGCGCTCTTGGAAGCTTGGTAACGATACACTCTGTCTCTGTCTGCAGGGTGGTCTGGTAGGTATCCTGTCCCAGGATCACCTCCATACCACCAAGCGCAATGAGATTCATGGGCTTCATAAAATCATAGGCAATGCCGGAAATCCGGTAATCTGTGGCTTTTACTCTTCCTCTGGCAACAAAGAAAATCGTATCTGCCGGTTCATTTTCCCTGATAAAAGTAGTTCCGGCTTCCATTATCTCACTCTGAAACAGGTCCATAAGCCATAATGGCGCAGTACGGAAATAAGCTTCAAATTGTTTCTGTTTCTCACGTTCCAGTTCACGAAGGAATGGAAGTACATCGTGTAAATAGGTGTGTTTCATATGATTTCCTCATCTTCTGCCATGTGCTGCAAATCATTTGTTTCTATCCGGGTTCTGTCGCAAAAGCAAGCAATCCACCGGATATACAACCGCTATCCAACAGCTGCTTTTCTATTTTAGCATAATTTCTCAAGAATGGAATGTCCGATGGTTCCTTCCGGCATTTTCACCTCAAAATTATCTGCCACAGACGCACCAATAATAGAAAAAGTATCCTCGTTTTCAAGGGCGCCCCCCTCTTTCATGGTCTTGGAATAAGCCAGGAAGGGAACATACTCTCTGGTATGGTCGGTGCCGCTATAGGTGGGATCATTCCCATGGTCTGCGGTAAGAATAAGAAGGTCATCCTCCCGAAGCTCTTCCAAAAGAACGCCCAGGTTCCTGTCAAACTTCTCGATTTCTTTGCCGTAGCCTTCCACATTTCGTCTGTGTCCCCACAGGGCATCGAAATCAACCAGGTTCACAAAGCAAAGTCCCCTGAAATCCTCTTTGCAGATCTGGATGGTCTGCTCCATGCCGTGTACGGAGCTGTCTGAATGATAAGTCTTTGTGATTCCTTCGCCGCAGAAGATATCGTTGATCTTCCCTACACCGATCACATCCAGGCCATTATCCTTTAACGCATTTAATGCAGTCAGGCCTGTTGGCTTCAAAGCATAATCATGACGATTACTGGTTCGCTTGAACTCACCTTTCTTTTTCCCCACATATGGTCTGGCGATGACACGGCCTACACGCCATTCATCCTTCAGTGTAATTTCTCTTGCGATCTCGCAGCAGCGATACAAATTCTGAAGATCAAAGGTTTCCTCATTTCCGCAGATCTGAAGAACAGAGTCGGCTGAAGTATACACGATCATGGCACCTGTATGGATTTCTTCCTCCCCAAGCTCTTCAATGATCTCCGTTCCGCTGGCGCTCTTGTTTCCAATCACGCGCTTGCCGCAGCGCTTCTCCAGCTCCGCGATCAGCTCCGGCGGAAAGCCGGTGTCTGTGAAAGTCTTAAACGGCTTCTCTGTCTTAATTCCCATCATTTCCCAATGACCAGTCATTGTATCCTTGCCATGCTGCTTCGCCTACGCGCATGTAACGGCCAATCGGCTTCTCCACACCTTGCATATTTCCTGCCGGATGAAGATTTAACATTCCAAGCTTCTTAAGATTTGGTATTTCCAGGGAGCCCATTTTATCCAGAATATGTCCGAATGTATCCACTCCCACATCCCCGAATTTCTCTGAATCCGGCATGGCACCGATTCCCAGAGAATCCAGAACGATCACGAAAATCCTTTCATATTTTTTCAAAATAAAATCCCTCGTTTCCAATATTTTATCCTTTTATTCCCAGTTCAGAATACAATCTCTCTTTCACCTCATCAGTGGCAAATGCCGTATCCACTGCATTCTTCATCATCAGCCGTATCTCTTCCTCCTGAATGCCATACGTGTTCTGGATGAACTGAAGCTCTTTGGTAAGGCTTGTGTTGCTCACTGTACGGTTGTCCGTGTTTATGGAAACCTTCAATCCTGTGTTCAGAAATTCCCGGATGGGATATTCTGACGGACTGTTTACCGCTTTTGTCTGAAGATTGCTGATAGGACACATTTCAATTCCAATGCCTCTGTCAACCAGCTCTTTTTGAATATTATAATGGCCTCGCATGGCGATTCCATGTCCTATCCTGCCGGCTCCCGCTTTTACAGCATCCACAATGTTCTGTACGCTTCCACACTCTCCTGCATGAAGGGTAAAGGGCATCTCCAGCTTATGGATGTTCTGAAAAGCTCCATAAACTGCGCCATGGGATATGCTGCTTCCGCACCTGCCAGATCCGCTGCACACACACCATAGCCCAGATATTCACGAGCTGTTTTTATCATCCGGCTGTTGTCCTCCTGGCTGTGATGACGCATGGCACAGGTAATCACACCAAACTCCGTTCCAAAATCTGCTCTGCCCCGCTCAAGGCCTTTTAATACTGCCTCGATCACAGCACGGCAGTTCATTCCGGAGGTCTCAGAAAGAAGAGGTGCAAAACGGATTTCTGCGTAGCGTACATTTTCCTGGCTCATGGTGCGAAGTACATCGTAGCCAGCTGCCTCAAGCCCTTTTTCATCCATAATACACTGACCCGGAAGAGAAAATTTCTCAAGGTATTCTGCAAGGCTTGTGCAGTCATCAGACACGCTAAGCTCTTCCGGCTGTACCCTTCTTCCCAGCTGGCTCTCCATGAACTCCCGGCTTAAAGACCCGTCCAGATGACAGTGAAGCTCTGCCTTGGGTAGTGCTTTTAATTGTTCGATTGTCATAATTTTTTCTCCTGCAATTCTTTATGCTGCTTTATAACTGCCGGATTCAATGCCAGATCACTCTGTTTCGGCATTTTCCGGCATACTTCATAATACTATTCTCCAGTCAGCAGCTTTCATGCCAGATTAGAAGGTCCGAAGCCTAACGGCAGGAGTTCTTTTAGTGTATACACATCATAATGCTCTTTGTCCACCGCCAGAATGACCTGGAAGGTTTCCGGGTTGCAAAACTCCATCATGACCTGTCGGCACACGCCGCAGGGAGCTGCATATTCTGTGAGCACGCCAGCCTTACCGCCGACAACACAGATAGCCTGAAAATCCTTCACCCCTTCGCTTACTGCCTTGAAAAATGCGGTACGCTCCGCACAGTTTGTGGCTGTATACCCGGCGTTTTCAATGTTGCAGCCTGTGTAAACCTGCCCGTTTTTTGCAAGGAGGGCTGCGCCTACTTTAAAATTGGAATATGGTGTATAGGAATATTTCAGCTGGTGGATTGCTGTATCAATCAGCTGGTTGATCATCTCTTTTTCCATTTTCACACCTCTTTCTTATTCATTAACATTTTCTGATTGTCTCCGACAACATCACTCTCTTCTCAATGAGCGTCGTTATAATCTGACCAATTCCAGGGACAGCATCTGTTCACCTTTACAGTCAATAAACAAATCAATATCCTGTAGCTTTCTCATTCTTTACAATCTTTATAATCCGGCTGGTTCCCAGTCGGTCTGCACCAAGTGCAAGGAACTTCTCTGCATCCTCCAGGGAAGAAATTCCGCCTGCTGCTTTCATCTTTACATTTGGTCCGATATGTCTGGAGAAAAGCTCAATGTCTGCAAAGGTTGCACCTGCACCGCCAAAACCGGTAGAGGTCTTAATATAATCTGCGCCTGCTTCTGTTACAATCTGGCACATTTTAATTTTTTCCTCATCTGTGAGGAAGCAGGTTTCAATGATAACTTTCAGGATTTTGTCACCGCATGCAGCTTTTAAGGTGCGGATCTCGTTCTCAATCAGGTCATATTTCTGATCTTTCAGCCAGCCGATATTGATTACCATATCGATTTCGGAAGCACCATTTACAAGAGCATCTTTTGTTTCAAATTCCTTGGTTGCTGTTGTCATGTAGCCATTTGGGAAACCGATAACCGTGCACACTGCCATTTTTCCATTCATGTATTCTGCTGCCTGTTTTACATAGCTTGGCGGAATGCATACGGATGCAGTTCCGTATTCCATCGCATCGTCACAAATCTGTTTGATTTCTTCCCAGGTAGATGGCTGGAGAAGAAGGGTATGATCCACATGTTTTAAAATCTCTTTTACGTCCATTTATTTTCCTCATTTCTGTTATCACTTTATATTGCCCGAAATTACTGTATCGCAATTTACTGGCAGGATTCATATCTGTTCTTTATTTGATTGTCTAGTACATCGAATATTAAGTAACTGCAATATGTGCGTCACAATTTGTGGGAGATTTCGCCCGAATGAGAGCGCGTAGCGGGCTACGGCAACCGAATTCAGGCAAAATATACCGCAAAGTGGGGCGTGCAGATTGCGATGTCATGGGCTTAATTCGACGAATCTTCCTGATCAGCTTTCTCACAGCCTCAACAGCCACCTGGATTGCCATATCTGTATCATGCACAACCGGATTATCCAGTCCCAGCTTCTCTCTTTCCTGATTTGCAAGCACCAGGAAACAGGAGCCAGCTCTGGCACGAAGCTTGCCAGCTGCAATAAAAAGCGCTGCAGATTCCATCTCGGAAGCAAGACAGCCCATTTTCTTCCAGGCCTCCCATTTGTTGAGCAGCTCATAACCAACTGGCATTGCTTCAGGCTCATGCTGTCCGTAAAAAGCGTCTTTGCACTGGACAACACCTGTATGACAGGAAAGTCCTTTTTCTTTCGCAGCTGCCACAAGGGCGTTTGTCACGTCCAGATTAGCTACTGCCGGATACTCTATGGGGGCATATTCCCGGCTGGTTCCCTCCATACGGATGCACCTGTGCAATTACGATATCTCCGCTTTTTACCTCAGGCTGCATACCGCCGCAGGTTCCAATGCGGACAAAAGTATCTGCGCCGCACCGGGAAAGCTCTTCCATAGCAATGGAGGCAGACGGTCCGCCGATTCCGGTGGATGTCACGCTGACTTTCACGCCGTCCAAGGTTCCTGTATATGTGATATATTCTCTGTTGTCTGCAATGAGAACCGGGTTGTCAAAATACTGGGCAATTTTCACACACCTTTTCGGGTCTCCCGGCATGATCACATACCGGCCAACTTCCCCCTTTGCAACCTGGATATGATACTGCCTGCTGGCATCTTCAGAATAGTTTTTCATAGTGTCACCTCTGTCCTTTATCGTACGGAATACCTTCCGCCTTCGGCGCCCTGGAGTTCTTGGATACAAACACCAGAACGATCAGGGAAATAATATATGGGAACATGTTGTATAATGTGCTGGGAAGCTTCAAGGCTACCAGCGCATCAAATCCTGTGTATACGTTTGACAGCGCACGGAAAAGGCCGAACAGAAGAGCTGCCAGTCCGATGTTTACCGGCTTCCACTGTCCGAAGATCATAACAGCAAGGGCAAGGAAACCAAAGCCGGCAACTCCGTTCTCAAATTTCCACTCACTTACACCGGCAGTAATATAAACCAGTCCCCCAAGACCGCCAAGTGCGCCGGAAATCAAAACGCCTGCGTAACGCATTTTAAAAACATTGATACCTACCGAATCGGCTGCCTGTGGATGCTCACCACATGCCATCAGACGAAGTCCAAATCTGGTCTTATAAAGTACCACATAAGAAGCAAGGAGGATCAGCAGTGCAAAAAGCATGAACCAGCTGAATTCAAATTTTCCAATTCTTATCAGGAACGCTTTCTTAGCCACCTTGTAGGCAACTGTGGAAGAAACGTTGTCTGGGTTTTCTGCCATGTTGATGGCTCTTACGATAACAACAGCTGCAGCCGGTCCAAGAAGATTCAGGGCCGTACCAACCAGTGTCTGGTCTGCATTGAAATGAATGGCAGCCACACCAAGGAGCAGGGAAAATATCATTCCCACAAGTACACTGGCCAGAACCACCAGAAGGATCACAACTGGTGCCGGAGCGGAATCCGGAAGATATTTCATCATCAGGGCACCGCCAAGTGCACCCATAACCATAATTCCCTCAAGACCAATGTTGATGACACCGCTGTGCTCGGAAAAACAGCCGCCAAGTGCTACGAGAATCAATACAGAAGCAAATATTAATGTATACTGAATCAATAATAACATTATTTTTCTCCTCCTTTTGCAGCTTTTTTCTCATCTCTCCTGTCGAGATAACGGTTTAACCAGAGTTTGAAGAAGAATACAAATCCACACAGATAGATGATAAACGCGGAGATCAGATCAGAGATCTGTGCACAATACATGGTCTTATCCACATAGCTTCCACCACTTGTAATGTGCTGGATAAAATAAGAGGAAAAAATTGCTCCGATGGGATGAAGGCCGCCAAGGAAGGCTGCTGCGATTCCATTAAAGCCCATGCCCGGAACGGTTGTCTGCTGAACCATCCAGGTCTCAATTCCGCTGAGATAGAAAACAGCTGCACCAAGTCCTGCAAGACCGCCAGCGATCATCATGGTTACAATGGTATTTCTCTTCTCTTTCATGCCGCAGTATTTTGCAGCATTTTTGTTCATACCTGTTGCGCGAAGCTCAAAACCGAATTTTGTTTTTTCCAGAAGTACCCACACTACGATTGCCATTACCACAGAAATAATAAGACCGATGGATACGAATTTGTTTCCGGAAAAGATCTCGTCCAGTCCACAGTTGGGAAGAAGAGCACTCTTATTGCCGCTGGAAAGATCTACAGTGTATGGAGTAGACTCGGATTTCACCTGGGTAAGAAGCAGATTCACCACATACAGGGAAATCCAGTTCAGCATGATACAGGAAATAACCTCGTTTACATTGAAGTAAGCCTTCAGTGCACCGGAGATGCCGCCTACCAGGGCTGCGATCACGATTGCTGCGATCATGCATGCATACCAGGCATGCCAAGTTTCAACGCAAAATACAGAGAAGCTCCGGCTCCAACTACATACTGTCCTGCTGCTCCAATGTTAAAAAGTCCAACCTTGTAAGCAAACAGAACGGACAGGGAACACATCAGAAGTGCGGAAGCCTTTACCAGTGTGGTTCCCATATACTTCATCATAGCCTTCTGGCTTGGATAGTAAAAATAATTCTTGATAATTGCAGTAATCGCACCCGCAGCTCCTGCAGGATTGATAATAAGAAGTACCAGATAACCGATGAGAAGACCGATCACAATGCATAAAAGAGAGGCAATGATGGTCTGAACCGCATTGTTTCTCAGAATGCTTTCTTTCTTTTTGGATTCATTATTCATTGCTCTTCGTCTCCTTTCTCTTCGATCCTGCCATATAAAGGCCAAGTTCCTCTACGGTTACTTTTTTCGGATCAAATTCTCCTACGATTTCACCTTCGTACATTACCAGAATTCGGTCTGATACATTCATAACCTCATCCAGCTCCAGGCTGATCAGAAGAACGCCTTTGCCTGCATCCCTTGCCTGTACCAGCTGTTTGTGAACATGCTCGATTGCTCCAACATCCAGACCACGGGTAGGCTGAACTGCGATCAAAAGCTCCGGATTCTTGTCAATCTCACGGGCAATGATTGCTTTCTGCTGGTTTCCACCAGACATGGATCTCGCCTTGGTGATGGCACCCTGACCGGAACGGATATCGTACTGTTCGATCAGACGGTTGGCATATCTGCGAATCTCTTTGCGTTTCAAAAAGCCCAGTTTATTGGTGAACTGTGGTTCGAAATATCTCTGAAGGACGATGTTGTCTTCCAGGGAATAATCAAGTACCAGGCCGTGTTTGTGACGGTCTTCCGGGATATGGCTCATGCCGGAGGTAAGGCGCTCACGGATTGGCATGTGAGTAATGTCTTTTCCATTCATAGTAATGGTGCCGCTCTTCAGTGGCTCCAGACCGGAAAGTCCGTAAACAAATTCGGTCTGGCCATTTCCGTCGATTCCGGCGATACATACGATCTCACCTCTGTGGACCTGAAGAGAAACGCCGTTGACTGCGTTATTCTTATGATGCTTGGAAGCAACCACCATATCCTTGATATCCAGAACAACTTCACCGGGCTTTGCTTCTTCTTTCTCTACAACGAAGTTACGTCTCGTCCAACCATCATGGCGGAAAGCTTCTCCGGGTTGGTATCCCTGATGTCTACGGTTCCGATGCATTTTCCCTTACGAAGAACGGTACAGCGGTCTGCAACCTGCATGATCTCACCAAGCTTGTGGGTAATGAACAGAATGCTTTTGCCCTCGGCTGCCAGATTTTTCATGATCTGCATAAGCTCCTGGATTTCCTGCGGAGTAAGTACTGCGGTAGGCTCATCAAAGATCAGGATCTCGTTGTCACGGTAAAGCATTTTCAGGATCTCGGTTCTCTGCTGCATACCTACTGTGGTATCCTCGATAATGGCATCCGGATCTACAGAAAGACCATATTTTTCGGAAAGGGCCATAACCTTTTTACGCGCGCCCTCTTTCTGAAGGAAACCGTTTTTGTGGTCTCAACACCAAGGATAATATTATCCAGAACGCTGAAGCATTCTACCAATTTGAAATGCTGATGTACCATTCCAATGCCCAGGTCATTTGCATCGTTTGGATCTTTGATCTCAACTTTCTTTCCATCTTTGTGGATCTCGCCCTCTTCCGGCTGATACAGGCCGAACAGAACACTCATCAGAGTGGATTTACCTGCTCCATTTTCGCAAGCAGAGCGTGGATTTCACCTTTTTTCAACTGAAGTGTGATATTATCATTTGCGATGATTCCGGGAAAACGCTTGGTTTATTCCCAGCATTTCAATTGCATATTCACTCATCTTCGCTTTCTCCTTTTTCATG
>ENA-OQAA01000846-OQAA01000846.1-human-gut-metagenome-genome-assembly--contig:-NODE-846-length-18637-cov-3.555916_pt1 | contig 18637 bp, 14 predicted proteins | sample MGYA00242489_ERZ504515 | MGnify/ENA primary metagenome ERZ504515 (study PRJEB26092, sample SAMD00036237) | human gut metagenome | host: Homo sapiens | study: EMG produced TPA metagenomics assembly of... | reverse complement strand
ACGTATTGGCTGACGTGGAAGAAATATATGAATATTCTAAAGATACATCCACTGGAGTATCCAAGGATATATCTGAAAAGTGCGTATTAGGTAAATGGCTTATTGAAGAGCCGTATGCCTTAATAGGGCACGTGCGGTTCTGTGAGGGGCTTTTGAGACTTGAACCTCTCATCGCAAAACAATATATGATGAAAGGATGTGAAAAGTCGAGACAAAGTCTACTCGACGCAGGAAATGTCTGACATTAACGAAAAGAGCAATTTTGTTTTTGAATTTCAGTCTGTGACAAAGTTGTTTGAAGAGCAGGTGCGGCTTCATCCTGACAAATGTGCTGTAGCTTCCAGCAAGGAAAGCTTTACCTACGCACAGCTGAATGAAAGAGCAAACAGAATTGCGAATTCTCTTATTGAAAAAGGCGTTGGCTGTGAAAAAATCGTAGGTGTGGTACTGGAGCGCTGTTGTGACTTTTACGCAGTCCGTCAGGGTATTTTGAAGGCTGGTGGTGCATTTGCTGTCGCAGCCCCGGATTATCCCGATGACCGTGTACAGTTCATTTTTGAAGATGCAGGAGTTCCCTTTATTATCACCACAAAGGAGATCCAGAAGGAGCGCCAGGAGCTGTTTTCCAGGCTTTCCTGTACGGTGCTTTTGCTTGAAGAACTGCTGGAAAACCCAAATGCCGGGAACCCGGATACCCAGATTAAGGAACATGATCTTTGCTACTGTATTTACACCTCCGGTTCCACGGGAAAACCAAAAGGTGTTATGATCGAGCATATCAACCTTGCCAATTTTGTAAATCCTAATCCAAAGAATGCGGAAACCTATGGCTATGTAAGCAGGGGAAGCGTTTCCCTTTCCATGGCAGCCATGACATTTGATGTTTCGGTACTGGAGGAATTTCTCCCTCTCACCAATGGAATGACTGCAGTGATCGCAAGCGATGAAGAGATCCTGAATCCCATTATGCTTGGAGATTTAATTGTAAAAAATAAAGTGGATATTATGACCACAACTCCTACCTATCTTTCCAATATGATCGATCTGCCCCAGCTTCAGGAAGCAGCTGCCCAGATCAAGGTATTTGACGTAGGAGCAGAAGCATTCCCGCCTGCACTTTTTGACAAGATTCACGCAGTAAACCCGGATGCTTATATTATGAACGGCTATGGACCAACCGAGACTACCATCAGCTGTACCATGAAGGTAATCACCGACAGCAAAAATATTACCATCGGAGAGCCAAACGGCAATGTTCAGGTTTATGTGGTTGACAAAGAGAACAGGATCCTTCCGGACGGAGAGACCGGAGAGCTTGTAATTGCAGGTCTTGGAGTAGGTCGTGGCTACATCAATCTGCCGGAGAAAACAGCAGAAGTTTTCATCACTCTCAACGGAGAAAGAGCCTATAAAACAGGCGATCTTGCAAAGATCACTCCAGATGGCGAGATCGAATTTTTCGGAAGAATTGACAATCAGATCAAGCTTCGCGGTCTCAGAATCGAGCTTGGTGAGATCGAGGAGGTTGTTAACAGCTTCGAAGGAATCATCACCAGTATTACAGTACCGGTGGATAATAAATATCTTTGCTGCTACTTTATGGCAGACCGCCAGATCAATGTTGAAGCGCTTACCGCTTATGCGTCAGAATCCCTGGCTCATTACATGGTTCCGGATGTTTTCATCCAGCTGGAAAAAATGCCTTTAACCCAGAATGGCAAAATTGACAAAAAAGCATTGCCCAAGCCGGTGGCGCAACCCAGAAACCTGAAAGAGCCGGAAAATCCAATGCAGAAGAAGATTTTTGACATTGTGGCAAAAGTAGTAGAAAACGACTTCTTCGGAATCGACACCAGTTTTTATAAGGCCGGCCTTTCCTCCATCAGTGCAATGAAGCTCTGTGTCCTGATCTCAGAGGAATTTGGTGTTACCGTAAAAACAAGCGATATCCACGAGAACAATACCGTGGAGAAGCTGGAAAAATATGTCATGCTGGCGCCGAAACTCAGAACCTACGAAAAGAGAGAGGTTTATCCTCTTACCGGTTCCCAGAAGGGTATTTTTGCAGAATGCAGCAAAAATCCTGAGAGTACCGTATACAATATCCCCTTCCTTTTTGAACTGGATCCAACAGTGGATACCCGGAAATTATCCGATGCAATTGCCAGAATGGTAAGCGCCCATTCCTATCTGCTTACACAGGTATATCTTGACGATAATGGGGAGATGGTACAGCGCCCTGGAAATGAGACATTTGTGCCGGAAGTGATCGAGACCACAAATGAGAAATTTGCCAGCCAGAAGGAAAGCCTTGTACGTCCGTTTAAGCTGGAAAAGGGACGTCTCCTTCGTGTGGCAATTTATGTGACAGAAGATAAGAAATACCTCTTTACTGATTTCCACCATATTATTGCTGACGGCAACTCCTATGATATCATTTTCGAGGATATCAATAAGGCCTATATGGGTGAAAAACTGGAAAAAGAGTCCTATACCGGATTTGATGCGGCCCTTGACGAAGAACAGCAGATGAAAGAGGGCAAATACAAAAAAGCTGAGAAATATTATGACAGTATTTTTGAAGGAATTGAAACGGAATCTCTCCCTATGCCAGACCTGAATGGAAAAGCTCCTGAAAAAGGTTATCTGGAGAAGACCATGGGCCTGAAAGAAGAGGCCATTCTTTCCTATTGCGAGAAGCTGGGTGTTACCCCGAATATTTTATTTACAGGTCTGTTCGGCATCCTTATGGCAAAATACTCCAATGCAGAGGACAGTCTGTTTTCTACTATTTATAATGGACGAAACGATTCCAGGCTTGAAAACACAGTCTGCATGCTGGTAAAAACCCTTCCTGTTTATTGCAAATTCGACCCGAAGACCACCGTACAGGCGTATATGGCAGAGCTTTCCGAGCAGATGCTGTCCTCCATGGCAAACGATATTTTCCCATTTTCCGATATTTGTGCAAAATACGGGCTGAATTCGGATCTTACCTTTGCATACCAGGCAGAGTTAAGCGACGATTATCCAATTGGAGACACCATTGCCAGAGGCCACGACCTTTCCCTGGATATGGCCAAAATGCCTCTGCTGATCCAGGTAAGAGAGTACAACCACACTTATGTGCTTACAGCAGAATACCGCAGCGACATGTACAGCCAGGCCTTTATTGACGGAATCCTGGATTCCTATGAAGCTGCCATGAGCTCCATGCTGAAAACAAAATATGTTTCTGAAATCTCTGTGATCTCTCAGAGTGGGGTAAACAAGATCGCAGAATTCAATCATACAGAAAACGAATTTGACAGAAGCAAAACCATTTCTGACATGTTCGCTGAATTGGCAGAGACCATTCCAGACCACACCGCAGTGGTATTTAAAGACCGGAAATATACATACAAAGAACTGGACGAGCTCAGCAACAGACTTGGAAAATATATTGCATCCCAGGGAATCGGCAGGGAGGATGTAGTCTCCATTCTGATCCCCCGCTGCGAATACATGGCCATCGCACCAATGGGCGTGATCAAAGCCGGTGCGGCATACCAGCCTCTTGACCCTACTTACCCGAAAGACCGCCTGATGTACATGCTGGAGGATTCTGCTGCTAAGCTTTTGATCGCAGACAGAGAGCTTCTGCCGCTGGTAGACGGCTATCAGGGACCTGTTTTATTTACAGATGAGATCCCACAGCTGGAAGAGCGTGATGTGGAACTTAAGAAGCCAGAGCTTCATGATCTGTTTATTTTACTGTACACTTCCGGCTCCACCGGCGTGCCGAAAGGCTGTATGCTGGAATATGGAAATATCACTGCATTCTGCCACTGGTACAAAAAGTATTACCAGGTAGATCACAGCTCCAAAATAGCAGCTTATGCGTCCTTTGGATTTGATGCTTCCATGATGGATATTTACGGTGCAATTGCAAACGGTGCAGAGCTTCACATTATTCCGGAAGAAATCCGTCTTGATTTTATTGCACTTCAGCGTTATTTTGAAGAGAATGGCGTTACCCATTCCTTTATGACTACACAGGTGGGAAGACAGTTTGCGATGGAAATGAGCTGCGAGAGTCTGCAATATCTTTCCATAGGTGGAGAGAAGCTTGTTCCTATGGAACCGCCGAAGGATTATAAATTCTTTAATGCGTATGGTCCTACAGAGTGCACAATTTTTACAACTGTATTTGAAGTGGATAAATATTATTCAAATATTCCAATCGGAAAAGCGCTTGATAATTTCAAGCTTTATATAGCCGATAAGTTTGGTCATCTGCTTCCATACGGTGCCTGCGGTGAACTGATGATCTCCGGATGGCAGGTTTCCAGAGGCTATCTGAATAAACCGGAGAAAACTTCGGAAGTTTATACGAAGAATATTTATGACGATGCAGAAGGTTATGAAGTCCTGTATCATTCCGGTGATGTTGCCAGATATCTTCCGGATGGAAACATCCAGATCATTGGAAGAAAAGACTCCCAGGTTAAGGTCAGAGGCTTTAGAATTGAGCTTTCCGAGGTTGAGGAGGTCATAAGAAGATACGAAGGCATAAAGGATGCAACCGTAGTGGCTTTTGACGATCCAAATGGCGGCGGAAAATATATTGCAGCTTATGTAGTATCTGACGGTCAGGTTGACATAAATAAGTTAAATGATTTCATCAAAGAAACCAAGCTCCATACATGGTTCCGGCAGTTACCATGCAGATCGACAAGATTCCGCTGAACCAGAATCAGAAGGTAAACAAAAAAGCCCTTCCACTGCCAGAGCGAAAAGTGGAAGAAATCGTGAAACCGGAGAATGAGACTCAGCAGAAGCTGTTTGACTGTATTGCTGAGGTTCTTGGCTATACCGAATTCGGCATTACCACAGATATTTACGAGGCAGGACTGACTCTATCACTGCTATTAAGCTGAATATCCTTATTTCCAAAGCTTTTGACATTGTGATAAAAACATCTGACATCAAGGATCACCCAACCATTCAGATGTTAGAGAGCTTTGTGAAGACTGCCGGAAAAGAAACCAAGAGGGAAATCCAGGAAAATTATCCTCTCACCAATACTCAGGAGGGAATTTTCATCGAGTGTACAGCCAATATGGGATCCACCATTTACAACATTCCATATCTTCTGAAGCTTGACAAAAAGGTTGACCTGGATAAGCTGGCAGAAGCAATTGACAGCACCGTTGCAGCTCATCCTTACCTGAAAACCCGTCTCTTTATGAGCGACGAAGGAGAAGTCCTTCAGAAACGTAATGATGCTTTCACTTATAAGACGCAGATTATAAATGGAATGAACCGGGAAACTCTGGTTCGTCCGTACATGCTGTTTAATGAACAGCTTTTCCGCTTTGAGATTCACAGAACCTGTGATGGAAATTATCTGTTCCTTGACATTCATCATATTGTTACAGATGGTACCTCCCTGGGCATTATCCTGAACGACATTAACAGGGCTTACAGCGGAGAAAAGCTGGAAGTGGAAGAGTATACTTCCTATGATCTGGCCTTGATAACAGGGATGCTCTGGCAAGTGATGCTTATAAGAATGCAGAGAACTACTATAAATCCGTTTTTGAAAATGCGGGCGGAAGCATCAACTTCTATCCAGACAAGAGCGGAGCAGCTCCAACCGCAGAGATGTATCATCGTGAGACCAGTGAGTTCTCCGTACAGGACGTGAAGGCATTCTGTAAGAAGCACGGAATTACAGAGAATGTATTCTTTATCTCTGCTTTTGGTATTACTCTTGGAAAATACAATTTCAGGAAGGATGCGGTATTTACCACTATTTACCACGGCAGAAACGATTCCAGACTTTCCGATACCGTGGGTATGCTGGTAAAGACTCTTCCCGTTTACTGTGATTTCTCAGGAAGCACTGCGGATTGCCTGAATGCTGTCCAGCAGCAGCTGATTAATTCCATGAACAACGATATTTATCCGTTCTCCCAGATCAGCCATGAGTTCAACATCAAGGCAGATGCATGGTGATCTATCAGGGCGACAACTTCGCCTTTGATAATATCGGCGGGGAATATGCGCAGGAAGAACCTGTTCAGCTGAATGCGGCAAAGGCACCTGTTTCCATCAGTATTTCAATTGAGAGAAATAAGTTTGTCTTTGAGATTGAGTACAGAGGCGACATGTACAACGAGGAAACCATCAAATACCTTGCAGATAACCTGGAAACAACGGCAGATGGAATCCTGAGAGAATACGAGCCGGCAGACATCAGACTGATGTTTGAGGAAGAAACCAAAATGGAAGATGATCCTTCCCATGCCGGAAAGACCTTTGTAGACCTGTTCAGGGAAGCTGTTGCAAAATATCCGGACAGACCGGCGGTAAAAGACGGAATGGGCGAGCTTACCTATAAAGAACTGGACCATATGTCAGATTATGTTGCTCAGAAGCTTACGGAAAATGGCTTTGGCAGGGAAAAGGTTGCAGGTATTCTGTGCGGAAGAACAAAGGAATATGCCGTAGCTTATATCGGTGTTATGAAAGCCGGCGGTGCGTATGTTCCATTGGATCCGGAATATCCGCAGAGCAGAATTGAGTACATGCTGAAGGATTCCGAGGCAGAAAACCTGCTTGTAATAGACCGTTACCGCAGTCTGGTAGGCTTCTACGACCAGAATGTGATCAGCTGGATGACGTGGCAGCAGAATCCAAAGACTTTGCACTTTCAGTAGAGCTCACAGCCCCGAAACCAGAGAACCTGGCTTACATGATCTACACCTCCGGTTCCACCGGAAAACCAAAAGGTGTTATGCTTGAACAGCGGAACCTGCTGAATCTGATTGAGTATATTCTTATGACAAGAAAACTGACACCAGATGATATTGTGGCAGAGTTTGCAAGCTTCTGCTTCGATGCATCCGTGATTGACTTGTTTGCTCCGCTTACTGCAGGCGCGGTACTGTACATTTTGCCAGAGAGCATACGAAAAGATGCGGTTGCTGTTGGAAAATTCATAAAAGAAGAAAAAATTACCACAGCTACCTTCCCAACCAGATGGGCGAGCTGGTTGCAGAGCTTCTTGACGATGCTCCGAGCCTGAAATTTGTCACCCTGGGTGGTGAGAAGTTCAAATATTACCGGGATAGAACTTACCAGATGATCAATGGCTACGGTCCAACGGAGAATACTGTTTCTTCCACAGAGTTCTGGGTTGACAAACAGTACGACAACATCCCGATCGGTAAGTCACAGCGGAATATCCGCAGCTACATTGTGGACGAAAATATGAAACGGCTTCCGGTAGGCGCTTCTGGTGAGCTTTGCCATGCCGGACGTCAGATTGCAAGAGGATATCACAATCTTCCTGAGAAGACGGCTTCCGTATTTGTGGAAAATCCGTTCTCCGTATGTGACGAGGACAAACGTCTTTACAGAACCGGTGATATGGTCCGCATGAAAGGTGACGGAAATATTGAATATATCGGAAGAATCGATTCCCAGGTAAAGATAAGAGGATATCGTATTGAACTTGGTGAGATCGAAGGAGCTCTTCTGAAGCACGATAAGGTGAAGAATGCTGCTGTTATAGTGATCGAAAAAGGCGGAAACAAATATATCACAGCTTATTATACTGGTGAAATCATTCCGGAAGATGAGCTGAAACTGTTCCTGAACCCGCTGATTCCGGATTACATGATGCCATCCTTCTTTGTCCATCTTGAGAAAATGCCGGTGACTCCTGGCGGAAAGATAGACAAAAAGGCGCTTCCGTACCAGAAGTAACCACCACAGCAAGCACAGCCTATGTGGAGCCTGTTACCGCTGTCCAGATTAAACTTTGCGAGATATTTGAAAAAGCACTTGGCATTGAAAAAGTAGGAATTGAGGATAACTTCTTCGAACTTGGAGGCTCCTCACTTACTGCATCAAAAGTTGCTGTTATGTGCCTTTCCAAGAATATTTCCATTGTATATGCAGACATTTTCAAATATCCGACCATCCGTGAGCTTTCTGCAATCGTGGATAACAGTGAAGCATTTGAAAATCCGCAGAGCGAGAATGAATTCTCCAGATACAATTATAACCGGATCCAGAGCGTGATCAGCGGAAATGTAGAAGAAAACGTAAACCAGGTGACAAAGGAAGAAATTGGTGATATCATGATCACAGGTGCAACCGGCTTCCTGGGAATTCATGTTCTGAAGGCCTATCTGGATAATTATGACGGCAAGGTTTACTGCCTGGTACGTAAAGGGAAATATGAGTCCATGGAGAAACGAATGATGCATATGTTGATGTATTACTTCGATAATCCATGCCAGGAACTGTTTGGAGAGCGTATTATCTGTGTGGATGGCGATATTACCTCGAAAGAACAGGTGGAGAAATTTGCAGATTACAAATTTAACACCATTATTAACTGCGCAGCCTGCGTAAAGCATTTTGCAGCTGGTGATGTACTGGAGAAGATAAATGTACACGGAGTGGAAAATCTGATTGAATTCTGTAAAAATAGTGGACGCAGACTGATCCAGATTTCTACTGTTTCTGTTGCCGGAGAAGGTTCCGATGGTGTTCCGCCAATGTCCAGAGTCTTTAATGAAAACGATCTGTATATTGGACAGAACATCACAAATGAATACATCCGCACAAAATTCCTTGCAGAGAGAGCTGTACTGGAAGCTGTTTCCAGTGGGCTTGACGGAAAGGTTATCCGTGTAGGAAATCTGATGAGCCGAAATTCAGATGGTGAATTCCAGATCAACTTTATTACAAACGGATTCCTGCGAAGCCTGAGAGGATATGAGGCAGTTGGTAAATTCCCAATTGGGGCTATGCACGAAGTTACAGAATTTTCACCAATTGATTCTACTGCACTTGCAGTGTTGAAACTGGTGCAGACAGACCGGAGATTTACCGTATTCCACGCCTGCAACAGCCATCATATCTATATGGCGGATCTGATCTATGCAATGCGGAGCCATGGATTTGACATTGACATTGTAAGTGATGAAGAGTTTGAGGCTGCAGTAAAAGAATTTGCAAAGAACAGTGATGATTCGGATGTTGTTTCCGGACTGATCGCGTATACGGCTCATAATGAAAATGAGATCTATACCCTGGATTACAGCAACCGGTTTACAGCACAGGTTCTTTACAGACTGGATTACAAATGGCCGGTTACAGATGACAGATATCTGGAAAGCGCTATTGAGGCACTTGACAGACTTGCATTCTTTGATTGATTTACGCAACTTAAAGGAGGAAATTGTAATGGAAATTGTAAGTAAGACAGAGGGCAGCAAGGTAACTATGGAGATCACAGGATGGCTTGACACCCAGACTGCACCGCAGCTGGAAAAGGAGCTGTCAGCACTTGATCCTGGTACAACCAGCCTGGTATTTGACTTTGCAAACCTGGAATATATCTCTTCTGCCGGACTTCGTCTGGTAATCGCCGCTTATAAGAAGATGGCAGGCAAGGAAGGCTTCAGGATTGTAAATGTTTCTGATGAAGTGTACGATGTTTTCAGCCTTACCGGATTTGATCAGAAGATTAATATTGAGAAGAAATAAAGGCTGAATTCGTGCATGGCGAAGCGCATTGCATGTCACAGGCAACATTCCGCGAGGTGCTTTTTGGACAAAAAGTTCACAGAAAACTCGAGAATTGCGGCGCGCAATCATGCTTTGCATGATTGCTGCGTATTGCTGTAAGCGAAGTGAACAGTAACCTGTCTGGAGCAGACCTGGGGAATCTACAGTTGCTACCCGGTGCTTTTTATAGTAAGAAATGATAAAATTATATAGAATCAATATCAATACTCTTGAGGATCCCTTGCAGAATGAAAGTCTTTTGGAACAAGTTGGACCAGAGAGAAGAAAGAAGGTCATCCGGTATCTTCAGCCGGATGACCGAAAAAGGAGTCTGGGCGCAGGAATTATGATCCGGAAGATCCTGAATGGGAACGGACTTTCCGAAAGCAGCCTGAAATATTCCGAAAATGGGAAGCCTGTGGCGGATCATCTCCATTTTAATATCTCCCATGCCGGAGACTATGTGGTGGGAGTGGTGTCGGATGGTGAAGTGGGATGCGACATTGAGCGGAATGTCAATGCGCCTCTGGAAATTGCGGAGCATTATTTCCATTCGACAGAGCGGGAATATATAGAAGCTGCTTCTGACCCGGGCAAAGCTTTTTTTACACTTTGGACCTTAAAGGAAAGTTATATGAAAATGACAGGCAGGGGGATGAGCCTTCCGCTTGATTCTTTCGAGATCATTCGAAAAGATCAGGCTTTGTTCTGGGAAAATCACCGAAAAGACCAGGCTTTTTCAGGACAATGGAATTTGAGAATTATATTTTCTCAGTGTGCATGGAAAGTGATTTTTCTTTGCCGCCCAAGGGCTTTACAGAGCTTCTGTGACACTACTGCCTTTTGCTGCTATCCAGCATGGATTGGAGCTTATTTTTAGTCAAAAAATCCTTAAGAATTATATGCAAAAGACTTGACGGATATGTCCGCTGTGTGGTAAACTGTACAAGCGACATGGAAGTTAGGTCTTTTTTTTTATGCCGAAAAACGGTGGCGGATACACCGAAAAGGCTGATTTAAGACCATGCAAATGAAAACACTGGAGGTGGAAGTTGTGCGCGTTAGGATTACATTAGCATGTACAGAGTGCAAGCAGCGTAACTACAATATGACCAAGGAGAAAAAGAACCATCCTGAGAGAATGGAAACCAAGAAATATTGTAAGTTCTGCCAGAGACACACAATGCACAAGGAAACAAAATAGTCACTTTAGATTGTGAGGTTAGGCTATGCAAGAAAAAGAAAAATCTGCAGGCAAGACCGCCAAGGCTAAGGAGCCGAAGAAATCCTGGTTCCAGGGCTGAAGGCAGAGTTCAACAAAATTGTCTGGACAGACGCGATACACTGATGAAACAGTCAGTTGTTGTTATTGTCATAACCGTAATTCTCGGTGTGATCATCAGTGTGATGGATGCAGGCATTCTGGAATGCATTAATCTTTTAATCAAATAAGGACAAAGGTGATTGTATGTCAGAAGCAAATGGTACGTTGTCCATACCTATTCCGGTTATGAGAACAAGGTAAAGGCCAACATTGAGAAGACAATTGAAAACCGACATCTTGAGGATCAGATTCTGGAAGTACGGGTTCCTCTGGAAGACGTTGTGGAGATGCGTAATGGTGTTTCCAAGCAGGTCCAGAGAAAAATGTTCCCAAGCTATGTTCTTATCAACATGGTCATGAACGACGATACCTGGTATGTTGTCCGGAATACCCGTGGAGTGACTGGGTTTGTTGGTCCGGGATCCAAGCCTGTACCGCTCACAGAAGAAGAAATGAAGCCGCTGGGCATCAAAGATGAGACTGTCCGCGTTGATTTCGTCGAGGGCGATACCGTTGTTGTAACAGGCGGAGCCTGGAAAGAGACTACAGGTGTTGTGACTGCCATCAATCCGCAGAAGCAGCTTGTAACGATCAATGTAGAGATGTTTGGACGCGAAACACCGGTTGTAATCAGTTTCGCAGAAGTTCAGAAAATGTAACAGACAAAGGTAACACAATATCGTGGGAGGACATACCCCCGCCAATACCACATAGGAGGTGCCGAAAATGGCAAAGAAAGTAACAGGATATATCAAATTACAGATTCCCGCTGGTAAAGCAACTCCAGCACCACCTGTAGGTCCGGCTCTTGGACAGCACGGTGTAAATATCGTTCAGTTTACAAAAGAGTTCAATGCGAGAACAGCAGATCAGGATGGTATGATCATTCCTGTAGTAATCACTGTTTATGCAGATAGAAGTTTCAGCTTCATAACCAAAACTCCGCCGGCTGCAGTTCTTCTTAAGAAAGCTGCAAATATCAAATCCGGTTCCGGCGTACCGAACAAAACAAAAGTTGCTAAAGTTACAAAAGCTCAGGTTGAGGAGATCGCTCAGCTTAAGATGAAAGACTTAAATGCAGCATCCATCGAAGCAGCAGCAAGCATGATTGCTGGTACTGCAAGAAGTATGGGAATTGAAGTAGTTGATTAATCACAAATAGTAAGTGGGAGGGCTTTTCCCCGCAAATACCACAGGAGGTTATAGAAATGAAACGAGGAAAGAAATACGTGGAGGCTGCTAAGGCAGTTGACCGCGCAACATTATACGATACTAATGAAGCTATCAGCTTAGTTAAAAAAGCTGCTGTTGCCAAATTTGACGAGACTATCGAAGTTCATATCCGCACAGGCTGCGATGGACGTCATGCAGATCAGCAGATCCGTGGTGCAGTAGTTCTGCCACACGGTACAGGTAAAACTGTTCGCGTTCTTGTATTCGCTAAGGATGCAAAAGCTGAGGAAGCTAAGGCTGCAGGTGCTGATTTCGTAGGCGCTGAGGACCTTATTCCGAAGATCCAGAATGAAGGATGGCTTGACTTCGACGTTGTTGTTGCAACTCCAGATATGATGGGTGTTGTTGGACGTCTTGGTCGTGTACTTGGACCGAAAGGTTTAATGCCTAACCCGAAGGCTGGTACTGTAACTATGGATGTTACAAAGGCTATCAATGATATCAAAGCTGGTAAGATTGAGTATCGTCTTGACAAATCAAACATTATCCATGTGCCGATCGGTAAAGCTTCCTTTACTGAGGAGCAGTTAAGCGACAACTTCCAGACGCTGATTGGAGCTATTGTAAAGGCTAGACCTAGCACACTGAAAGGACAGTATTTAAAGAGCGTTGTTATTGCTCCGACAATGGGTCCTGGAGTGAAGATCAACCCGATCAAGTTAGCTTAATAGATGAAAATGAAGAGCACTCACCGCGAGGTGGGTGCTTTTTTTCATGTCATAATTTTGATATTTTATAGTGAGTTTTGGTATATGTTTTTTATCATATGAGATATCATATGGGAAAATCGGGTCAATATAAAGACCAGGAGGAGTGTGCAGGGATGAAATATGGATATTTTGATGATAAGAAACGAGAATATGTGATTACCAGACCAGATACACCAGCGCCTTGGGTAAACTATCTGGGAGATCCTGAATATGGTGCCATTGTGTCCAATAATGCAGGCGGATACAGCTTTGTAAAGTCTGGTGCTAACGGAAGAATTTTACGTTATGTTTTTAATCAGTTTGACGAGCCGGGAAGATATATTTATCTGAGGGACAATGAAACGAAAGATTTTTGGTCAGCGTCATGGCAGCCTGTAGGAAAGGATCTTGAAAAATATAAAAGTGAATGTCACCACGGTACTGCTTATACCAGGATGATGGCAGATTACAGCGGTATTCATTCTGAGGTTAGGTATTATGTACCCCTGGGACAGTCTTATGAGGTGTGGAGCCTTTGTGTGGAGAACTGTTCTGATAAGGAAAGAGAAATTAATGTAACCGGATATGCGGAATTTACCAACAACAGCAACTATGAGCAGGATCAGGTAAATCTGCAGTATTCCCAGTATATTACCAAAACTGTTTTCAGAGGAAACCGTGTACGCCAGATGATCCATGCAAATCTGGATCGTCTTGATGAAGGGGAAAAGGTAGATAACAAAGATGTGACAAATCGGTTCCTGGGTCTGGCCGGCGTGCCAGTGGATTCCTGGTGCGGTGAAAAAGAAGCATTTCTGGGGAGATATCACGGTTATGGAAACCCGGTAGGAGTAATTGACGGCAAGCTTAATTGTGAGGGAAATTATAATGAAAACAGCTGTGGTGCATTGACAGCAGTGTTAAAGCTTGCCCCGAGAGAAAAGAAAGAGATGGCTTTTCTTGTAGGTATGAAAAAAAATGACGAGGCAGAAGCGATTGTTGCGCGTTATGACCAAAATTGCCAGCAGGTTTGCGAAAGGGAACTGGAAGAACTGATCAGTTACTGGCATGGACAGCTTTCACATTTTCAGATAAAAACTCCAAGTAATGAATTTAATACCATGATCAACACATGGAACGCTTACAACTGTTTTATGACTTTTATCTGGTCCAGAGCAGCATCCTTTACTTACTGCGGTCTGCGCAATGGATATGGATACCGCGACACTGTGCAGGATATTCAGGGCGTGATCCATCTGGCACCTGAAATGGCAGCGGATAAGATCCGTTTTATGTTGTCTGCCCAGGTAGATAATGGTGGTGGTCTGCCTCTTGTTAAATTCACCCACAATCCAGGACATGAGGATACGCCGGACGATGCTTCTTATGTACAGGAAACAGGGCATCCGGCATATCGTGCTGACGATGCTCTATGGCTTTTTCCAACTGTATATAAGTATGTGTCAGAGACAGGAAATGTAGATTTTATTGATGAGGTAATCCCATTTGCCAATAAAGATGAAGGAACAGTATATGAGCATCTGAAACGTGCGATCCAGTTCTCGATGGAACATCTTGGAAAACATGGAATGCCGGCGGGACTTTATGCAGATTGGAACGACTGCCTGAGGCTTGGAAAAGATGGAGAATCTACTTTTGTAGCTTTGCAGTTTTATTATGCAATGACCATTTTGAAGGAGTTTGCGGCTTACGAAAAAGATGAAGAATATATCTCATATCTGGAAAAAAGCCAGGAAGAGCTTGGGAAACTGATTGAAAAGCTTTGCTGGAATGAAGACCGGTTTATCCGCGGTTTTACAGAAGCAGGAGAAATAATCGGACAGCGTACAGATCCGGAAGCAAATATGTGGCTGAATCCCCAGAGCTGGGCTGTGATCAGTGGGCTTGCAACAAAGGAGCAGTCAGAACTGGCACTTGAGCAGGTTTATGAAAGACTGAATACAGAGTATGGTGCTATTCTTATGGATCCCCCATATCACGCACATGCTTTTGACGGTGCACTGGCTGTAATTTATAATGCAGGAACAAAAGAAAATGCAGGAATTTTTTCTCAGTCACAGGGATGGATCATTTTGGCAGAAGCATTAATGGGACATGGAGAAAGAGCATTTGGCTACTTTATGGAAAATGCTCCGGCTGCACAGAATGATAAGGCGGAGATCCGCAGGCTTGAGCCATATTGCTATGGTCAGTTTACAGAGGGGAAAGCAAGTCCGAATTTTGGCCGTTCTCATGTACACTGGCTTACTGGAACTGCGTCTACTGTTATGGTAGGATGTGTGGAAGGTATTCTTGGAATGCGTCCTGATTTCTATGGTCTTCGTATCGCACCGTCCATACCGAAAGAATGGGATGGATTTGAAGTCGAAAAAGATTTCCGCGGCTGTCACCTGCACATTAAAGTGCAAAATCCGGGACATGCAGAGAGTGGATTTAAGAAACTTACTGTAAACGGTGAAGAGTTAAAAGATAATTATATTCCACAGGAGAAGCTGACTGCTGAAACTGAGGTTGAATTGTATCTGTCGTAAAAATTTAGTAGGCCTGGTGGGTGGACGCAGGCAGAAAGCGAGAAACATTGATGAAACATATAGAATTTCAGGATAAAAACGGAAGCTTTATTATACATGATCCGGAAAATTATAGCGGTCTGTATCTGCCTATGGCGGGAGAAAAAGGACTGAAATCCAGTATCACCCCTAATCTGGGAGGTGACAGCAAAACGGATCAGAATCATTTCCTTCTTGAGCCTGTAAGTATTGAAAACCTGCATAACAACCGAAATACCAGAAATTTCTGGTGTCAGGTATATAAAAGCACAGAAGCATGTGATACTGCTCTGTCTGGAGCAGATCCGAAGCTTCTGGGCTGTTGGTCTGTCTGTGGAAATTCTGCAGAACAGGAATTTCAGAAATTTACAGATAAGCAGGACGAAAGCACACTGGAAGCTGGTTTTATGTGGCAGAAGATTTCCCGAAAATCACAAAAATATGGTCTTCAGGCAGAAGTAACATCTTTTGTTACAATTTCCGGGGACATGGAAGTAGAATATGTGGAAATCACAAATATTTCCGAAAAAAAAGTGGAAATTGTGCCAACAGGTGCAATTCCGGTATATGGAAGAAGTGCAGATAATCTTCGAGATCACCGCCATGTTACCTCCCTTCTCCACCGAATTCGGACCACCGATTATGGTGTGGAAGTAACCCCGGTTTTGTCCTTTGACGAGCGGGGACATCAGAAAAATAATACTACATATTTTGTATACGGTTCAGATGAAAACGGAGAGAAGCCGGAGTCATTTTATCCTACGGTGGAGGAGTTTATAGGAGAAGGCGGAACCTTTCTGAATCCAGAGGCAGTAAGAATTAATAAGCCGGAAAACCCTCTGGAACAGAACTTCAGGGAAAAGAGGCTGTTGGAGGCATACGATTCAGCCGGAAAACACTGAAACCAAGGGAAACAGCTGGTTATATTTTACTATGTGGGATTGCAGATGCCGGTGAGCAGCAGTTCCCAAGAAAGGAGAATACAGATAAAAAGGCAATAGATCCGGCAAAAGCTTCTAAATGGATAGAGTCGTTGACTTCTGGCTGCAGGACCCGCTCCCAGGTACGGAATATGCTGGAAGAAGTAAAAGAACACTGGATTCGGAAGGTTAATGTAGCGTTTGAAACTGGAAGCGAAGATGCGGATAATTATCTGAAATGGATCTGTTTCCAGCCAATCCTCAGAAGAATTTATGGATGTTCTTTTCTCCCCTATCATGATTATGGAAAAGGGGGACGCGGCTGGCGCGATTTATGGCAGGATTGCCTTGCCTTGTTGATCATGGAGCCATCTGAGGTAAGACAGATGATCATTGATAATTATGGAGGTGTTCGTATTGATGGAACAAATGCCACAATTATAGGAAGTGGTCAGGGAGAATTTATTGCAGACAGGAATAATATTACCCGTGTATGGATGGATCATAGCTTTTGGCCGTTTGTAACTACGAAGCTTTATTTGGATCAGACCGGGGATCTTGATGTTTTATTTGAGAAGATTCCATATTTTAAGGATCTTCAGTCAAAACGCGGAACAGCTCATGATGAAGAATGGAACAGCAGTTATGGTAATTTACAGAAAACAGATGCTAATGAAATATATCATGGAACTGTTCTGGAACATATTCTTCTTCAAAATCTGTGCGCATTTTTTGATGTGGGAGATCATAATGAAATGTGTCTGCATGGAGCAGACTGGAATGATGCCTTAGACATGGCTGGGAAAAAGGTGAGAGTGTGGCCTTTACCTGTGCTTATGCCGGAAATTTGAAGGATATCGCTTATGTGCTTAGAGAAATAGAGAGTGTTCAGGGAATTAACAGGATTGAGCTTGCAGAAGAAATGGAATGTCTGTTTGCCTGTGGAAAACAGTTATATGAAAACCCTGAGAAAAAACAGAAGGTTTTGAAGCAATATACTGATTTGAGTGCCCATAATCTCAGTGGAAATAAAGTAGTGCTTTCTCTGAAAATGGTATGCAGCAATCTGGAAGAAAAAGCAGACTGGCTCGTGGAAAATATTCGGAAAAATGAATGGATCCAGGATGGGGATAAAGGCTGGTTTAATGGATATTATGATAATCATGGAAGAAAAGTAGAATATAGCGCGGTTTCAGATGAAACGACAATAAAGCTGGTGCAGAGTGTAACACCCGAATGATGCTTACCGGACAGGTATTTGCTGTCATGAGTGTACCGCTACAGAGGAACAGATACAGGCAATCTGCAGGAGTGCAGATGCATATCTGTATGACAGGAAAGCCGGCGGCTACCGCCTGAATACAGATTTCAAAGAGGAAAAATTTGACCTGGGAAGAATGTTTGGATTTGCATATGGAGAAAAGGAAAATGGTGCCGTCTTTTCCCATATGGCAGTTATGTATGCCAATGCATTGTACAAAACCGGTCACGCCAAAGAAGGATACAAAGTTCTTCAGACTCTGCTTGATACTGCAATGGATTTTGAACGCAGCAAAATGTACCCGGGAATCCCGGAATATTTCGATAATCAGGGAAGAGGCTTATACGCATATCTGACCGGAGCTGCAAGCTGGTATATGCTGACCATGATAACAGAAGTTTTTGGAGTAAAAGGCCAGCTGGGCGATATGGTGATAGCACCTGCACTTATGCCTGAGCAGTACGATCAGGAAGGAAAAGCTTCCTTGAAAATAGAATTTGCCGGAAGGAAATTTTCCATTCATATTTTTAACAGGGAGAAAAAAGAATGGAATAAAGTGCAGATAAAAGAAGCCTTTTGTGATGGTACTTTGCTGTCGGCAGAAGGCGGCAGGCAGGCTCGCCTGAAGCGCTCTGAAATAGAAAAACTGACTTTGGAAAAAGTACATGAAATTAATATTATTTTGAACTAATCTGGATAAAGAATTAGAAAAATGACCAGATATTCAGGAATAACAATGCATAAATAAAGGTTATTCCTGAATATCCGGTCTTTTTATGTAAGGCGGAGAATTATGCATTGCAGGAGCCTTACGTGCTAGAGCCTGTTTGAAAAATCATTCCCGCAATCTGCACGCCCCACTTGCGGTATATTTTGCCCGAATCAGTTGCCGTAGCCCGCTACGGCGCCTTCATCCGGACAAAATCTTCCACAAATTGTGACGCACATCATGCAGAAGCTTTTTTCAAACACGCTCTAGGTCAGCTTACCACATGGATTTATAATTACCTATCCTGATATTTTTTTGGAGTCAGACCAGTGAAATTTCGAATACCTGAATAAAGTGACTC
>ENA-OQAA01000845-OQAA01000845.1-human-gut-metagenome-genome-assembly--contig:-NODE-845-length-18638-cov-5.682567_pt1 | contig 18638 bp, 26 predicted proteins | sample MGYA00242489_ERZ504515 | MGnify/ENA primary metagenome ERZ504515 (study PRJEB26092, sample SAMD00036237) | human gut metagenome | host: Homo sapiens | study: EMG produced TPA metagenomics assembly of... | reverse complement strand
ATGTAGGATTCGCAACTGAGGAATACTTAATATGAAAATAGGTGGACTGTCCGGCTGGTCCCTGCGGTCCAGTAGCACCTGTATTTCCTTGAGGTCCCTGTATTCCCTGTTCACCTTTAGGACCTTGTACCCCTTGCAGACCGGGAACTCCCTGTGGACCACGTTCCCCCTGTTCTCCTTTAATCTTTGTCCATGTATACTTCGCAGCATCCGTACTATCTGCCTGTGTATAATCTGTATACTGCCCGATATAGAGCTTATTTGTACCATCCGTGGTGGAAAATCCCGTCTTGCCATCTGCGCTGTTTGCATAGGCGATATGTAGATACGGGGTCTTTCCATCAGCTCCCGGCTTTCCGGGTGTTCCGTTTTCCCCGTTTGCGCCTTTGATCTTGCTCCATGCGTATTTTGTTGGGTCTGTGCTGTCGTTCGGAATAAAATCGACATACATTCCGATATATTCCCGATTACTGTCAGAAACAGAAAAATCTTTAGACCCATCTGCGCTGTTTGCATAAGCAATGTGGGTATACTGTGTTCTTCCGTCTGCCCCCGGCTTCCCGGGAATCCCTTGTTCCCCAGGTGGTCCTTGTGGTCCCGCAGGTCCCGGTTCCCCATCATCTACCTTGGTAATCGTAACCTCGTAATACCCACGTTTTATCCCATTTTCCAGAGCCTCAAACGAGTACACCGCCTTTGTATCAACATCAGTTGCATTTACCGTAACGCTCTTACCGACATAAAACTCTGTACCATCTTTGCTCCATCGGAATTGTAGCTTGTCTGCCACATCCACGCCGTTATCGTAAGCGCAAGCGGTCAGAGTAGTGCTACCGATGCCATTTTTAAAGATAATGCCGTTGTTGGTAGAGATACTACTGGTGTAAATCTTTGTTTTGTTAATCAGATCCTCTACTTCTGCAGCAAATCTTCAGAGATTTCCGACTGCTGCTCTTTAAAATTGGTAAAGACTGTCTTGTTTGCTTGCGGATTCGTGAAACTGCGAACCTGCTCCGATACTCTTGCACTCAAGTATAAGGTCGGCACATATTCCTCATCCTCAATCTCCACGGTATCCCCAATGGCGGTATCAAAGTATCCCGTCACATCATAAGTCACGACCGGTTCAGATGCTGTTTTAAGATCAGACAGAGCCATACTGTACAACTTGTCTTTATTATCCGTATCGTAGGATTTTGGCATAAAGATGTATCCGTCTTCTTTGTTTATCAGATTCGATGGGAAGCGATCTCTTGCCTGTGGTGCCCGGATATCTGGACCTTGTGTATAAAACTCTACTACACCGTTCTCATCCAGCTCTTCTTTCTCAATTCCCTGTATAGTCAGTCCATCCTTTCCTGTTGGACGGATACCGGTGTACAGGTTTTCGATACTGGATTCCTTCCGGATGCCGGTAACATTTTTCCCGTACCGCAGTTTGATATCTCCCCGGAACTCCCCAACTCCCGTGTTATTGTCTGAGTGTTCCCGATACACGTTCATTACAATTTCTTCCAGTGAATAATCATCATTTAACACAGTCTGGAACTCAATCTCCGCATCGAATACATTCGCCACGGAAAATAAACGGGACAGTACCGTTGCCTCACCTGTCCATTCGTTTGAAATCCGCTTATCCGACACTTCATTGATCCCGATCCGCACTGTACGTTCCGGATCAAAGGCAGTTACATATTCCTCAAAGCTCATTGCGCTTTCAGATTTGTACGCACCCACATTCTCGTTGATCAATTCGAAGCTTAAAGACCACGCCGTTGCAGTAACTGTAAATTCATCCTTTTCCACATGTACGATATTCAGATAGTAGTCTTTTCCGTTATATACAAAGGCTACTTTATTCCCTTCTACGATATACGCCGCATCCTCGTGTTTGGAACTTACCGTAAATGCGTATGTATTCGCTGTCCCCTGCAGATATTCATGGAGCTCATCGTTCCAATAATGCATAGAGTTTCGATGGGTGTTATCCAAAAATGCAAGCACCCTGTCATGTGGATTCAGTACGGCAATTCTGATTTCATTCATTATAAATACGCCTCCCTTATTTTGGCTTTAATCGTTGGTGGAGGACTGCTAAATGCCGAGTAGGAGAACTGGATCTCCGTCTCTCCCGGCGGCACCAGAAAATGCTTACTTCCTCGGATTTCATCTTCCATCCGCTTCATCCCGTTTACATAAACCGCTGTATCATTTCCATCAATATAGACCACATCTCCGGACTTATACCGGTTCGGCACATCTCTGTATTTTTCCACGTTATCCTTGCGGAACCAGATACTTTTTAAATAATTGTGCGTAACCAGCTGATTTCCAAGATCTCTACTTCCCCACTGCCCGATCCAGACCTGTATCTTCTCGCACGCCATGTCCTTGATCTCCGGGATAGTGAAGTAATAGTACTGCCCATACCAGAAAATACGCAACCGATCCCCTTCTTTTAAAAAATCATTATGACCGCCACCCATCTTTAAATTAAACGGGTTTCCCTCATAAGCTGTCGGCTGGAAATCCAGTGTCTTAATTTTCTTGTTTTGAGGGGCGAACCAGTCACATGCGCCGTATTACCAACCGTATCACTCTTGTTAATAGACATAGAGCAGATCACTTCATTTTCCCCTGTAAGAAACGCAATAGTCTGTGCTCCCGTCTGTCCCATCAATCCAGTCTCGAACCAGTGCTGCGTGTAACAGTAAAAGTTCTTTGCCCCACGTCTGCCCTCGCTGTCAACCGGGATAGTAAGTGTTCTCATTCCGCCGTTCCAGTACCCGGATGTTGCCTGTCCACCTTTTAATGCCATGACGTTATATCCGGCAACATTCTTGACTTCGAGTGTTCCCTGTGTGGTATTTTCTGGATTCTGATAAGAGGTGCCGTGATCGTCTTGAAACAGGCTATACCCCTCTGACAGTATCTCTGACGCCTTATAGTCTTCGCCGTCTGCTTCTTCGATCTTGCCGAGTTGTATTGCACCGTATTTACTGGCAATCCCAATAAATCCATTTTCATGGTTGTGAGTGATATCGTAGCTTACCGGAACGGATTCTGTACCACCATTTACAATAGTAAGCGTCTGATATCCGCTTTCCTGATGAGCGGTAAACGATTTTTCCGCTGCAGAATATTTCCGTGGATCGCAACAATAAAAAGTAAATTCGCTTTTTACGTTCAATCTGCCTGGCTCCACATCTCCTACACTTGATTTCGTCCCGATAAAATATTTATCCGGTTCATCTGCAAAAATCAGCTTTGCCTGTTCCTTATTTAAGATTCCAGAGAGTTTGTTGAATTTTTCCTGGAACTCTCTAGGAGATGCGCAAAGCAACTGGTATCCAACTGTAATGCTTCTGGTTGTATCTCGCTTTCCCGTATACTCGGACCCATCCACAAGATCAATTTCTCTCTCCGAAATTTCCGATCCCAAAAGCTCACGACCGGTCACGTACAGAGTTCTGTATCCGTCAATTAGGTTTTCGATGTATTCTCCATCAATCTGCAGGGCCTCACTTGGCAGGGAGTTTTCACTCCCAACCTCGCCCGTGTCTACAAAATCATACATGACTTCGTTCTCCTTTCAGTCTCATCCTCATACTCTCTCGACTCTCCAGCTCTTTCTGCGTAAATTCTGCCGTAACTCGTGCCGCTTCTCTTCCGTTGTACTCAACTGGTACAACGATTGTGTATGTCGCGTTCCGCTGATAGGTGTAACCATCAGATAATTCTTTTTTTGTATCAGTTCTACTTGTATATGCCGTCATGACTGGATCAGCACTGGAAATAACCGGAATATCAATTCTGTCATTTATTTCATCGTCCATCCCATAAACTGCAACCATCGGAGTATTTTCTATGCCACCTACTACGACACTTCTCGTTTTTGGCAGACTCGCCCGAGACGCTACTGCAGAATTTGCCGCGGCCGCCATCTGTGCCGCAATCGCCTGTATTCTTCCGAGGCTTGCAGCCAGTCCATTTGCGAAGCTCATCCCGATATTTAGACCGCTACTGTAGGCACTTCCGGCTCCAGACGCAAAAGAGGCAAGCACAGCGGAAACAGTACTAATTGCAATTGCCTGTGTTGGCTGTAGTCCGTTCTGTACACCCTCTTTTGCACTGTCCCCAAGTTTCTGTCCAGAGTTTCTCGCTTTTCCTGCGCCGGAATCAAATGCGCTGATAATGGATTTCACCGCACTTTTCGCTTTATTTCCAAGAGCATCCAGACCGTCATTCACAATACTTACAGAATCTTTCATACTCTCGATAGATTTCTGCGCTGTTTTCGCATTCTTTGCAATCGACTTCATACTGGAATTTACCGCCAATAGTGCCGCTGCCATTGCCAGCACGCCAACACACGCTGCTGCGATTGCAACTCCGAACGCAGCCACTCCAACCGTAACACCAAGCACCGCAACGCCTACTGCAAGCAATCCAACAGCAAGGACAGCGCAGCCCGCGCCGGCCACGATCACACCGGCTCCAAATACCGTCATTGCAACGCCCAATGCTCCGATTGCTACAGATGCCTGTAAGCCATACTCGGCGACAATCGGAAGTACACTTGCCACGATCGCAAGGCCTGCGCTCGCAAGCAATACTGCCGTTCCAACAAGTGCCGCAGCCACACCGAATGCGATCAAACCAACAGCTCCTGCGGTTAAAACGGGTGCTACTGCTGCCGCTACGACCATCAATCCACCAATTGCTACGATCAGGCCAACCAAGACTCCAATAGCAAGTGGCCCCGCATTCGCGAGAGAAATCGCAGATACAGTCAATACCGCAATTCCAGCCGCTGCCAAAACAACAGCTGCTCCGAATGCAACAAAACCGACTGCACCGGCTGTTAAAGTCGGAGCTACCATTTTTGCCACGATCAAAAGACCTGCGATTGCAGCTACCATTCCAACTAAAACGCCTATTGCTAAAGGACCTGCTTCTGAAACTCTAATTGCCGCATCTGACAGCACCCAAAACGCAGCACTTATCAGCAAAATACTTCCTCCAAGCGCTAACATTGCAGTAGACATAGCAGTAAGTTTCTTTGTGCCGCCAGACATTGTGGAAAGCATTTTCATCATTCCCATACTCAGCCCAATTAAAGCGCCTACCATTCCGACTAAAACAGCAACGGCCAATGGCCCGGAATCCGCCACTACTTTTGCACCCTGCGCCAACAAGAAAAATCCACCGCTAATCAAAGCAACTCCGGCACCCAACATCATGAATGCTTTAGCGGACGCAAGCATTTTCTTGGAGCTTGAAGCACTGCTTTTACCAACCGCATCCTGTCCTTTGGAAATTCCGAATAATTTTCCGGCAATTTTACTTATTCCTGCGCCAGCAAGACCTGCAATCGCACTGGTGAATGCGCCTACAAATGGAGCAACACTTTTTGCAATCTTAAAGCCTTTATATGCAACAAAAAGCTGTGGGAGTTTTGATATCACTTTCGCGATGATCTCAGAATGTTCTTTCAAAAATCCGGCAAAGGTTTGCAATGCCCCACTCGCAGAGTCCATTACACCAGCAAAAGAACTGATACTTTCCGTGGAGCCAAACGCACCAGTAATCTTTCCGAGATCTTCTCCAATTGCGGAAAAAGCATCTCCAAAAGCGGTCTTCACTTCCAATGCTTCTGTTTTTAAAACATTCCAGTACCCACTTGCTTTATCGAGAAATCCAGTTAATTTCCCTGCGATTGCATCTCCATCAAGATCTCCAATTTTATTAATTATCCCGTCCAAAGATTTAATCGCTCGACCGGATAAAACATCAAATGACGGTGCCAGCTTATTGCTTACTGTTTCGGTCAGACCATCCATTGCCTGATCTACAGTCTTATACTCTGTAGCAAGCTTCGTAAATGCGTCATTTGTGCCGACTTTTGCGATAGCATCAAAGAAATCTTCTGTCGCAATTTTTCCGTCCTGCACATTCTGCACCAGCTCCGTGGTAGTCATGCCCATTTCTTTTGCGACTGCCGATATACCAGCCGGAGTCTGTTCGATCATAAGTTTAAAGTCTGCCCAAGCAACTGTTGGTTTCGCTGCCATCTGTGTAGCTTGCTGGCTTAAAGTTTTCATTGCCTGTTTTGGATTCTCAGCTGCCGCCGCAAGCCCTCCGAATCCCTTTACAAGCTTGTTCGTGCTTTTAATACCTACTGCACTCAGCTGAGCGTAAGTACTCGCCATATCAGATGCGCTGTAAATAGTATCTTCTGCAAACTCTTGCAATTCCTTTTTTACAGATGCAATCTCGTCAGCGCCTTTGCCAACCATCGACATGTTTCCGTTAAATGTTTTCCATGCAGCACTGGAAGAATTTAATTCCGACACCATACCGCCAATACTGGATGTGACAGCACCAAATGCCTTTTGTCCAATTCCGGCCATGATTCCAAATCCGATTCCACTTGTGAGCGTGCTTTTTAAATTGCTTACGGTACCCATTGCAGATTTGAAAGCAGACGTAAATCCTCTATCCTGCGCAGATAATATTGCCTTTACGGAAAAACTTTCTGCCATGCCATCACTCTCCTTTCATCATTCTGCCGATTATGTCCAATCTTTCATTTTTTTGCTTTCGGTTCCTCACACGATCTACTTCTTTTTCGTAATCAAAAAAACTTTCTGAATCTCTGATAAACTGGTTTAGTCTTATTCTTTCCGACCTTTTTCTCTGCTTTCACAGCAAAATTCAGGAATGCTTGCAGATGATTTCGATAGTCCTTATCTACTTCTTTTAGCTGCACAGCCTCCATGAGCAAGGTGTATTCTGGAATTGTCAACCTATCCACTTCTTCAAAGCTCTTAAAGCCAAGATACCGGAAACAATTCAACGCCACCTCTCTGTAGGATTCTTCAAAATCTACATCATCAGCTCTCTCTTCTTCGCTTCTTCCTCTTCCACTCTCTGTTTCTCTTTCTCCACAGCGTCCGCAATCTCTTTCGTAGCTTTTTTTGTAGCATTGGCACTCTCCAAGAAACCCATTACTGTTTCTGTAAGTTCATCAATATCTGTGTCCTCATCGTCGATATACTCATCCAAAAGGCCTCTTGTCACTCTCGGATTCTGCCCTTTATTCGCAACATCAAGAATGTTTACCAATGCATCCGGATCACCATTTATTAAGTTCATAAGCGCATACCGGAATCCTACGTCTTTTTTTACTCCCGGCAATCCATCCACAGGCATATTTGTCTGCTTGTTTATCTCTCTCAAAAATCCCATTCCAAAGTTAAACTGGTACACCTGTCCGTTAATTGTTAATTCCATCATTTTTTATTCCTCCATTAAAAAGAGAGCGGTCTTGCCGCCCTCTATGTACATGATCTATTCTTTTCCTACTTTTGCCTTTCCTACTTTACCTCTGCCAATTAAGGCTACATCGTCAGAGGCATTATTCCCCCTCTTTCACGCTGTCCTTAAACATGTAATTCGCGATTTCCTGCTGCTGCGTTGTCACGGTTACATCTCCGCGTTTACCTGATCCGTTGATGCCAAAAGTAAGGGATACTTCCACATTCTCATCTGCAGAAGACGTGACCTCAACTTCTGTGAGATATCCTTGGAAATACATTCCCTTAAATTTATTCGGACCCGCTTCCGCTGCTTCTTCAAGGTTTACTTCCCAAATTTCAAGAAGTTTATCGGAATCCATAGCGTCCTCAAGTTCTGTGATCAATTTATCGCCTTTTGCCAAAACCGCAGTGGCTGTAATTTCTGTCTCCGCAGCTCCTGGTGTACGGATTGTACCGTCTTTCGTTGCAGTAGAATCTGCATCCTTACTCTTGGTTCTTCCATTCTCCGTTGTAAACGCAAGATTCTTTGCTGCTTCCTGTTTCGCTTTTTCTGCAAGGCGGTACAAATATACAATTTTCTTGCCAGATACCGCCTCTGCAAATAACTGCAATCCTGTCTCAAACATGCTTTTTCTCCTCTCTGTTAACTAAACTTAAATTCAATTTCCAACACCCCGTGCAATAAAGGTTGTTTTGTTGTTGTATCCGGAAGTATCCTCTGATTTACATTCCGGACATTCCATGCAAAATTTTCGGTATGATCCAGTCTTCTGCATGTGGTTTTGATCGCCAACAGCATTTTTGATACCGTTCCTCTCTGTCTTGGATTGTTGTGCCAAACATGGATTGTCTGATGGACACTGCCAAACACAGCGGTCTTATTCGCATCATCGATCAATTGGCTGTCTGCGAGATAAACAAAAGGATACGGCGTACCATCCGGCGGTAAGAACCGTCATATACGTCATATCCTAATGCTTTGATCTCTGTAAGTAATTTTGTAAATAATTCTTGCTGTGGATCCATATCTCACCTCACAAGCTTTTGCAAATCTTTTTCAAACTGTTTCTTTTGCTCCTCAAATGCAGGCTTTAAATACGGCTGTGCTTCCATAAATCGGGTTCCAAGTTCTACGTAAGGCGCATACTCAGCTGTTGGTTCTACTGTGGCAGTCATTCCGCCGTCTGAAATGTCAATACCGATACTCCTTTTCAGTGTTCCAGTATCGACTGGAGCATTCCTCTGCGCTTTTCTTTGCATATCAGATCCATTCTTTTTCACGACCGTCTTGACCGCGCTCATGTCCATCCGCTTCTTCAAGCCTTTATTTAGCGTTGCGATTCCTTCGATTTTTAACGTAGCCATCACTGCACCTCAGATACCACAAACACATGCTTTGTTCGCAGTTTTCGTTCAAAATCCACTCTGTATACTTTCCTTCCAACGCGAATCCTGTTAAATAGCTCCTTATAGTGCGTCTGTAGTTGGATGGTCAAGCTCCCTTGCTTAATCTCACCGTAAACTAAATTCATCGTTTCTGTCCCAGTATCTGAAACACTTCCATACTTCTTCACTTCCGTCACGTAGTCATCTGCGTAATCACCAGTCTCTGGATTGTACGCTCCGTGTTCTGCCGTTTGAAAATATATAGCTTTATCATACCTCATAGGAATTGCACCCTCCCCCGTTTTGCCCCGTCTACAGAGTCAAGATACGCTTGTATCTCGTCCATATAGCGGAAAAATCATTTTCATTGTACGAAGTGCTTTCTCCAGCCACACTGTGGGAAGACATACCCTCAGAGCCAATGCGGTTAAAACGGATCACTGCCACATCCGTAACGATATGCTGCATACTCGATGGCACTTCCATGCCACCGAGAAGCAGTTTCAAACGATTTCGCACAGATTCCAGAATCAATAAAAGCTTTTCATCAGAATCCCTATCGGAAACATCAATTCCCAGAAGAATTTTTAAATCATCCAGCATTCAATTTCAGCTCCTTACGAATTCGCCATGATACCCTGTTTTTTCATCTCCGCAAGAATTGCATTGATTTTGTTTTTCAGGTCAGCTGTTGTTTCTGTGGACAAATCTGCAATCAAAGCCATCTGTTTCACACCGCCAAGCGTTGTTTTATTCGCCGCTGGAAGAGTGTAACTTGGTCCCGCAGGTCCCTGTGCGCCTGGATCTCCCTTGTCTCCTTTCGGTCCTGCTACTCCTTGATCGCCTTTTTCGCCTTTTGCTCCTGCTGGTCCTGCCGGTCCTACTGCTCCTGCTGGTCCTGCTGGTCCAACCTGCTCATTCTTCACGCCCTGCTCTAACTTATTCAGTTTCTCTGCTGTAATAACGTCATCATTATTCCATGTCGTTGGTGTATATGCCATAACTCATACCTCCTATTTCGCTTTGCCTACTTTTGCCTTTCCGACTTTCCCCCTGCCTACCAAGGCGAGGTCTTCAGGGGGTGCTATTCCCCCACCGACACTTTAACTACAGCTTTCTTGTTGTCATTCGGAATAAATTCTCCAGCCTTACCAGCTCCCTGCAAAGCTACACCGTCAAAATCCTCGGATTCGATCGTTCTCGCTGTGTTAATTCCAGTAAATGCTTTTGCAACTCCGGCAATATATGCATAGGCACATTCTTTGGACTGGAAGAGCTCATCCGGAATCTCCTCTACAAGGAATCCCTTGAACTTCACAACCTCATTGCCATCAATGTTTACAGTAGAGTTTTTAGCAGTCGTATTCAGAGGATGATCCACAACGGCATTGTACAGATCGGAACAAACCTTAATTTTTTTCGTTCCAACCGCTTCAATATTATTGAAATACTTAGAAAGTTCATTGAACAACTTCAAAACATTGTCTGCCGTATAATCAGTAACGCTTAAAGTTTTTCCGGCAGATGTGGAAATAAATTTTCCATGCTGCTTATTAAACTGCTTTGTTTTTGCCCGAGACTGCAGTTCCAAGCGATCTGCTACCGCAACATCAAAATCATTATTTACGGTGTGGCGGTCAATCCCCTCATGGAAATTCCATCCCCAAGAGTAATTAACCGGTGTGTTAGTGTAAATAATCTCTGTTCTCTCTCCGAAACGGCTAGAGTTCCCTGTTCCCGTTCCAAAAGCTTTCGTTTTCGTTTTATCATATCCGGTCCCAACCACAACCGGAATGTCTGATGTTTTTACATAAAAGGCTGTTTCATTTTCTCTGACTCCATCCAGTGCCTCAAGTTCGCCGCCGAAAAAATCCGCGAAATAAGACATCTTTTTAAATACTGCCTGCAAAAGGCTTTTAAACTCAAGCTGGTAGCTTCTTACCGGCATATCATTGTTGTCTCCTGCCGCAAATAACTGTAACATCATAAATTCTCTGTTCTTCATTTTCGCATTCTCCTTTATTTATACTTTGCAAGTCTCTTTTCAAATTCAGACAACTGGCTTCCTGAGTTCGTCATAGTTTTTGGTGTAGTTCCGGTTGCTCTGGCGATCTCGGCTTTCTTAAGCTGGGATTCCACGATTTTTACAAGCTTATCAATTTTTGCATTCGTATCATCAGCGTCATTCCCTACAACAAAATCAAGAACATCCTGCGTTGCTTCAATTCCTTTTTCTGCAAGAATGCCTGTGGCGCTTCTGCTAAGCTCAACCTTTGCAGCCTCCTGCTTTAGTTTTTCATTCTCTTTTTGCAACTTCTCGATCTCGTAATTCTGTTTCTGCTCAGCATTCATTTTTGCAAGCTTTTCTGCCTCTTCCTTAGCACTCTTTACCGCCTGTTCCTGCTCAGTTTTCCATTTTGCGAATCTTTTGTTTACAATCGCATCCACATCCTTGTCTGTGTACTTTTTTTCTTCTCCGCTATCATCAGATGTGTTTTCCGGATTAACACTATCTTTCACCGCATCAGGTTCTGCTGTATGATCTACGGTTTCTTCTGCAAATAACTGCAGCATTCTAAACATCCTGCTCTTCATTTTCTTTACCTCCTAAAAGTTTAATGACATTCTTCATGGTCCTTTCCCCTAGCTTTTTACGCCTTCAAGGCTTGGGCGCGAATTACATAATTGCTACATAATCCGGAAACTCATCGGCAATCAAGCGAATGCCAACGAAAAAGGAATCCACCAGAGTTTTTGATTTCTCTGACAGATTCCTGTATTCTATCTCAGCCTTTCCGGGAGATATTCTGTATTCTATTTCATCCTCTGTTAAATTTTCAATCGACTGAATCAGCGTCTGTGTAAGTGCTGTAACGCCAGCACAAACAATGTCTTTTCCAGGTTCTGCGTACCCGGCGTGTCCAGAGATTTCGATTCGCTCTGGTCGAATTCTTACCTCAATCAATCGTTATCGCCCCCTTCGGCGTGAAACAATTGTGGATTATCGCAATGTAGCATATACAACGCATTTCCAAGTTTCTCAACCTGCTTCTCTTCCAGTTCAATACTGTACATTTCATCAAGTGCATGCAACAATTCATGTACTAAAGTCGATTTTTTCTGTTCTTCTGACGCATCTGCATTCAGGACGATTTTCTCTGGGAGATACTGTATCAGCCCATACAAATCGCCTTCTTCATCATGTAGATTCTGTTGTTCTTCTACTGTATATTCTTTATATAAAACTTTTACTTTCTCTGGTATGCTCATATCATTCACGCTTCCTTCCTTAAAAATAGGTATAAAAATACCACCAGCCCGCTCGACCGATGGTATCTATCTTGGATTTAAATAACCGTTTTCATATAAAAATCTTCCTTCTTCAATAGTTAATACCGAAAAGGGATTAGGTATGCTATCATCTTCTTCTACTGGTCCATCATATTTATATTCCGATGGAACAAATCCAAGTTTTTCACAAATTCTTTTATATTCTTTTTCCTTCTCCATCATAACACCTCCAAACAGACCCCCGCATCTACAAACTGCTTCTTTACTTCATCAGTATATCCTGTTCTTTCTAAGTTATCAAGCGCAAAATGTGCTAATACTTGATTAAACTTTTCCTCATCAACGAAATATTTATATATTTTTCCATCATGACACACTACTACTCCACACTTATATTGCCTGTATAAGCATGCGAGCAAGTCTCCCATACTTGGAACGCTGCTTCCTGGATGATTATGTATTCCAATGATGGTATACGGCTCTGCATCTTTCAGCATTGCGTCCATTTTCTTATTCGGCTTTGCACGACTTTCAGCATTATAATCCTTATTGATTTCATATTTTCCCGTTTTTTCATCAATATATGCTAAATCTTCAAACTTTGTTCCTGATCTGTGGAGTAACATATCTTTCGAAAGCTTCCATATATTTCTGTTGACATTTGTTATATTGGAAATCTTATCAATTCGTCTTCTGTATTCTGGAGAATTAATGAGCTTTGAATCAACAACTGTATTTTTGTACTTATACTTCGTCTTGCTTTCTTCTTTCTCTCTCCTATTTTTCCATTCCTCAAAATTCATCCCATGTTTAGAATACCCATCCAGCCATTCTCGATACTCTTTATCATCCATATATGCTGCTGTACTGCAATGACAATTAGGATGCATTGGATGCGCATTTTCTCCAGGCATCATTTTTGATACTTTAAAATGTTTTCCGTCCAACGATCTACAGATCGGACAGGCGGTAGGTTCTGCGATAAACTCATACTCATCAAATCCATTGCGGATATAAGACTGTTTCTGCGCTTCTGCCTGCACCCTTGACAGCTCCGTTATCATCAGTCGCTCTGCATTTTCCCGGCTTACTCCAAACAGTTTGGTAAGGTGTCTTGCCAGTGTTCTTGGGTTCTTGCCCTGTATCAAACCAGTCTGTAATAGCTTCGACAATTCAGCTTTCAACATATCTTGATACATCCAAATACGGTCTGAGTATCTCGCATTGCGGAAAGAAGCGTTCACGATCGAGTGCGCCATCTTCGCATTGTTCTGGATGGATTTTCCAAGGATTCCTGCCTGCCGTTCAAATTCTTCCAGCGTTTTCTCTGTCAGGATCTGGTCAAAACACTTCTGAAGCTCATCAAATCCACCGACAAGATGCATTCCGATATTTGCTTTAAGCATTTCCAGTCGATTGATTTTCATCGCTGCGTTATAGAGCCGCATTTCCTCATTGGCTTCCTTAGAGAAATTCTTATCCTTTACATACTGTGCTGCTTTTCGACTGTATGCATCAATATCCATTTTAGATACCCGCTTTTTTGCCTCTGCGATTGTGATCCCTTCTGCTTTTGCATATCGTGTGTAAAATCCATTAATTTCTTTCTGAATTTCATCCATCATGTTCACATAGATCTTCTCGATTTCTTTCGCGTATTCGGCTTCATCCTTGATATTCTTCTTTCGCTGCTCTTCTTCTCTATTCTTCCAATACTCCTGACTGCTCATCTTCCGCCTCCGAACATCCGCTTCTCTACGATTGTTTCCTGCTTCTTTTTGTCCTCTTTCTCCATTCGATCAATCTCCTCTGAAACATCCTTAACGATCGAGAGAACCTGCAGCTGTGTTTCCTTGGACACGATGCTTTCAAGCGCCTGTGCTGTCTGCGCTTCCTCCAAGAGATTCTTCGGGATATTTCTGCTCGTCGTAAAATCAATATCTTTCCATGCGTCTCGATCTGGAACATTTGTTGCCAAGGAGCAAAACAGCTTATACCGCTTTCTCATTGATTTCTCATTCTTACGGTCGAACGTCAACGCAAGATGCTCATAGACTGCAGTTTATACGCAAGGGAAGTTCCGGAAGCATTTCCAAAAGATTCATCACTGATGTTCGCTACCATACTTGTCTGATAAATCAAATCCTCAAGCCGATTCAAAAGATTCTCCTGCGTTCCATCTGCCGTTGGCTTGCCGAGAAACTGTACGATAATATCTTTTGCATTATCTGTGCCGTACAAGTTTATAATCCGGTTGTCGCGAATTTTATAAACGCCTTCCTCGTCCAATTCTGCACCAAGCACTGCAAGATACGCTTCTGCAAAAGAATCTACATCGTTCGCCTTTTCTCCGATCACTCGGTTGTATGTTTCTACCATGCCGGCAACTTCTTCATACAGACCGATTCTCTCATCGTTCAGCACGTATTCCACGCAGTTAATACGCCCGTAAGGATTCGGCATGCCTCCTGCATCTTTTCTCCCTCAAATTGGATGATTTCTGTCCTTGTAAGTATCTCACCATACCTTGTAACATTATCGTCCTTTTTTCCATATCTCACAGCAAATAATGCACGGCTCTTTACGGTATCATCGTAGACAACAAACAGTTCTTTTGGATTGCAGACTACTGTCTTTGTCTTTGCTTCTTCGTCCTGGTAAAAATACTCGAATGCATGTCCGTAGATACAGCACTTCTTCGCCAACTCATATTCTTGGTCAGAGATATCATTATCCCGGTCAAATTCAAGGATCGCATCTTTTATTTTTTCGTCTGGATGTGATTTTTTAACTGGAATCCCATAGGCATATCCCAAAAAGGTCTCTGTGATATACCTTGGGAAATTCACTGCCAGTCGGTTATCCGGCTTCCATGACTCCTTTTCCGGAAGACGGAATACATCATGGAATCCTTTGTATAGATTCTCAAGGTATCTGTACCTTGGCATTCGTTCTTCATGCTTTCTAATGTATTCGTCTATCAATGTCATATTAATTTCTTCATCAGCGGAACATAAAAGCGGTTCCGGCAACTTATATGGTCTTTTCCCATTCATTTTATATTCCTCCTCTAAAGGTCTTTAACTTCACTTTTCCTTTTCTCTCCTGCTCAATTGAGTACCTGAGCATCGCCATCGCATCATCAAAGAAATTCACTGGCTCATCCGTGAAAGTGTTCGTTTTCTCATCCTTTTTCCATTTCCACTGCTGGATCTCCTTAGTCGTGTTTACGCAGGACGGATGAATGTGAATCGTGTGCTGCTTCAGATAATCAATCTGCGCTTTTACACTGTTCGGCTCTTTCTTGACCGGACATGCTCTGTATCCTGCTTTCTGCCACATCTTAATCCTGTCCGGCTCAGCAGAATCACAATACATTGTAATTCGCTTCTGGAATTTTCCCTCGGCCATCTGTATGATCTCTGATGTATCTTTTTCAAATACATACAATTCCCGGCATAAGTAGACATCTCCATCCTTGAATCCAACCTCCCCGATACAGTTCGCATGGTTGAATCCAAAATCCTGTGAATTTACCATGTAATCGAATCTTTCTGGGGATGTATCGAATTCCTCAACCACATAATTTGTAAGAATCAGACCGCCAGTTTCTCCCCATTCACCAAGTCCGTAAATCCGATACCCGTCCGGATCCCGTTCTTTACGCATCATCATGCGCCGGTGATACGCTTCGTCTATGAACCGGTTCTGCAGGTATGTAGACTGGTGTGTGTATACATCATCACTCTTAATGTCAAAATACTTTGCCTTCAGCCAGTGCGTTGCTGACACTGGATTAAAGCTGAATGTGATCTGATAATACAAAAATGGATTGAATGACAAATCACCTCTGAGTCGGTCATCGAGAATATCGACATCCGCTTCATATAGTTCCGTTGCTTCTTCAATCCATATCCATGTTAATTTTCCGACATCAAATGTGATAGACTTTACTTTTTCTCGCTGTCCATCGTCTTTCATTCCTCGAAAAATCACTTTATTCCCAGTTACTTTAGAGATCAGCTCCATTGGATTGCTTCTGATCTGCCAGAATAATCCCACTTTATCCCCGTATATCTTATAAATCGCACTCTTCAACTCCGCATAGGTACTATCTTTGTTTGTTGTGTCTACTTTCCGGACACACAGAAGATTTGCACCTTTATACTTCGGATCGCCCAGCTTGATGATAAAATTCTGTGCAATGTTTACCGATTTACCGGATCCAGCAGAGCCTTTTGCCAGCCTGTACCGTTTCTTGCACTCATTAAACTCTTTGAAATTTCTGTTAAATCCAACATTAACTTGTTTCATCACTATCACCGTAATCTACTACAATCTTCATATCCATATCTCCTGATACATCCAGCTTATCATTCCACATACCTAAATGTCTGCCGAGAAGTTCGAGCGTTTTTTCTTTACTCCCTAACTTGACTTCTATCCCGTTCTGCGTTTCTTTGATTCCTGCAATAGCTGCTATTTGTGAATCTGATAGCTGATCCGTATCTTTTACTTGCGCCATTCCACCCATCACAGATACATAGTCTGTCACTCTAGCAAAAGCAATAGCAGCCAGTTCTTGGAGTACATATCTTGTGTTATCTCCGTCCGTCTCTGCCGCTCTTCCATTCGTTCTGTGATATATTTTGCAACCTTAACATTTCTTAACATTCTTGCTGCCGCAGAAGCTGCTGTTTCATCTTTTTTTACACTTGGATATGCAACGCGGTAAGCCCGTGTGGCATTCAAATCAATCAGGTATTCATCTGCAAATATTTTCTGTTTTTCTGTCATAGGACTCACCACCTTTTTAAGCACAATAAAAGCACCCATCTCTGGATGCCAAGAATTTAGGTATAGCAGGACTCGAACCTGCGACACATCGGTTAACAGCCGATCACTCTACCAACTGAGCTATACACCCATAGGATGCCTTTTATTGACATCCTTTACCCTATCCGCACTCGGGTACGCTGATTACACTAAATATAGATTGCTGAATCTATTTTTGTTTGTTGTTCTGGCAGATCTGCGGATATCTGCGTTTGGTACCATTTGCGATGTAAAGCCGGTGTGCACTCCCTACAGCAACCCCCAGCTGGTAAGCCGCAAACCTTACATCACAAAGCCGTGTACAGGAGTCGAACCTGTCTGCCCTACATTTGCCACGGCATAAAACACCGCCAGACAAGAAAGGGGAGAAGTCCGGCGGCGTTCCGAATGTTTGGAAAGATTTTGGAGCTTATCTTTTAACTCCATGATATACTATAAACTCCTAAAAGCGAAAAATGTGAAAAAAACGAAATAAACTTTATTTTTCTTTCATCCAATTCTGAAATTCCATTCTTACACTGTCTTTCGTGCATCTTCCGCCCATTTTTATCGCTACAGAGTCCCACGTCAGTCCTTGCATGACCCTGAACCGGATAATCCTCTGCATCCGCACCGGAGCTTTATTGATTACTCGCTCTGCTTTTACTTTAATCCGCTTTGCGTTCCTCTTTCGCTCTTCCAGCAGTTTTTCTTCCTCATCCACATTTACGGAATTCTCTACGCATCCGGAAATATTAAAGCTCTGCGGCTGGTATGGAAACTCCGGATTGCTGCCTGTCACCTTGTCTTGCACGATCGTCTTTCTTCTGTGCCGTCTGATATCTTCTTCTGTCTCTTTTACCAATGCTTTCGCATCCATGTACTCATAGATTACGTTCTTGTCCAATTCAATCACCTCCCGGGATCCGCTCTTTTATGTTGTATTTCTCTGCTATGTAGTCCACAGTATCCTTATTCGCCCTCTCGCCGCCTTTAAAGTCACAGGCAAAGGCTTTGTGCCCCTTTTGCTTTAAAGCCGTCTTACAGGCTTTCTCGTTGCCATAGTGTATGCTTCTATTTTCTTCATGATGTCCGCTGCCTCCTTTCTGCATCTAGCTTATTATCACCATTCACTCACCCTCACAGGAAGTATGATGCCTATTATTTCTCCGTAGCGTGTAAACACGGCATTGTAGTATTCAGAGTTTCCTGGGTGTTTAATAAGATTTGGCGTGCATCCGTCGAACATTTTCAAATATTTATTATCAAACCAAGCGTATCCCCCTGTTGTCTCGTCTCTTATTGCTCTCAGAATGCTTTTGCCAGTTGTAAGCATTCTGTTTGACAACTTGGCCGCCCTCATTTGGCTCTGAATATTTTCTGTGGAAAATGTTTCACCCCATCTTCTGGCAATTTCTTCTGCTTATCTATGTCGAGCAAGAAATCTTCTTTCTTCACAAATACAATATATCTACCTTGCGTAATCATCACTTTTCCATCTATCTCACCCATCATATACGATCTTGTTTTCACTGCTTCTATCTGTACTTTATCTTCAATTAGCATTTTTTCTTCTCCCTTCTGCGTTTCATAGTCTCTCTGGTCATGCCGTCACCTCAATTTCCTCTCCTGTCAGTTCTTCCAGCTTCTGTTTCATTTCTTCCACAGTCATTTTCTTCGATTCGGTGCGTTCCCAGATGAGTTCAAGGTTGCTTTTAATAAACACATCTTCTATGCATCCGAGTGATTCCGGAGTAATCCTATAGACTTTAACGATGTCTCCTCCTGTATACCCTTCCCATTTCAAGTCATCAGTGTAACCGT
>ENA-OQAA01000844-OQAA01000844.1-human-gut-metagenome-genome-assembly--contig:-NODE-844-length-18674-cov-3.201812_pt1 | contig 18674 bp, 24 predicted proteins | sample MGYA00242489_ERZ504515 | MGnify/ENA primary metagenome ERZ504515 (study PRJEB26092, sample SAMD00036237) | human gut metagenome | host: Homo sapiens | study: EMG produced TPA metagenomics assembly of... | reverse complement strand
ACCTATGACAGGGGAACAGTGTGAAATGGTCTGAACGTTGTGTTCGGGGGCTTGGATTATCAGGGACAGAACTTTGTGTTCAACTGGAATGTAGAAATATGAAGTGAGTTGGATTATAACGGAATGTTTGAATATCTGTATGGAATGAAATATGGAGAAAAGTTCAATTCTGAAGATTATCCAAATGGCATTCCTAAAGAAGAGTTCGAAGTCTGATTATGGAGTATCTTCCCATAACAGCGGAGCAGATACGAGAGTACGCAGTATTTGATGAGGAAAACCAGACCTATCTTTGGGCGAGACTTGGGTGCTTCAATTATGCGCCTACCTTCTTTGGAACTTCTCTGCCGGAGGTTGTCGACATCAAAGAAAATCAAGATGGAACAGTCACATTAACAGTTGAGGCGGTTTGTGACATGGTCATTTGCGATGATGCAGTCATAACCCATGAACTTACGGTAAGGTTTGCAGAGGATGGCAGTTTTCAGTATTTGGGGAATGAAATCCTAAATGACGGAATTATGCATATACCAGATTACCAATACCGTATTAAAGAATGATTTGATAATACTGGTGTTTTATGGTATTTTTACAGATATGAAGAAAGGAGACTTACATGAAATATATTTATAAAATCACGGGAAAAGTAAGTTTAATACTATATATATTTATGTTGTATCAATTCTGGCATCTATGTCAATATGGTGGCTTGAGAAGGCATATACCGATGTTGGCGTTAGGTATAATAGGATTGGTTGGCACAGTGGTTCTCTGGCTGATTTCGAAAAGGCATAATCAAGAAGTTAATTCAGGAGATAATGGAAATAAGAAACTTTTCTATACGGAAATGATACTCCTTATAGCAGCAACTTTATTCTTTGGTGGACGTATCGTTTATTCTGCAGTTCCGTATCACGGGGCACTGTCTTGGAAACTTGATGAGTGGATGCGTAAAAAAGAAGTAGAACTGGAGCATAATAATCTTTTTGAGGATGGTGTAGAAGGGATTCTGATGGATTTGGATGAAGCATTGCAACTGCCGGAAGAACTCTATATTGCAAATAAATATCAGGTGTCATTTGATGAAAACGGAACGATTCAAAGGATTTATGCATTCATATATGGAAAAAATGAGGCTGGAGAGAAAAAAACGTATCTTATTGATTATGACGCAGACAGCAGTAATGATATGACTGTTTGGATAGATAGTAATGTGAATGGAGAATATAGTGACGATATGCGTTTGTCTCCAATGATTGAAATTTTGAACAATTCAGACTGGACGAGTCAGGTAGAGGCGTGGCTGAAACATTTGAAGAGCAGCAGATTTATGAAATACTCTATATGGGGCGAAGATCTTTTAGTTCAGAGGAAGGCTTACAATATATTTCGGGAGATGCAGATGGTGATGGAACTGAAACAGGAACCGGCAATTTTACTCAGCTTAGAAGCGGTGGAGAAATCGTTGGGTTTGAGGTATCTTTGCATATTCCTGATTTAAATAGTGTCACACCTGTTCGATATATTATGGAGCCTGAGTACGTCAGTCAACAAGAATTGAAGCAGGAGAATACGATGCAGCAGGTGGAGGATGCTAAAGATACAGAAAGTTGGACTGTGGATCAAAGTGATGGAACTATGTATTTCTTTTTAGATGAAAATAATGGATGGCGTTTGGTGATAACGGATGCAGCTGCCGGAAGCAGATTTTATGTAATGGAAAAGACAATGGATGGTGGTTCTACTTGGGAATGCATAAATGATGATCCGTTCAGTGGACAATTGGGAGTTGCAGAAGGTTTAATATTTTATGATGAGAACTTTGGGGTTGCAGGAATTACAGGCGCATCCCAGTCCTATTCCCGCTTATATGTCACTCGCGATGGCGGAAGGACCTTTGAAGAAATGAAACTTCCAATGGATCTTGTTTCAGAATTACCACAAATCGCTATCGATTGCGGATTTACGGTGGAGGATTTTGATTACCTGAATATGCCTGAAAAAGAGGACGACACATTGACGATAACGGTTACCACAGATGCAGCGGAGAAAGATGGGATTGTATTTCAGTCAACTGATTATGGAGCGACATGGGAATACAAAGGGCTTGTTCAGATAGCGAATTAAGAAAAATCGGGTAAAAGTCAGAGATTGACCTTTACCCGATTCTTTATGTGCGCCTTGCGGCGCACGTTTCTAACGGGTGAAAGTCCCCAATCCGCCCTAGTAGTGGGAAGGATACAGCCAAGACCAAGGGTGTCCATTGTGAGGTGGAATCTGAAGGAAGGTGGAGGCAAATCTCTGGTCTGACGTACAGAAATCACATCAGGCTACAGTTGAGGATAAGGCTGCATAACAAACCAAAGTCCAATAACTACTCGGAATCAACTGTAGTAAATGTGGCAGATATATGGAGAGAAAGAAACGTGTGGTACCAAGGGAGGTCTCGTCAGCAAGTGGAAACAGAGTATGAACCTTGTAGTAACAACGAATGGCGAGAAGTCAGCAGAGGTCATAGTACCAAGACGGTTGCAAACGTCATGGGAAGGACTGAACTTTAGGAGATACAAGCTAATGAATGTAACTGAAAGTAGATTTAAGAACAGACAACTTCATATGGAAGACTATCTGCAAATGGTATCTGCGGAACAGAAAGAGTATGCAGAAGTGTTCGACTACCGTAAGATTGCTGAAAAGAGCAGTATCATCACAGGCTATTGGACGGACAATCTGTTGGATTTGATTTTACGAAAGGATAACCTGAACAAGGCTTATAAGCGTGTGAAGTCAAACAAAGGAGCAGGTGGAACGGACGGAATGCAGGTAGATGAACTTCTGCCCTACCTAAAGGAAAACCAGGAAACCCTAATCTGGCAGATACGGAATGGCAGATATAAGCCAAACCCAGTCCGTAGGGTAGAAATACCCAAAGAAACAAAAGGCGAGTACAGAAAACTGGGAGTTCCAACTGTGGTTGACCGAGTCATCCAACAGGCAATCACGCAGGAACTAATGCCAATCTACGAAGAACAATTCTCGGAGAATCGTTTTGGATTTCGTCCACAAAAAGGGCAACATGACGCTCTCAGACAGTGCCAAAAGAATGTAAACGATGGCTATGTATATGTAGTAGACATGGACTTGGAAAAGTTCTTCGACACAGTGTGTCAAAGCAAGCTGATAGAGGTATTGTCAAGAACCATCAAAGACGGCAGAGTAATATCACTGATACACAAATATCTGAATGCGGGAGTGCTCGTAAAAGGAATGTTTGAACGTACAGAGATTGGAATGCCACAAGGTGGTCCGCTTAGCCCATTGCTGAGCAATGTTATGCTAAATGAGTTGGATAAGGAATTGGAACGCAGAGGACACAGGTTTGTGCGGTATGCGGATGATTGTATGATTTTCTGCAAAAGCAGAAAAAGTGCAGAAAGAACCTTGAGCAATATACTCCAATTTATTGAGGAGAAGCTATTTCTCAAAGTGAATAGGAAGAAGACAAAAGTATCTCATATCAGCAGAGTGAAATATCTGGGATATACTTTTTACAGACATCAAGGAAAATGCAGATTTCGAGTACACCCGAAGTCAGTTGGGAAAATGAAGGAAAGAATCAGAGAAATAACTGACAGACATAAAGGTATCAGCAATGAGAAAAGGGAAGAAATGTATCAACAGTTTGTAAGAGGCTGGGTGGAATACTACAAACTCGCAGACATGAAAAGTCTTCTCAAAGAAACAGACCAATGGGCAAGACGCAGAATAAGGGCTGTATACTGGAAACAATGGAAGAAACCAAGAACGAGATACCGAATGCTGAGAGCACTAAAATGTGAGCACTGGGTAGCGAGAGAAATGATAAGATGTAGAAAGGGTTACTGGAGAATGGCTCAGGTAATCGGAAGCGTCTTTAAAAATGAAATAGTAGTCAAACTCGGATATATGTCCATGTTTGACTACTATCTAATAGTTCGTGAAAACTAAAGAACCGCCGTATACCGAACGGTATGTACGGTGGTGTGGGAGTCGGCTAATCAATTAATGGTTAGCCTCCTACCCTATTTCCAGATATTCATGTCAGACAAGATAGACATGGTTATTTCAGTTGCGTTGCTTCCGGTAGCACCGCTATCGGCTCCGATGTTGGTAGCAAAAAAGTATGTATTATCTGCAGTTTCAAGTAAGCCCACAAACCATCCATTCACATCCTGACCATCCACACGGCCGGTTCCGGTCTTTCCGTAGAATGTTCCGGCATCGGAAGCGGAAAGGCAGATGGCATCTTTTACCGCATTGATGTTTTCAGGGGCAAAGCCGAAGCTGTTATTCTGCAGCCTGGTTAAAAGTTCGACCTGTTCTACTGGCGAAATCTCCAAGGATGATTCCATCCAATAGGTGGAGAAATCTCCACTCATATTTTCATTTCCATACCCAATTTCTTGAATATAGCTGTAAATGTTAGAGGCTCCAAGCTGTTCATCCACGGATTGGAAATACCAGTTAACAGAGGAGTTCATTGCAGACTGTAAGGTCTGATTTGCATTCCATGCTTCAAATGGATAGGTTTCTCCACTCCATGCTATCAAGGAGTCATCTGGTGTAATGATGCCCTCTTCCAATCCGAACAAGGCATCATATATTTTGTAGGTGGAGTTTGGTGCAACTCGCAGGGTAGCATGCTCCATGTCGTGTATACTCCATGCATCATTTTCCAAATCATATAAAACAAAACTGCCTTCATATTTGCCAAAGTATGTAGAAAGGTCTACATAGGATATATTTTCTGATGAAGAATCCCATTGATAGTGGCTTCCATCTGCTGCGTATGTAGAAATAAAAGGTGCGAATCCCATGAGAAGAACAGCAGTCAGTATGAATGCAGTCATGCCTTTTACTCTTTTTATAAATGTTGGCTTCTCATAAGAGGCAATGTTGATAATTCTCCTCTTCATCTGCTTCATGTTTCCACCAAGGCCGGCAGCAAACGGAAAAGGAGTAAGAGAAACCTTTTCAGCAAAGTTGATCAGTGTATTGCCATAATCCTCGTAAGCATCCTCTTCAAGCATCTTTAAAACAGAGGTGTCACAGGCAACCTCTCTGTCATTACGCATTTCTTTCAGTGCGTACCAGACAAGAGGATTGAACCAATATATTACTCCGGCAAGGTTCATCAGATAACTGGCAACAGCATCTTTGTGATTATAGTGCTGCAGTTCGTGCAACAGCATGTACCGCATATCGGATTCGTTGTAATCAGAGATCAGATGAATCGGCAGATAAATACACGGTTTCAAAAGTCCCACAATAATCGGGGATTTTAAAAATGCGGTACTGTAAACGGGAATACTTCTGTGAATTCCCATTTCCTCCATACATCGATGATATAGTCTGCGGACTTCCGGGTTCTGAAGGGGAAGTGCAGATTTCTCCAAAGTGCGTAGACGGAGAGAGGATTTGATTACCAATATAATCATTGCAAAAATGCCTACAATCCATATTCCTAATAATATGTATCCGGCAATGGATGGTGTTTCACTATTTACAGAAAGTGAGAAATCATTCATCCAGTCTGTATTTCCGGTCGGATTAATTCCCACAGCTTCTCCCATAGCGGTTGCGGTGCCGGAAGCAGGAGAGCATCTTAAGCTACCGAGCCACGAGAAGATTTGCGGAAATCCGATTAGACGGAACGGTATAAAGGGAACTGCCAGCAACCCAAGAAGCAGAAACCACAGATTATACTGCATCCGGCTGGACAGGTTGTTTTTGAATATCTGCTTGGCTATCAAAAGAATTCCGATGATACCGCTGATAAACACATTGCATATTAAAAAGCGTATCATAAAATTAGCCACGTTAATTGCCTCCTTTTTGGTGCCTCTTGGAAAGAAGGGAGCGGAGAGTATCTATTTCTGTTTCAGACAGTCTGTCATTTTCTATATATGCAGACAGCATCGCAGTGATATCACCGTTATAATAACGTTCCAGAAAAGAATTGCTTTCCTGGCCGATGTATTCGCTTTCTTTCACGACTGGGGTATAAACGAACACTCGGCTCTGTTTTTCATAAGTCAGAACACCTTTGGTCACAAGGCGTTTGATTAAAGTCTGTATCGTTTTCGGACTCCAGCTTGTGGTCTGTAATAGTTTATCTGTTATTTCATTGGTACTGATCGGCGCATGTTTCCATACGATTTTCATAACTTCAAATTCAGCTTCAGAAATCTGTGGTAAATCGCTCATTTCAAATCCCTCCTTAAATCTTACGGATGTAATAAATATATTATAGACGTTGTTGGTATGATTGTCAATTTCATAAAATAGATATTGACTTGAAATCTTACTTGTGTAATAATTAAATATTACAAGAGTAAGATTTAGAAAAGGCAACAAAAAGAAAAGAACCAGAATCACAATGGATTAGCTGGTTCCTTTACTCGTTTGAATTACCTCTTTTATGTATGAGTGCTAAGAGGTATTCAATTGCTGGAAGAATCTCGCTGCCTCTTGCTCATCACATTCCTGTAGCATCAATAGCAGTTTTTGCTTTTTCAACCGTCCGTAGCAGTGTCAGGGTGGAAAATCTGATCTGCAGGAATGTGTAAATAAGCGATGATCTGGCACAATACTTCGAACTTGGGATTACCACGGTCGTTTTCGATATTCAATATTGTACGTTCATCACAACCTATTTGTTCAGCTAATGCTGCTTGAGATAGATGGGCTTCTTCTCTGGCAGCCCGAACTACCTTTGCAAGATTTTTTACATAGTCATGCATTACAATTCACCTCAGTGCTAGTTTACACTACAGGATAAATATTATGAACTACAATAGATTACAGGTATGATATGAAATAAATTACACTATAAAGGAGAAATCACATGGAAGCAGGGAAACAACATAGAATGCGATGTTTGTTGAAGTTACTGAAATTTGCCCATGGATAAAAACGCAATGATAGGTGTATCGCAATTCACAGAACAAAAGAATTGCGATACACCTATTTTATATTTCAAGAAAAAACTAAAGGAGGTTTATGATGAAAGACATGGAAATAAAGACAGAAAACAGATATGAGTACAGAAAAACACAGGAAAAGAGGAAACAGATGATAGCACCAGATTTATTTGAATTTGCATATGTACCGGATTGGTACGGACATTTAGCAGAATTGGAGAGATTGGCTTTGCCGGAATCATGGAGATTCCGAAAGCCGAGCCGGGAAACCAAAAATACAGAGACACCCATTTTAGAACGTTACATACATACAATTTTTCGCAAGCAGGTTATTGACTTTAATTCAGAAAGTGATCCAAGAAAGGCAGACAGTATTTTTCATTTGGAAAACGAATGCGTCTGCTTCCATACTGGATTATACACACCTCAGTACAAGGGGATTTATGGTTATTTTGAAAGAAACAATTTTTCGGATTCTTTAAGAGATTGGTATTTTAGAGGTTTTTGTGATGAACTGTCTCCAAAGTTAAGATACATCGAGCCATTACCACAAAAGCCCGTCTATCATATGGCGCAGAGTGGCATTAACTTTAATCCAGAGTGGCCTATAAGAGTAAACGTAAATCACATATTGGGAGATGAAGAGAACCTGGAGCGTATTCCGGCTAAAATTCGGAAGGTGAAGAATCTGCCGCTATTGTTTGAAACAGCAGTAGAACTTGGGAGAAGGAAGTCTGTAATAGAACCGGGGCTTGTGGTCCCACAGGGATATCAGGGAAGAGTGCAGTATCTCCTTCCGGTTTATCTGACGAATATGCAGAAACCTGACCTTGCCATGACACTGACGGTTATGGATGGGTACTATTTGGGTAATACCTGTCTGACGTTGGAGATGGCATATTTGAATGCGAGAGTAGTTGCAAGGCCAATGGCTCCGTGGCTTACGGAACTCGTAAAATAGGAAAACAGTACATATAAACATGGATTGAATGGAACACCCGACAAGATGCAATAGCTGGATTGCGCCTTGTCGGGTGTTTTTCGCTTAAAGGATGATGGACAGGCTTCCTCTCTGCTGCTGAAAAAATCTCAAAAAAGTTTTTTAAATAGGAAATGAACCTTCCTATTTAACTCTTATGATGATGCCACAAAGCAGAGGAAAGGAGGTGGGCAAGTGTTGAAAGCGAATGAACGTAGGCAGAAGATATTGGAAATTCTGTGTGTGCGCCGTCAGGAAACGATGGAAAATCTGGCACAGGAATTCAATGTTACAATCCGTACAATTCGGAATGATATTGAAGAATTGACACTTGCCCACCCAATTGAAACCGTGCGTGGCAGATATGGTGGAGGCGTCAGGGTTGCCGATGGTATTATCTTGGACGTAAGTATTTAAAACCAAATCAACAGGAACTGTTGAAAAGACTTTCAGAAAATTTAACAGGCGAAGACCTCGCTACGATGAATAGCATCCTTTCCGAATTTGCTTTGACAAAAAGGGCAGAGAAATAAGTACTGTCTGAAAGATGGAGGTGAAAGGATTTGGAAAGGGTGTTTATCTGCAGTCCGTTCCGGGGAGCGGAAGAGAAGAATGTGGAGCTTGCCAGAAAATATGCCAGATTTGCCTATGAAAAAGGCTGTCTTCCGGTAGTGCCTCATTTGTATTTTCCACAGTTCCTAAAGGAAAGTGATGTTCAGGAACGGATGGCAGGGATTCAGTTTGGACTTTCATTGTTGAAAGAGTGCCGGGAAGTATGGGTATTCGGAGAGTGATGAGTGAAGGCATGTGTATGGAAATTGCGGAAGCTGACCATGCAGGAATTCCCATCCGGTATTTTACGAAGCAAAACGGAGAATTTGTGGAAAGGAGCAGTTTATGAGCGAGGAATTGTTGAAAATTGCAGATGGTCTTTTGGCGGTTTCGGAAGGAGTCCGTGCCCTCGCAGGGAAGGCACATTCATGTAATTGTAGTAAAAATCAGGAAGAAGGACGAGTGCAGAAGGATGAAGAAAGCGGAAATGAGAAGAGTCAGGAGAAACAAGAGGATGCCGTTACCATTGAACAGGTCCGTGCGGTCATGGCAATCCAACGGCAGGAAATGGAAAGCAGGCAAGGCAAGCGCTGATTCAAAAGTATGGGGCAGATAAGTTATCCGGGGTACAGCCGGAGAAATATGCAGATTTGCTTCGTGATGCAAAGGCTCTTTAATGGGACAGCATGCGATATTATCCGCATCTGCCTCCAAACGATGGATGAACTGTACCCCATCTGCATTGTTGGAGAAGCAGTTTGCGGACGAGGAAAGTATCTACGCAGCGGAGGGAACTGCTGCCCATGCTCTTGCAGAGCATAAGCTGAAACGGTTTCTTAAGAAGCGTTCCAACGTCCGGTATCTGATTATGACTGTGACGAGATGGAAGAATGCACAGATGATTATGTGTCTTTTGCAATGGAGCAGATTGAAAAGGCGAAACAGTCATGCAGTGATCCGGTAGTGATGATTGAGCAGAGACTGGACTTTTCCAGATGGGTGCCGGAAGGATTTGGTACCGGGGATTTGGTCATCGTAGCTGATGATACCTTATACATTGTGGATTTGAAGTACGGAAAAGGCATTGCTGTATCTGCAGAATGGAATCCGCAGATGCTTTTATATTCTTTGGGGGCATTGGAACTGTTCGATTCCCTTTATGACATTGAAAAGGTCAACATGACCATCCACCAGCCGAGACTGGAAAATGTCAGTACCTTTGAAATTACGGTTCATGACCTCATGGAATGGGCAGAGCAGGAGTTGATGCCGAAAGCAGAGATGGCAGCCAAAGGCGAAGGAGAGTTTGCAGTTGGAGATTGGTGTCGTTTCTGTAAAGCGAAAAATACCTGCCGTGCCAGAGCAGAAGAATATTGCGATTGGCGCAAATGGAGTTTAAGCCACCAGAGCTTTTGTCAGAGGAAGAAATCGCAGAGGTTTTGAAGGTGGCGGATGAACTTGCCAAGTGGTCTGCAGATGTTTATGCCTATGCACAGGATGAAGCGATTACACACGGAAGGGTATGGAACGGATTCAAACTGGTAGAAGGCAGAAGTAACCGCAAATATGTCAATGAAGAGGAAGTGGCGGATGCTGCAAAAGCAGCCGGATATGAGGACATTTACAAGAAGTCTCTGATTGGTATCACGGAAATGGAGAAGCTGATGGGCAAAAAAGATTTTCAGAAGATACTGGGCAGTCTGGTGTATAAGCCGCAGGGCAAAATCACCTTGGTGCCGGAATCCGATAAGAGACCACCAATTCAAACAGAAACCGCTGAGGCGGATTTTAAGGAGGATGAATAAATGAGCAAGAATGAAACACCGACAAAAGTAATTGTATCGTGCAGATTTTCCTATCTGCATTGTTGGGAGCCGGAGGCAATCAATGGCGGCGAGCCGAAGTACAGCGTGTCTGCCATTATCCCGAAGTCTGATAAGGAAACAATTAAGAAGATTCAGGCAGCGGTGGAAGCTGCAAAGCAGGAATCTTTGTCTAAGTGGGGTGGTAAGATTCCTCCGAATCTAAAGCTTCCTTTACGTGATGGTGACATTGACCGACCGGAGGATGAGGCATACAAAGGCTGCTATTTCTTCAATGCCAACAGCAGACAGGCTCCGCAGGTGGTTGATAAGCAGGTACAGCCAATCCTGGATCAGACAGAAGTATATTCCGGCTGTTACGGAAGAATCAGTGTAAACTTTTATGGCTACAACAGCAATGGCAACCGTGGTGTGGCAGCAGGACTTGGAAACATCCAGAAGTTGAAAGACGGAGAGGCACTTAGCAGCCGTACCAATGCAGAAGATGATTTTGAAGCAGTAGAGGATGAAGATTTCCTCGGTTAATGATAAGGCGGTGTATGCCGCCCATACATAGAGGAGTTGTTTTGATGAAAGAGACATGGACAGATATTCCTGGACTGGAAGGGAAATATCAGATCAGCAATATGGGGAGATACAAAAGGCTGTCCCGGTATATTCAGGGGAGAAGACTGACGGAGGAGATTCTTCCTCTGAACCAGAGTCAGGTAAGGGAAGTCAAGGAAAGGCTTGGAAGAAGGGAACATGTATATGATATTGCTGACAGCATGGGGATTTCCAGAAAGACCGTCAGCAAGATTAAATCGGGAAGGAGCTACGCATGGGCGAAGTAGGATATAAAACACTGGCAATTGACATAGAGACCTTTTCCGATGTGGACTTAATCAAATGCGGGGTATATGCCTATGCGGACAGCCCTGCATTTGAAATCCTGCTGTTTGCATACAGCTTTGATGATGAAGAAACAAAGATTATTGATTTGGCACAGGGCGAACAGCTGACGGAAGAAATAAAAAATGCCCTGTCTGATGTGGGAATCATTAAGACAGCGTTCAATGCTAATTTTGAACGTACCTGTCTTTCAAAATATATGGGAGTCCGTTTATCTCCCGAATCGTGGGTTTGTACTGCTGTGCAGTCGGCTATGCTTGCCCTTCCACTTTCTTTGGAGGGTGTTGGGGCGGTTCTGGGGCTTTCTGAGCAAAAGCTGAAGGAAGGTAAGGACTTAATCCGCTATTTTTGTGTGCCTTGCAAACCGACCAAAACAAACGGTGGCAGGAGCAGGAACCTTCCATTCCATGCACCGGAAAAATGGAAACAGTTCAAGACGTACTGCATCCGTGACGTGGATGTGGAAAAAGGTATCCGGCAGAAACTGCATAAGTTCCCGATACCGGAATCTGAGATGGCATTTTACCGTTTGGATCAGGAAATTAATGATAGGGGAGTTTTAGTTGACAGGGAATTGGTAGAACAGTCGATTACCTGTGACCTGTTACATAAAGACATTGTGACGAACCGTGCCTATGAGGTAACGGGACTTGAAAATCCAAATTCCGTATCGCAGTTGAAAGGATGGCTTTCAGAACGTGGAGTGGAAATCGACAGCTATCCAAAGGAGCAGTTGCGGAGTTGATTGAGGATGCGGATGGGGAAGTGCTGGAGGCTTTAAAACTCCGGCTTCTCATGGCGAAAACATCGGTAAAGAAGTATGAAGCGATTGAACGGTCAGTGTGTTCGGACGGAAGGGTACATGGATTGCTGCAGTTTTATGGGGCAAATCGTACCGGCCGGTGGGCAGGAAGACTGGTGCAGGTACAGAACCTTCCTCAGAATCATATCAGCGACTTGGAACTAGCACGTAGTCTTGTCAGAAGAGGGCAGTTCGAGGAATTGGAATTATTCTACGAATCCACACCAAATGTACTGTCTGAATTAATCCGTACTGCATTTATTCCAAAAGAGGGATGCAGGTTTATTGTTGCTGACTTTTCTGCTATTGAAGCGAGGGTGCTGGCATGGTTATCGGGGGAACAGTGGAGACTGGATGTATTTGCTACACACGGAAAAATATATGAGGCTTCGGCATCTGCCATGTTTGGTGTTCCGATAGAGGAAATTACAAAAGGATCTCCACTGCGACAAAAGGGAAAGATTGCGGAACTGGCTCTCGGATACGGAGGAGCAGTCGGGGCATTGACTTCAATGGGAGCCTTGGCAATGGGACTTAGTGAAGATGAGTTGCCGGGGTTGGTATCTACATGGAGAAATGCAAATCCGCATATCACACAGTTTTGGTGGGATGTGGATGAAGCAGCTGTGAGAGCAGTCCGGGAAAGGAAAGAAACACAGGTGGGGCTGATTCGTTTTCAATATGCTTCTGGTATTTTGTTTGCCATGCTCCCGTCCGGAAGGAAACTTGCCTATGTAAAACCGAGAATGGGTGTCAACAAATATGGCAGGGATGGACTGACTTATGAAGGTGTGGGAGAAAACAAGAAATGGGAAAGGATGGATACTTACGGGCCAAAGCTAGTGGAGAATATCGTGCAAGGTACCAGCAGAGATATTCTGGCAGAAGCCATGATGCGCTTGAATAAAGCAGGATTCTCCATTGTATTTCATGTACACGATGAAGCGGTATTGGAAGTGCCAGAAGGAAAATCGTCTGTAGAAGAGGTGTGCCGGATTATGGCAGAGCCGCCTTCCTGGGTACACGGCTTCCGCTTCGTGCCGATGGCTACGAGTGCCAATTTTATAAAAAGGATTAGGAGGAATTGCAGGATGAAACTGTATATTTCAACAGGAAATTCCCGAATGGAAAAGAAGTGGAATGGACAGGAGATGGAGTTTAGTGTTTTTTTGGAGCGTCTCTCTCATACTGTCCGTACCAGTGAAACGATGGAACAGTATCGGAAGATGAGCAAGGCAAAGCAGGATTCCATCAAGGATGTGGGTGGTTTTGTGCTTGGAAAGCTGAAGGGCGGCAGGAGAAAAAAGGCGAATGTACTGTTTCGTTCAGGTCTGACACTGGATATGGACTATGCCACAGAGGATATTGCAGAGCAGATAGAGATGTTTTTTGATTTTAGATGCCTGATCTATTCTACCCATAAACACACACCGGAGAAACCAAGGCTCCGTCTGATTATTCCGTTATCAAGGACCGTATCGCCGGATGAATATGCAGCAGTGGCAAGAAAAGTGGCAGAGGATATCGGTATGGAGTTGTTTGATGATACAACCTACGAACCAAGCCGCCTCATGTATTGGCTTTCCACCTCTGCAGATGGAGAATTCTTTTTCCGTGATATTCCGGGAACATTTTTGAATCCGGATTCTGTGTTGGAACGATATGCAGATTGGAGAGATTCTTCTTCATGGCCTGTCAGCAGCAGACAAAAGGCAGTTGTCAGCAGGGAGATGAAGAAACAGGCTGATCCGTTGTCGAAGGAAGGAATCGTAGGTGCATTCTGCCGGACTTATTCGATAGAAGAGGCAATCCGTATATTTCTGCCGGATGTGTATCAGGAAAGCATGATGCCGGAGCGATTTGATTATATTCCGGCAGACTCACAGGCAGGTGTGGTGATTTATGAAGGGAAGTTTGCGTATTCCCACCATGCCACTGATCCGGCTTGTGGGAAGCTGCTGAATGCATTTGACATTGTCCGCATCCATAAGTTTGGGGAGCAGGATGATAAGGCAGAGGAAGGAACGGATTCAGGAAAGTTGCCATCCTTTAAGGCTATGAGTGACTTTGCGGTGTCAGATGAACAGGTAAAGATAACATTGGCAAAGGAAAGGGAGAAGGCAGCAAGTGAGGAATTCGATGTGGATACCGGGGAATGGCAGACCATGCTGGACTTGGACCGTCAGGGAAAAGTAAAAGACACACTTTCCAATATTGCAACGATTATTCGGTTCGATGAGAACTACAACCTATCGTATTTAATCAGCTGAAGAATGCACTGGATGTCATCGGGGAACTGCCGTGGGTACAGGTCAAAAAAGGATGGGTGATGCAGATATTGCCTGTGCGAAGCTGTACTTTGAAAGGGTGTATGGGATTTGGTCACCTACCAAATTCAAAGATGCCCTGCTTGCAGTAGTGTCTTCCGAAAGGCTTTATCATCCGGTCAAGGAGTATTTTTCCACGTTATCCTGGGATGGATGCAGCAGGATTGACAGTCTGCTGATTGACTATATGGGAGCAGAAAATACACCGTATGTCCGTGCAGTTACAAGAAAAACTCTGGTAGCGGCGGTAGCCCGTATTTATGAGCCGGGTATAAAGTTCGATTCCGTGTTGGTCTTAAACGGTCCGCAAGGGTGTGGTAAGTCCACGTTCTTTGCAAAACTGGGAAAAGAGTGGTATTCGGATTCCCTTACGATTTCTGATATGAAGGATGGAAAAACTGCTGCGGAGAAGCTTCAGGGGTATTGGCTTTTGGAATTGGGAGAGCTTGCGGGTATCAAAAAGGTAGATGTGGAAACCGTAAAATCTTTTGTTACCCGGACGGATGATAAATACAGGCAGTCATATGGAACAACGGTGGAGAGTCATCCGAGGGAATGTGTGATTGTGGGAAGTACAAACTCAGAGGGCGGGTTTCTGCGTGATGTTACCGGAAACAGACGCTTTTGGCCTGTGCATGTAACCGGAAAAGGGAAGCATCGTGGATGGGATTTGACTCCTGAGACGGTAGACCAGATTTGGGCAGAAGCGATTTCCATTTATAAAGATGGGGAAGAGTTGTATCTGAAAGGCAAGGAAGCAGCAGAGGCTTATGTGGCACAGCAGGAGGCAATGGAGTCTGATGAAAGAGAAGGAATTGTGGAGGATTATCTGGAGCGATTGCTTCCGGCAGACTGGGACACAATGGATTTGTACCAGAGACGTTCTTATCTTGGTGGCGGAGAGTTTGAAGCAGAAGGAAGAACCGGAACGGTAGTCAGAGAGAGATTCTGTCTGATGGAAGTCTGGTGTGAATGCTTTGGGAAGGAGCGTCAGAATTTCCGAAAGACAGATTCTTATGAGTTAGAATCCATTATTCAAAAAATTGGTGGCTGGAAGAAGTATGAAGGGAATTCCTCCGGCAAAATGCGTATCCCCGGTTATGGTGTACAGAGGGTGTTTGTCAGAGTGAAAAAGGAACCGCAGGAAACAAATGATGGGTTTCCGTGTGTGAGTGGTAAGACGATAGGCAACAGATGTTGGAAACAGCCATGAAGTCAGCAGACAAAAGGGCTGTGTCGGTGCTGTTTCCAATGTTTCCACTTATATTTAATAAATGAAAATAAGTATAAGAGGACACGGATACACCCGTATATACGCATATGGGAGAATAGATGTTTTTGAAAGTGGAAACAGCAGAGGGAAACGGAGATGAAGTTTTGCGAGAAAGTGTAATTGAAAAGGCTCTGGTAAAAGAGGCAAAGAGCAGGGGTGGCATGGCGGTAAAGTTCGTGTCTCCCGGTTTCGATGGGGTGCCAGACCGTCTCGTTCTGCTTCCTGGTGGGAAGTGTGCATTTGTGGAATTAAAGGCACCGGGAAAAAAGCTGCGACCGTTAAAGGAAAAACGAAAACATCAGCTGGAAGCTTTGGGGTTTTCCGTATATGTGATAGATGGATTGGAACAGATCGGAGGTGTGCTGCATGGAATTCAGACCACATAAATATCAGGACTATGCCAGGGAGTTTATTATCGGGCATCCGGTATGTGCTTTGATTTTGGATATGGGACTTGGAAAGACAGTTATTACCCTTACTGCTTTGTGGGAACTGGCACTTGATTACTTTGAGGTAGGAAAGGTTCTGGTCATTGCACCATTCCGTGTGGCACGGGATACTTGGAAGGAAGAACTGGAAAAATGGGATCACTTGAAAGGACTGTCGGTGTCAGTGGTAGTCGGTTCTGAAAAAGAACGATTGGATGCTTTGGAAAAAAAGGCAAGCGTGTATGTAATCAACCGTGAAAATGTAGTGTGGCTTTGTGAGAAGCATCACTGGGATTTTGACATGATTGTGATTGATGAATTATCTTCTTTCAAATCTTATCAGGCGAAAAGGTTCAAAGCACTAAGACGATACCGGCCGAAGGCAATCCGTGTGGTGGGTCTGACCGGAACACCGGGAAATCTTATGGACCTATGGGCTGAGATTGGAATTCTTGATATGGGGCAGAGGCTGGGAAGATATATTGGAGCTTATCGTGACAGGTTCTTTCTGCCGGATAAGCGAAACAGGAATATCATTTATTCCTATAAACCGAGGGATGGTGCGGAAGAAGCAATCTACAATTTGATTTCTGATATCTGCATTTCCATGAAGGCCGAGGATTACCTTTCTATGCCGGAGTGCTTTATCATCGGGTGGAGGTTCGGATGGATGAAAAAGAAGAGAAGCTGTACCGTCAGATGGAAAAGGATATGCTTCTGCCATTTGAAGATGGGGACGTGGATGCGGTCAATGCAGCTGCTCTTTCCGGGAAATTATTGCAGATGGCAAATGGAGCAGTCTATGATGAGAACCACAAAGTCCGCCATATCCACGATAAGAAACTGGATGCTTTGGAGGATTTAATCGAGGCAGCGAATGGAAAGCCTGTGTTAGTGGCTTACTGGTATCAGCATGATTTGGATAGAATTGTTGAACGGTTTAAAGCTGTTCCATTAAAGGCAGCAGGTGACATCCGCAAATGGAAAGAAGGAAAAATCCCGGTGGCAGCAATCCATCCAGCATCGGCAGGACATGGTCTGAACATACAGGACGGAGGCCACATTCTGATTTGGTTCGGACTTACCTGGTCTTTGGAACTGTATATGCAGTGCAATGCCAGACTGTGGAGACAGGGACAGAGGGAAACAGTAATGATTTACCATATCATCAACAAAGGAACATTGGACGAAGATGCCATGCGGTCATTAGAACAGAAGGACTGTGGGCAGTCGGCTATCATAGATGCAGTAAAGGCAAGGATTGGAGGTGTGAACGGTGCGAGCAGAAAGGATGATTAAGGAATATCCGAATTTGAAAAGGGAGCTATCGGTGTTGGAATTTCAGTTAAGCCGATGTGAGGGAATTGATTATGACACCGTCATATCTTCCCTTACTTTCTCTAAGCCGGAAGGGGAAAGAGTACAGACAAGCGGTGTTTCGGATGTGACTGCAAGAGCAGCACTTGCATACCGTAAGGTGGCAGACAGGATGAGTGATGAATGGTTATCTTATCTTGCCGGACAGTACGGACAGATAAAAGAGGAACTGGATTTTTTTGAACATGCTGTACGTGGACTTTCCGGGAAATTACCGGAAATTGTATGGGATATGGCTGTGGAGCGTTTCACTTGGGAAGAACTGATGATGAAATATCATATCAGCCATACAATGGTGGCGAAATACCGGAAGAAAGCTATAAAGGAATTGGATGCGCTGTATGAGGAGAGGGACAGGCAGACGGAAAGTTTTATTTTGAGGTGAGGCAGTGAGACGAGGCGAGGTTTATTTTGTGGATTTTGGAAAAGACAAAACGACACATAAACAGTGTGGCATTCGGCCGGCAGTGATTGTGAGTAATAACCGGGGAAATGGTCATGGACCAACAGTAACGGTTGTTCCGCTTACAGGCAACATACATAAGAGACCTGAAATGCCAACCCATGTGCAGATACCGCTTTCAAGCTGTATTGGACTGAAAAGACCGAGCATGGCATTGGCTGAACAGGTCGATACTGTAGATAAGATAAAAGAAAAAGATAAATCGGGGAAATACATGATAATCTTCTGATGGAGCAGATCACGGTTGCCCTTCAGATACAGATAGGGGTTTTTGAAGAATATAACTGATACCGGGTGGGATTGTGTGTCCCACCCTTAAATTATGCAACAGTTCGTTTCGTTAATCTTCATCTTTCATTTCTGGAATATGGCGGGAGCCAAGAAGCAGTTCTTTGCAGTCAGAAAAGCCGAGCATATAGCAAGCTCTCCATAGCGTACCCAATTGGCACTGCGTTCATTGACATACTGGTCGATTAAACGCATCGTTTCTTCCGGCAGATTAAGGGATGCCAGTTTTGCAGCATATTTGTCTGCTTTTTCTTTTGTCTGCATAAATGCAGTGTCCTCTTTTGTAATCTTGTGCAATGCTTCTCCCATTCGGGTATCCATCAGTTGATAAAGTACGGATTTGTTATCCATGTAATCGCTCCTTTCACCGTGAGGTCATATTTAGGTGTTTGCGAAACGCCACAAGCCGCATAAATACGGCATTTTAACTTTTATAAAACAAAACATCTCCTCAACGGATTGTGGTAAAATAGAGTTGCCTAGAAACTATAAACCAACCACCCGAAAGG
>ENA-OQAA01000843-OQAA01000843.1-human-gut-metagenome-genome-assembly--contig:-NODE-843-length-18695-cov-2.188712_pt1 | contig 18695 bp, 25 predicted proteins | sample MGYA00242489_ERZ504515 | MGnify/ENA primary metagenome ERZ504515 (study PRJEB26092, sample SAMD00036237) | human gut metagenome | host: Homo sapiens | study: EMG produced TPA metagenomics assembly of... | reverse complement strand
GCTTCGGTTCGCTGTTTCCGCCACTGGCGGCGCTCACCTTTGCAGCATCCAGTATTATCTGCGCTTTTGGCTTGGCATCTGCCGCACCTCGCTCGCCGTATCGGCACTTAGAATTATGCGGTATTGCTTTATTCTTTTTAATTGCTCATTGCTAATTCCTAATTCGTCCAGCACCAACCTTGTGGTGCCGCAAAACTCCTAACTCCTCCCTCCTAACTAAACTTCCCTCTTCCCTTTCTGCCCGCAATTTGCTATAGTTAAATCAGCCCCAAAGCAAATTTATTCAGGAGGAAACTGCCTTGATTTACAAAAAGCAATACGGCCACCCATTTGATACCGAAAGCGTGGTGGGTTCTTTTGTACCCGCAATGGAAACGATTCCATATCTCACCAGGGAACCGGACGGCTTCTCTTATGCCATGGACCCGCAGGATATCCTGTATGGCCTGGGTGAAAATATCCGCGGCATCAACAAGCGCGGCTGGGTGTACGAGAGCAAATGCAGCGATGACCCCAACCATACCGAAAATAAATCCTCACTGTACGGCGCTTACAACTTCATGATCGTGTCCGGCAAAGCCACTTTTGGCTTTTTTATCGACTATCCCGGCAAGGTCACCTTTGACTGCGGCTACACCGATCTGGACACCCTGCGGGTGACAGTGGCCGAAGAAAATTACGACCTTTACATCATTGAGGGTGAAAGCCTGACCGATATTGTGCAGCAGTTCCGCCAGCTGGTAGGGCGCAGCTACATCCCGCCCAAATGGGCCTTTGGTGCCACCCAGAGCCGCTGGAGCTACATGAACGAGGACGAAGTGCGCGAGGTTGTGGCCAACTACCGCACCAACAACATGCCGCTGGACGCCGTGGTGCTGGATATTGACTACATGGAGCGCTACAAGGACTTTACGGTGGACGAGCAGCGCTTCCCCCATTTTGCAGATTTTGCCGCCGAGATGAAAGCCCAGGCATCCGCCTTGTGCCCATCATTGATGCGGGTGTTAAAATTGAGGACGGGTACGATGTATACGAAGAGGGCGTGAAGAACGGTTACTTCTGCACCAATCAAGATGGCACCCCCTTTGTGGCCGGTGTGTGGCCGGGCCGGGTGCATTTCCCTGATATGCTCAACCCCGAAGCCCGCGCCTGGTTTGGCAGCAAGTACAAGTTCCTGCTGAACCAGGGCATTGAGGGGTTCTGGAACGATATGAACGAGCCTGCCATCTTCTACTCTGAAGAAACGCTGAAAAAGACCTTTGCCAAAATTGACGAGTACCGCACCCAGAACCTGGATATCTCCAGCTTTTTTGCGTTCAAGAATCTTGTGGCCGGGCTTTCCAACAACGAAAATGACTACAAGCTGTTCTATCACAACACCAAACAGGGCCGCATGCGGCACGATAAAGTGCATAATATCTTCGGCTACAACATGACCCGTGCTGCGGGTGAAGCCTTTGAGCAGCTGGAGCCGGATAAGCGCATTTTAATGTACTCCCGCTCGGCCTGTATCGGTATGCACCGGTATGGCGGTATCTGGACCGGCGATAACCAGTCCTGGTGGAGCCACATTCTGCTCAGCCTGCACATGATGCCCTCCCTGAACATGTGCGGTTTCCTGTACGAAGGCCCCGACATTGGCGGCTTTGGCAGCAACACCACCGAGGACCTTGTGCTGCGCTGGTACGGCGTGGGCATCTTCTCTCCCCTGCTGCGCAACCACTCCGCCGCCGGTACCCGCAAACAGGAGCCCTACCGCTTTAAGAATAAGGCGGCCTTTGCCGGTATTCTGCAGCTGCGTTACCTGCTGCTGCCCTATATTTACAGCGAGTACATGAAAGCTGCCCTGCGCGATGGCATGTACTGCATGCCGCTGGCCTTTGCTTTCCCCAATGACGCCTTTGCACGCCAGGTAGAGGACGAGGTAATGATCGGCGAAAGCCTGCTGATTGCCCCCGTTTACGAGCAGAACGCCCGCGGCCGGTATGTCTATCTGCCGGAAGAGATGCTGCAGGTGCGGGTAAAGTGCAGTGAGAACGACCGCATGGAAACCACCGTTCTGCCGCTGGTCATCATTACATCCCGGGTGGAGCTGGACGAAGTGGTGTTCTTTGTGCGCAAGGGGCATATCCTGCCCATCGCCAAGGGCGGCGATAGTATTCAAAATGTGGCAAGCGTGAATTTTGCGGATCTTCGCCTGTTCGCCCATGCTCCCGATGGTGCCGCCTATGAGTATTACACCGACGACGGCGAGACGAAAGATTACGATAAGCCGGAGCATTTTGTACATATCACGCTGGACGCGGATGGAAACGCGGAGAGCGACAGCGAGAATGTAAAAGTGGAAGGATAAGTTAGGAGGGAGGAGTTAGGAGTTATCTCAATCAGAAATGAGAAATTAGCAATTAGGAATTGATATAGAGGCAGGGCCCGGTGCGATTGTACCGGGCTCTGCCTTTCTGTTAATTTCTAATTGCTCATTACTAATTTTCTCTTCACTTTTTGCTCATTTTTCTTCAATTTTTTTCACTTTTTTCGTGACATTTTCCTTTATTTGGTGTATACTGATAGCAAGAATACGGCAAAAAAAGCAAATTTTGCGGTTTTGCACGCATCAATGTTACGGACCAAAACAAACGGAGGTTTCAATCCATGTATTATGAAGACAACCGCGTAAAAGACTTGAAAGTTGCCTACATCGGCGGTGGTTCCCGTGGGTGGGCGTGGGGGTTCATGATGGACCTTGCCGCGGATGCCCAGATGGAAGGCACCGTGGCGCTGTATGATATCGACCACGAAGCAGCCGAGCACAACGAGATCATCGGCAACAAGATCTCTGCCCACCCGGATGCGGTTTCACACTGGAAGTATACTGTGGCGGATACGCTGCAGCAGGCCCTGACCGGCGCGGATTTTGTCGTCATCTCCATCCTGCCCGGCACCTTTGACGAGATGGAAAGCGACGTCCACGCGCCGGAAGCTTACGGCATCTATCAGTCGGTGGGCGATACCGTAGGTGCAGGCGGTTTCATGCGCGCCATGCGCACCATCCCCATGTATGTCACCATCGCTGAAGCGATCCGTGATTACAGTCCCAATGCCTGGGTCATCAACTACACCAACCCGATGACCCTCTGCGTGCGTACCCTGTACCATGTGTTCCCCAAGATCAAGGCGTTCGGCTGCTGCCACGAGGTGTTCGGCACCCAGACGCTGCTGACCCACATTCTGGATGAGGAACTGGGCCTGAAAGATGTTGCCCGCCAGGATATCAAGGTCAACGTCAAGGGCATCAACCACTTTACTTGGTTCGATAAGGCTACTTACAAAGGCATGGACCTCTTCCCCATTTACCGCAAATTTGTCGAAGAGCACTATGAATCCGGTTATGAGTACGGCGACACGAATTGGATGAACAGTTCCTTTGCCTGCGCCAACCGCGTTAAATTTGATTTGTTCCTGCGCTATGGCTGCATTGCCGCCGCGGGCGACCGCCATCTGGCAGAGTTTATGCCGGGCAAGACTTATCTGGAAAGCCCCGAAGCCGTGTGCGAATGGAAGTTTGGCCTGACCACCGTTGCGTGGCGCAAAAATGAGCTGCAGGAGCGCCTGGCCCGCAGCCGCCGCCTGCGCACCGGTGAAGAGCCGATCGAGATCAAGCCCGATGGCGAGGAAGGCCACCTGCTGATGAAAGCCCTGCTCGGCCTGGGCGATCTGGTCAGCAACGTGAACATTCCCAACACGGTGCCATTGCCAACCTGCCGTGGGATGCCGTGGTGGAAGTGAACGCGCTGTTCAGCCGCCAGGGCGTGCAGTCCGTGAACGCCGGCCCGCTGCCCGCCAATATTCTGCCGCTGGTAGCCCGCCACGTTTACAATCAGGAGAACACCCTAACCGCTGCCCTGACCTGCGACCGCACCCTTGGCCTGACCACCTTTATGAACGACCCGCAGGTGACCCTGAACTGGAACCAGGCAAAGAACTGTTTGACACCATGCTGCACAATACCCGCGCATACCTGCCGAAAGAATGGAACGCGTGATGTAGTTAGGAGTTTTGCGGCGGGGCGAAGTCACAGCGCGGAAAAATTAGGAATTAGCGATTAGTAATTAGAAATTGATAGTAGGCAGGGCCTGATGCAGTTGCGTCGGGCCCTGCTTTTTAGGTAAAGCATTCAAAAAGAAGCGAATTACCGTTGTTGTCCGTAGTGCATTGCGAAGTGGAACCTGTACGGCTGGCATCAATCTGTTCAAAAGGTCCAAGAGTTACCAACAGAATAATCATATAAACACAAAATGCGAACCACGTTGTACGAAGTGGTTCGCATTTTGTTATCGTAATGTATATTTTATTTCGGCAGCTGAATTTCCGGCATCAGTTCATCGGATACGATCTGCAGCATTTCTTCCAGCTTGGCCAGGTCATCGGGGCTGAACCGCTGTTTGGCACGCTCCATGACCAGATGGAGGTAAGAATAGCTGATGTTATAGTAATCAATGTACTTTTGGGTCGGCCGCAGGCGGTATTCCCGCTTATCGGTGGTGGATTGGATGCGCTCCACATAGCCTTTTTTGACCAGGGAGTTGATCTTATAAGCTGCGTTGGGGGTGGAAAGATTCATCATGTGGCTGAACTGCGCAATCGTGGGTTCCCCCAGTGCCATGATGACTTCCATGCAGAAAGATTCTACCGTCGTCAGCGTGGCTTCACGGTCTTCAAAACGGTTGAAGATCTGTTTATAAAAATGCAGCTTGAATTTTGTGTATACCTGCCCAAATGTCTGATCCAGCATGGCGAGAATCCCCCTGTAGGTTAATGAATTTATTATAGCACAATCCACCATGCAAAACCAGCCCTCAGGCATCCGTGATAACAAATGTCAGCTCGGCGTTGGCCGCGCGCACACCATCCACCCAGGCGGTGGCTTTGCCGATGCCCACCGGGCCATGCTGCTCTACCAGCTCACATTCCAAAGTCAGCACATCGCCGGGCACAACCTGGCGGCGGAAACGGGCATTTTTTACCCCGCCAAACAGGGCAATCTTTCCACGGTTTTCCGGCAGGCTCAACGCGGCCACCGCGCCGGTTTGGGCAAGGCTTCCAGAATCAATACCCCCGGCATAACCGGATGGCCGGGGAAATGTCCCTGGAAAAACGACTCTGTGCGGGTCACGCACTTGATTCCGCGCGCCCACTGGCCGGGGTATAGTCAAGAATCTTATCCACCAGAGCAAACGGGTAACGGTGCGGCAGGATCTTTTCGATTTCCGCCGCCGTCAGGGTCCGGGGCGGTTCATTGGGTGTATAGTTCATCCTCATCCTCCCAACGCTTGAACACCACACATGCGTTGTGGCCGCCGAAGCCCAGGCTGTCGCTCATGGCATAATCCACCTGTAACGCGCGGCCCTGGTTGGGAATATAGTCGAGATCCAGTTCCGGGTCCGGCTCCTGCAGGTTAACGGTAGCGGGCAAAAAGGCATCGTGCAGGGCCAGCACGGTAAACACGCCCTCTACCCCGCCGGCGCCGCCTAGCAGGTGGCCGGTCATCGACTTGGTCGAGGATACGGCCAGCTCATACGCGTGGCTGCCAAAAACCGACTTGATGGCCGCGGTCTCACAGCTGTCATTCAGATGCGTGGAAGTTCCATGGGCATTGATGTAGCCAATCTGTTCCGGCTCCACTCCGCCATCAGCCAATGCCAGCCGCATACAGGACGCGCCGCCTGCACCGCCCGGTGCCGGGGCGGTAAAATGGTAAGCATCGCAGTTAGCGCCATAGCCACAACCTCGGCGTAAATCTTAGCGCCACGCTCTTTAGCGGTCTCCAGTTCTTCCAACAGCAGCACACCGCTGCCCTCGCCCATCACAAAACCGCTGCGCCGGGCATCAAAGGGGATCGAGCCCGGGCCGGGTCGTCTGCGATGCAGAGGCTTCATTGCTGGCGAACCGACCCACCCCCAACCCGGAGTGATGCAGCTTTCGCTGCCGCCGCAGAGCATACGGTCCTCGTATCCATCGCGGATACGGTGGAACGCATCCCCAATCGCATTGGTACCGCCTGCGCAGGCTGTGGTGGGGCAGCTGCACATACCCTGCAGGCCAAAGCGGATGGCCACCTGCCCCGCCGCCATATTGCCGATGGACATGGGGACAAGTAGGGGCTGACCTTTTCAAAGCCCCGCTGCTGGCCGCGGGTGTGTTCTTCCTCGATCGTGGGCAGACCACCGATCCCGCTGGACAGGATCACGCCGAACCGTGTGTGGTCGATATTTTCCAGTGCAATGCCGCTGTCGTGGATGGCTTCGTCAGCGGCGGCCACGGCAAACTGGGTAAACCGCGCCATTTTGCGGGCTTCGCGCCGGTCAATACGTTCGGCAGGGTCAAAATCTTTGACTTCTGCGGCCAGTTTCACCTTAAAATCCGTTGTATCAAAAGCCGTGATCGGCCCAACGGCGCAGCGGCCAGCTTTCACGGCGGCCCAGCTTTCCGCCACGGTATTGCCGGTTGGGTTTACCGTGCCAAGGCCGGTGATAACGACCCGGCGTTTCTTTTCTATCTTCATAGCTGCACCTCACATTCCCATTCCGCCGTCAACACAAAGAACCTGCCCGGTGATGTAACCGGCCTGTTCCCCGGCCAGGAAAGCCACCGCCGCGGCAACATCTTCAGCACGGCCGATTCTGCCTGCCGGGATGGCCGCTGCGGCTGCGGCGCGGGCAGATTCCGGCATAGCGGCGGTCATATCGGTTTCAATAAATCCAGGTGCCACGCATTGGCGGTAATATTGCGTGCGGCGTACTCTTTGGCAACGCTTTTCGTTAGGCCGATCAGCCCCGCCTTGCTGGCGGCATAGTTGGCCTGGCCCGCGTTCCCGTGCAGGCCGACCACACTGCTGATATTGATGATACGCCCATACCGCTGGCGCATCATCAAGCGGGAAGCTGCTTTGGTGCAGAAAAACGTCCCCTTCAGGTTGGTAAAAAGTACATTGTCAAAGTCGGATTCGGTCATGCGCATCAGCAGTTTATCCGCGGTGATGCCCGCATTGTTGACCAGCACATCGATCCGCCCAAAAGCGGCAGCGGTATCTTCCACCAGATTTTGGCAGGCTTCGGGGCCGCGCACATCCGCTTGCAGCGTGATGGCCTGCACACCAAAGGCGCGGCAGCAGCCGCTGTTTCCTCGGCCGCGGCTGCGCTGCCTGCGTAGTTGACTGCAATGTTCATGCCGTTTTCGGCCAATGCAAGGCAGACGGCACGACCAATGCCCTTGGCGCCGCCCGTAACCAGAGCGGCACGGCGCATGCTTTCGGTTTGCGGCATGGTCAGGCTCCTTTCATGGTGCAAAGCAACTGCTGCAGCTGTGCAGCAGTTTCCACCGGATAGCACGAGATAGCATTTCCCACCGTCTTTTTCACAAATCCGGTCAACACCCTGCCGGGGCCGATCTCAATGGCGGTATCCACCCCCAGTTCCGCCAAACGGCGGACGGTGGCTTCCCAACGTACGCCGGACTGCACCTGTTTTTCCAGCAGCGTGGCGACCGTGTCATTCTCTGCCATTTCATGCCCAAGGCAGTTGAACAGCACCGGAACTGCATCGGCGCAAAATGGATGGATTGGAACTTTTCCCGCAGCGCATCTCCGGCGGGGTGCATCAGCAGCGTATGGAACGCACCGCTGACGTTCAGCGGCAGGCAGCGCCGCGCCCCAGCGGCAAGCGCCAGGTCGGCAGCTTTGTCTACAGCAGCTTTCTCGCCGCCGATAACCAGCTGGCCGGGACAGTTGTAATTGCAGATCTGTACAACGCCCTCTTCGGCGGCTGCGCTGCAACATGCCTGCAAGGATGTTTCATCCAATCCCAAAACGGCTGTCATCCCACAGGTGCGCCCGGCAGCGGCAGCAGCCATCGCTTTGCCACGGAAAGCCGTTAAAGCGACCGCTGTCTGCATATCGAACACCCCCGCACAGGCCAAAGCGGAATACTCCCCCAGGGACAAGCCCGCCGCATAGTCCGGCATAATGCCCTGCTCCCGCAGCACAGCGGTAAGACCGGCGGCAAAAGCTGTCATACAAGGCTGGGTGTATTGCGTTTCCTTCAGTACGCCCGCCGCGTCGGTAAAGCAGACTTCTTTCAAATCAAAATCCACCGCTGCGGCAGCTTCGTCAAAGGCGGCGCGGAAGGCAGGAAAGGTTTCATAAAGGTCCTGGCCCATACCGGCATGCTGACTGCCCTGCCCAGCGTATAAAAATGCTAGTTTCATCAGATGGTCTCCTTGTACAACCCCGTGATGCAGGTCTTTGCCTCGCTTACCATTGCGGCAAAAATCTCTTCTACCGGGCGGACTTCATGCAGCAGCCCCGCGGCCTGTCCGGCCATCAGGCTTCCGTTTTCGGTGTCGCCGTCAAACACAGCCTTGCGCAGACTGCCAAGCGTAAAGCGTTCCAGCGCCATTTTGTCGGCCCCGGCTTTTTCCTGCCTGACATACTCGCGGCTCATTCGGTTTTTCAACACACGCACCGGAGTGCCGCCGATCCGCCCGGTCACAATGGTATCGCTGTCGCGGGCTTTCAGCAGCGCTGCCTTGTAGTTTTCGTGGATGGGGCACTCGGTGCTGGCCAGCAGACAGGTGCCGACCTGCACGCCGCAGGCCCCCAGCGCCAGCGCTGCGGCCAAACCGCGCCCGCAGCAATGCCGCCCGCGGCAATGACCGGCACGTGGACGGCATCAACGACCTGCGGCACCAACGCCATTGTGGTCATTTCCCCCACATGGCCGCCGCTCTCTGTCCCCTCAGCAATGACAGCGTCAATGCCAAGCGGTTCCAGGTGTTTGGCTAAGATTGCGGCAGCTACCACCGGGATAACCGTGATGCCGGCTGCTTTCCACATTGCCATGTACTTTCCCGGATTTCCTGCCCCGGTGGTGACGATCTTTACGCCTTCTTCCACCACGATTTTGGCAAATTCATCTGCCTGCGGGTGCATCAGCATGATGTTGACACCAAAAGGCTGGTCGGTCAGCGCACGGCAGTGGCGGATGTTTTCCCTCAGGGCATCGGCATCCATACCGCCGGAACCGATCAGGCCCAGCGCCCCGGCGTTAGAGCAGGCAGCGGCAAATTCGCCCGTGGCGATATTGGCCATTCCACCTTGGATAATGGGATATTTCGTACCTAAATTTCATTGAGCAGCTTCATTTTCTACCCTCATACGTCAGCAGCATTCCGCCCCAGGTCAGCCCGCCGCCAAAACCGATGCAGGCCAGGGTCTGGCCGGGGTGCAGTAAATCATTTTCCACCATTTCATGCAGGGCAATGGGAATGCTGGCAGCACTGGTATTTCCATGGCGGTCCATATTTTTATAAAATTTTGACGGTTCTGCGTGCAAGTGTTTGATACAATGGTCAATAATGCGGCTATTGGCTGATGGCAGACGACCCAATCCAGGTCAGCCAAGGTCTTTTGGCTGCGCTCCAACACGGTTTGCAGGCAACGCGGCATGGTTTCCACCGCAAAACGAAAGACCGCTTTGCCATCCATCGTGATCGGGGCCGTATCGCAGGCTGCGGGGCCGCCGACACGGATGGCTTCGCTCCCCCGCGCGCCCAACGTGACGGCAAACGGCACATCTTCGGCCAGTTCCAGAATAGCCGCACCAGCGCCATCCCCAAACAGTACGCAGGTTGTGCGGTCGGTCGGGTCCACCATGCGGGACAGCGCTTCGCAGCCGATGACCAACGCATAGCGTCCGCCCAGGGTGTTCAACAGCCCGTGGGCCGCAGCAATAGCATAAATAAAACCGGAACAAGCCGCATTTACATCAAAAGCGGGCCGGTTCTCCGGCAGCCCCAAGGCCGCCTGCACACGGCAGGCAACACTGGGGGTAGCCGTTGGAGCCGAAAGCGTTGCCGCAACGCAGCAGGCAATCTCGCTTGCTGCCAGCCCGCTACGCGCCAGAGCCTGGCGGGCGGCGGCAATGGCCAGCGTGGCGGCATCCTCACTTTCGGTGCAGTAATACCGCTGGCGGATGCCGGTGCGGGTCGTGATCCATTCATCGCTGGTGTCCACCTGTCGGCTCAAATCCTCATTCGTCACTACACGGCCGGGCAGTGCCCCGCCGGTGGCCAGCAGCTGTAAGCCTTTCATGCTCCCCTCATTTCTCCGATACGGCGGTATTTTTTGTATCTCTGGTCGGCTAATGCCTTTCCACTCATCTTGCACAAGGCGGCAAGGTGCGCGGCAATGGCGGTATCCAACCGGCTGAAAAGCAGCTGCCGCCCGCGCTGTGCACCGCCCAGCGGTTCGGCGATGATCTCTTCCACAATTCCATCCGTATACAAGTCCTGCGCCGTCAGTTTCATCATGGTACAGGCTTCGCCGCTGCGGGAGGCATCTTTCCACAAAATGCTGGCAAATCCTTCGGGCTCAACACCGAATACACGGCGTTTTCCAGCATCAGAATATGGTTGGCAACGCCAAGCCCCAGTGCGCCGCCGCTGGAGCCTTCGCCCGTAACGATGGCCAGTACCGGGACGGTCAGACCGCTCATCTCCATCAGGTTGCGGGCGATGGCCTCCCCCTGGCCGCGCTCCTCGGCATCCTTACCGGGGTAAGCACCGGGGGTATCAATAAATGTGATGATGGGCCGCCTGAATTTTTCCGCCTGCTTCATCACGCGCAGCGCCTTGCGGTAGCCTTCCGGTCCCGGCATGCCAAAGTTGCAGCGCAGGTTTTCTTCCAGCGTCGTTCCTTTGCGGTGCCCCAAAACCGTAACGGGCATCCCATGGAATCGCGCGATACCGCACAAAATGGCCGCGTCCTCCTTGCATTGCCGGTCACCGCACTGCTCAAAAAAGTCGGTAAACAGGTTGTCGATGATTTCGCCGATATGCGGGCGGTCAGGGCGGCGCGCCAGAAAAACTCTGTCCTCCGGCGTCAGTGATGTGCAGCGCTGCAAAAGCATGTTTTCCTGCGCGGAAAGCTCTGCCAGCTCAGCGGCATGGGTAGTCGTATTCGCCATTTCGGCATCATCGGTGCTGCTACACAATGCATCAATCTGCGCGTCCAGCGGTTCCAGCTGCTGCAAAACCTCTTTGATCATCTGCATTTCCTCCCCTGTGTATGGAGCTGCAAAATCCGCGTCAAAACCTCTTTTAATTCAGTGCGCGGCACAACCTGATCCACAAAGCCGTGTTCCAGCTGGAACTCACTGCGCTGGAAACCATCGGGCAGCTTTTCTCCGATGGTCTGTTCAATCACACGCGGCCCGGCAAACCCGATCAGCGCACCCGGTTCGGCCAGCGTGATGTCTCCCAGGCTGGCAAAACTGGCTGTGACACCGCCGGTGGTGGGGTGGGTCAACACACTGACATACAGCCCGCCGCTGCGGCTGAACCGTTCCAGCGCGGCACTGGTTTTTGCCATTTGCATCAGGCTGAAAATGCCCTCCTGCATCCGCGCTCCACCGCTGGCAGAAAAAATAACCAGCGGAAGCCGTTTATCAGCAGCATATTCGATTGCACGGGTGATTTTCTCCCCCACGCAGTGCTCATGCTGCCCATAAAAAATCGGCTGTCCAGCACAGCTGCCACCGCCTGCACGCCCCCGATCCTGCCGGTTGCGGTGACGGCAGCTTCTTTCAGGCCCGTTTTGACCGAAGCAGCGGCCAACTTTTCCTGATAATCGGGAAAATGCAGCACATCGTTGGGGGCAAGGTCTGGATTCAGTTCCTTAAAGGTTCCGTGGTCCAAAATCGTGCTGAGCCGGTAATAGGCTCCAATGGGCAGATGTACCCGCAATTGGGGCATACATACAGGCTTTTGGTCCAGACCTGGCGGGTGGCGCGGCGGCCGCATTTTTTACATTCAACAAATTTGCGGCTGCACCCAGCCGGGCGCAGCCGTACCAGCATCGCGGCGGACTTTCAGCTGGAGCTGCGCTCCTGCTGGCTGACCGGGAACAGCTTTTCAATGGCATTCATCCCTAATACCTTTAGGCTGCCCGCGCAACCAGATAGTTGAAGATATCACCACAGTCTTGAGCGTTCCCAGGTCCTCATCGGCAATCGTGATGCCAAACTTGTCCTCAAACGCCATGTTCAGCTCCACCGCGTCCAGGCTATCCGCCTGCAGGTCCTCGGTCAGGCTGGCTTCCATCGTAACTTTGTCTGCATCGCAGTTCAGGGTATCAACAAATACTTCTTTCAGTTCTTCAAAGTTCATGATTTATACCTCGTAATTATTTATCTAAAAATATTGACTCAATTGCCAACAAGGTCATTATATCACATTTGTCTTGTATGTCAATATTGTTAGGTAAATATTTATCTAATTATGCTGATCTCTTATTCTCTATACCGGAAGCGAACATCATGCAAAAATTCGCACAGCATCATCCCCTGCAGCGCTGCCATTGCTGCTGACAGGTAGACGCAATGCAATACTTTGGGTGAGGGCACTCCCCCGCTCCGTCTATTGACAATTCCGCCACCTATAGATAAAAACGCCTGCAAACTCAGGCGTAAATCCGCCTTTATGCACAACGGCGTGATTGCCCGCGCTCTGGTGCTGGACAAGCTGGTTTCTACCTACCTGGCGCAGCACCCCGGCGCAGTGGTCAACATTACCTGCAGAGCATCTCCTTGCTTCTTACATATTTTTTATAATGCAGCAAACCCAATATTTTCTGAGTGACACACCGCACCACGGTCCACCAACATTATTCTTTATTTTTTACATTATTCACTCAAAAAGCAGGGCTCGGTGCCATTTCCGCACCGGGCCCTGCTCTATTTCCAATTCCTAATTTCTCATTGCTAATTCCTAAGGCAATACCGCATAATTCTAAGTGCCGATACGGCGAGCGAAGGTGCGGCAGCTGCTAGGCCAAAAGCGCAGATAATACTGGATGTCTTATCGAGCATTTTGGCAACGCAGATGCCGCGCCGCAGCCGTCGGAGCGGTGCTTAAGCCGTAAGGCGGGAATTGTGCGGTGTTGCCCTAATTGAAAAAGCCCCTAACTTAGTTTTCCGCTTCCACCTGTGCGTCATACAGCTCTTATAACTGTTTTCCAGGGCGGTTTCCACTTTGCGGTAGTTGCGGCGGGCAACAGCGGTGAACAGAACATCCACCATGCACATCTGGGCAATGCGGCTGCTCATTGCACCGCTGCGGTGGCTGATTTCCGGCGATGATGTGTACAAACACAGGTCCGCAGCCTGGGCCAGGGGGCTGTTGTCGAACCGGGTCAGCGCAATGGTGGTGCCTCCCCGGGCGGCGGCCAGGTGCAGGCACTCCATCACCTCGCGGGTGGTACCGGAGTTGGATACAAAAATGCCCACATCCTTTGGCCCCATAGTTGCAGCATAAGTAAGCTGAATGTGCAGATCCTGCGCATAACAGGCGGACTTGCCAATGCGGATCAACTTATAATACAGGTCCTGCGCTACCAGCGACGATGCATTCACTCCGAACAGCCGCACACTGTCCGCCTGGATGATTTTCCCCGCGGCACGCTCCACAATGGCGGGATCCAGCAGCTTCATTGTGTCCTCAATAGCGCAGATACTGCTGGTTTTTACCGCGTCCGCCATCTCAGTGATGGTGTTATAGTCCCGGATATCAGTAAAGAATCCGCTGCTCTCCCGCTGGGCAGTGGGAGCGTTGGTCTCGTTCAGCTCGTTGAACAGGGCTTTTTTCATATCCTTCAAGCCGTCAAAGCCGATGTGCTTGCACAGCCGCACCCAGGCACCTGAGTGGTATCGGCTTGTTTGGCCAGCTTGGCAATGGGCAGTACAAACACGCTGTCCACATGGCTTAAAAAGAAGGACGCTGCCTTTTTTTCGGAATCATTCAAATCATCATACAAGTCCCGCACACGGATTTCGATGCTGGTCATGGATGGTCCCCCTTTCCGGTTATTGGCTGATTTTACCCATCACAACAGGGTGTACAGCACCGGTTGCTCCGGGGGCGTTGTTGGGCTTGCCGTACATGGCTTCGTTCGCCAGCACGGCAAAGGCCACGGCCTCCTTCGCGTTGCTGTCCAAACCAAGCTGCTCGTTGGTCATCACCTCGCAGCCGGGCAGACAGTCGGCAATATGGGCCAGCAGCGTGGGGTTCATGCTGCCGCCCCCGCCCACGATCATCCGGTCCGGCTTGACGGGGCAGTAATCCCGCACGCCCGCGCTGATGCACTCCGCCGTAAAGCGGGTGGCGGTGGCCAGCACATCCCCCAGCGGCACATCCAGCTCGTTGGCTTTCTTCAGCAGCTGTTCCACATAGGCATCACCGTACATTTCGCGGCCGGTAGTTTTGGGCGGGGTGCGCTTCAGGTATTCGTCCTGCATCATCCAGGCTAACAGGGCGGGGTTGACCTGAGCGGCAGCAGCCATTTTGCCGCCGTCATCATAGCGGGCTTTTCCGTTCGTCATGCGGCGGCAAGGGCATCGATCACCATGTTGCCCGGCCCGGTATCAAAGGCCAGCACACCGTTCAAGCCCGCACCGCGGGGCAAAAGCGTGATGTTGCCAATACCGCCAATGTTCTGCAATGCCACATTGCGCTGCGGGTCCTGGTAGAGCAGATACTCGGTATACGGCACCAGCGGCGCACCAAGCCGCCTGCAGCCATATCCCGTACGCGGAAATCGCTCACCACGGGGCAGCCCAGCGCTTCCACGATCATTGAGCTTCGCCGATTTGCAGGGTGCCGTGCACTTTGTAGCCCAGGTAGTCCTGCTCCACCGGGGCATGGAACACCGTCTGCCCATGGCTACCCACAAAGGCAACATTCCGCGGGTCCACACCCGCCTGCGCGCAGACTGCCAGGCAAGCGTCTGCGCTGAGCTTGCCCAGCAAAAAGTTCATTAGGCAAAGTTCCTCGCTGCCGCCAAAGTTCCCTGCCGCCACCTGTAAAATGCGGCTGCGCACAGCATCGGTGAACGGCAGCGTGACAAACGCCATCTGGCGCACGTGGGTGTTGGTGCTGCACCCGCTGATTTCCACCAGCACAGCGTCAATGCCATCAGCCGAAGTACCGCTCATCAGCCGATTGCCAGTTTTTTTGCCTCTGCATCTTTGCACAACATTGTCATGCTCCACCCTTTCGTTCAGAGGGGTACTGCAAAACTTAGAAATTGTACAAAAATACTCTCAACTTTTTTGAAACAAAATTTCTAAAGCCCCCTTTTCTTTTTATTATAACGCGAATATAATGAACATATCAAGTCATTATTTTGCCATATCGCGGGGCAAAAAATCTTTTTCTCTCGTTTATTCTTTGCATCGTGCAATTTGGTAAGCTTTTCTGATATAAAATTTCACAGCGTTTACCGCAACAGGAGGTTTCCCCATGGTTCTGAATGGTCTTGACCACCTGGCTGACGCCGCGCCCTGGCTGAAAGGGCGGCGGCTCGGCCTGATCACCTCGACATCCGGCGTAACGCGGATGCTGACATCCGGCATTGATGCCATCCACGCGCAGTTCCCGCTGACAGCGCTGTTCGGCCCGGAGCACGGCGTACGCGGCGACCATGACGCCGGTGCTACCGTGGAAACCTACACCGATCCCGCCACCAGACTGCCGGTGTACAGCCTGTACCGCAAGGATTCCCAGCACATGACGCCGGAGATGCTGGACCTGGTAGATACCGTGATCTATGATATCCAGGATATCGGCGCGCGGTTTTATACTTACATTTCCACCCTGCTGTATGTGATGCGGGACTGCGCCGCCGCGGGCAAAGAACTGGTAGTGCTGGACCGCATCAATCCCCTGGGCGGCAAGGTGGAGGGCGGTTTGCTGCAGCCCGGTTTTGAAAGCTTTGTGGGGGCCTATCCCCTTACAACCCGGTACGGCCTGACCCCCGGTGAATTTGCCCGCCTTGCCAACGAGGAACAGCACATTGGCTGCCAGCTGCATGTACTGCCGGTGCTGGGCTGGAAACGGGAGATGCTCTTTCCCGAAACAGGGCTGTACTGGATGATGCCCAGCCCGGCCATTCCCAACTTTGAAACCGCGCTGCTCTACCCCGGCACCTGCCTGACCGAGGCCACCAACATTTCGGAAGGGCGCGGAACCTCGGCCCCGTTCGAATTGATCGGCGCACCGTTCATCAACGGTGCGGCATTGGCTGACCGGATGAACGCTAAAAAGCTGCCGGGCGTAATTTTTACCGCGGCTTACTTTACGCCCAGTGCTTCCAAACATGCAGGCAGGCGCTGCGAGGGCGTACACATCCACCTGACCGACACCAAAGCGTATGACACCATCCGCACCGGCACCGCCCTGCTGTATGCCATCCGCGAGATATACCCCAACGATTTTGCCCTGCGCCAGCCCGAAGACGAAAAAGCCCTGCTGCCCATCAACCGCCTAACCGGCAGCGATGTACTTGCCCACGATTGGCCGGACTTTGACGCGCTGATGGAACGCTGGGAGAACGAGGCAAAAGCGTTTGATGAAAGGGCAGCGTTTGCGAGAATGTACGAATGATAAGTTAAGAGGGAGGAGTTAGGAGTTTTGCGGCATCACAAGGTTGGAGCTGGACGAATTAGGAATTAGCAATGGGCAATTAAAAAGAATAAAGGCAATACCGCATAATTCTAACTCCTCCTCCTAACTAAAAATTTTCCTCATAATCAGAAGGAGCCTAAACATGACAGACCTTGAACGTATCGGCCAGCGCCTTGTCACTGGCTTTCCCGGAACCGCCCTCACACCGGAGCTGGTGCAGGTGGTCAAAGAATATAAGATCGGCAACATCATCCTTTTCCGCGAAAACATTGCCAGCGCGGACCAGCTGCGGACCCTGTGCGCTGACCTGCAAACCCTCATCCGCAGCGAAACCGGCCACGACGCTTTATCATGATTGATCAAGAGGGCGGCGCTGTGACCCGCCTGCCGGAAAGCTGCATCAATGTACCAGGCTCCATGGCGCTGGCCGCCACCGGTGACCCCGAAACCACCTATCTGGCCGGCAAGCTGACCGGCGAAGAGCTGCGCAGTCTGGGCGTCAACTTTAACCTGGCCCCCAGCGTGGATGTCAACTGCAACCCTGCCAACCCCATCATCGGGGTGCGCAGTTATGGCGATACCCCCGCCACCGTGGCCAAGTATGCCGCCGGTATGATCCGCGGCCTGCAGGATGGCGGCGTGCTCTGCCTGGCCAAACATTTCCCCGGCCACGGCGATACTTCGCTGGACAGCCACCTCACCCTGCCCTGTGTAGACAAGCCCCGCGATGAACTGGAACGGATGGAGCTGGCTCCCTTCCGCGCTGCCATTGCCGACGGCGTACCCGCCATCATGACGGCGCACATCCTGTTCCCCGCGCTGGATGACAGCGGTGTGCCCGCCACCATGTCCCGCCGCATCGTCACCGGCCTGCTGCGCGGCGAAATGAGCTTTACCGGCCTTGTCACTAGCGACTGCATGGAGATGCAGGCTGTGCAGAAGTTCTTTGGTTCGGTCAACGGCGTGCTGGCCGCCATGAACGCCGGGGTGGATCTGGTGCTGCTTTCCCACACCACCCTGCTTTCCGGCGAAGCGCCAAGGCTGCCGCCGAAGCTTTACAGTCCGGCAAACTGGACCGCAAAGAGATGGAAGAAAGTGTGGACCGCATTTTGGCCGCTAAGGCCAAGCTGGCCACCGTGCCCGCCGCCGCGTTTGATGCGGAGCAGGCCGCCGCCCTGAATGACAAGCTGCTGCGCGCCACCATTACCGAAGTGCATGTACCCAAAGCAGGCCGCCCTAACGTGGGCGGGCACCCACTGTGCCTGGGCTGCCAGGTCTACCGCACCGGCCTTGTGGGCAATGTGGTGGATGATGTACAGCAAAGCTTTCCCGTTATGATGGCCAAAGCGCTGGGTGGGGACGGCTTTACCACCCCCATTGATCCCAGCGAGAATGAAATTTACGAGTGGGTGCGCCGCGCCGAAAGCTACACCAGTATCGTGATCGGCACCTATAACGGCCACCTGCATCCACAGCAGCTGGAAATGGTCAAAGCACTGGCCCAGAACAGCGGAAAACCGGTCACTGTAGTGGCGCTGCGCAACCCGTATGACCTCTTCCCCCTGCCGGAAAGTGTCTACACCCTTGCCGCGTATGAATACACCGCCCACAGTACTGCCGCCGTGGCGGATGTTCTGCTGGGCCGCCATGCCGCAACAGGCCGCCTGCCCATTGCCACGCCGGAACAGGAGGCCCAATGATGCCCTACTATGTTGGCATTGACGGCGGCGGAACCAAAACCTCCGTGGAGTTGCGCACCCGCGGTTCCGCAGCCCACAGCCGCGCTGTGTTTGGCCCCCTGAACTGCAACAGCGACCGCACCGCTGCCGCCAAAACCCTGACCGATACGCTGGCCTGGCTAGCTGCCCAACCGGAAGGGCTGGCCGGGTGCGATGGGCTTTGCATCGGCAGCGCAGGTATCAGCAACCCGGATGCTTACAACTTTATTCAGGATATCATCCGCGCAGGCGGCTACACTGGCCCGCTACAAATCGTTGGCGACCAGGTCACGGCGCTGGCCGGTGCCTTGGGCCAGCCGGTGGGCACTGTGCTGATTGCAGGCACCGGTTCCATCTGTTACGCCCGCACGGCCGATGGTCGCGAAGGCCCGCAGCGGCGGCTGGGGACACCTGATCGACGACGAGGGCAGTGCCTATGCACTCGGACGGGATATTCTGCG
>ENA-OQAA01000842-OQAA01000842.1-human-gut-metagenome-genome-assembly--contig:-NODE-842-length-18710-cov-2.842598_pt1 | contig 18710 bp, 24 predicted proteins | sample MGYA00242489_ERZ504515 | MGnify/ENA primary metagenome ERZ504515 (study PRJEB26092, sample SAMD00036237) | human gut metagenome | host: Homo sapiens | study: EMG produced TPA metagenomics assembly of... | reverse complement strand
CGAGCGTTTAGCGAGCCTGGGAATGCCTAAGGAAAAGTTCGTTGTTATCACCTTTGGCGCTCCGGCGATTGGTAACAGCGCCTTTGCGGAGCAGTACGGTGATAAGATTAAGCTTGTGCGTATCAGTAACACCGGCGGACCCTGTTCCCGGCAGCTGCAGACGTTTTTCGGCGGCTATAAGCAGTTCGGCGAGCCTGTGAAGTACAGTCTTTCCAATAAAATCAGCAATCTGCAGCATGCTATGGCTATGTATTTTGATTACGGCATCAGCGAATACTATAAAGAGCGTGACAGACAGATAAGCATGGGACGCCTGGAGCCTGTTACGGATAGAAAAATAACGCAGCAGCCGGTGGTTGCGGTTTGGGTAAATACTTCCGACAGCTTGAAAAAGCTTGCCTATGTAACGGATATCAAACGTTTGTGCTTGACGAATATCGCAAAATGCTGCCAAGCTATATTATTATGGAACGCAATCTGCCTAAGGATGCCTACACAAAGCAGGATTTGCTGAAGCTCAGCAGGGATGCGGGTGCAGAATATATGCTCGTCTGCGCCATGGATGGCAGTCAGTCTCCCAAGGAGGGCTATTGGTATCTGACGTTGGAGCAGGTATTGGTTGATAAAAATGGGCGCATGCTGGCACTTGGAAGCTTCGGCCGCAAGGTATCGCCGGCTGTAGGCAACATTCAGGCTGCGGGCGAAAACCTATGGCAGGCACGTGAAGCCTTGTGCGAGCAGCTGCCGTTTATTGTAACGCAGCATGAAGCTCACTTGGGATATTAGAACGTTAAAATAGTGGAGGATGAGAGTATGGATTTAAGTGAATTGGAGGGCGAGCTGGCAAACTGTCAAGCCTGCCCCTTACGTCAGGATGCTATTGCGCCCGTGAGCTGGTACGGTAATCCCGAAAGCCCGATTGTATTTGTAGGAGAGGGCCCGGGCCAGGTCGAGGATGATTACGGCTGTCCGTTAATCGGTCCGTCAGGACAATTGCTGGACAAGGCTCTGTGGGCAGCTAAGATGACGCGTGACAGAGTACTCACCACGAACGTTATTAAATGCAGACCGAAAAATAATCGTACTCCGGATATTGCCGAAGCTGATTTTTGCGCAAAGCAGTGGCTGCAGCGTGAGCTGGAGATTATTCAGCCGAAGGTAATCGTGGCCTTGGGCAGCGTGGCGCTGCATTGTCTGGGACGACCGGATATGCGCATTACGCGCGACCGCGGCATGTGGTTCCGCACGGAGCAGGGCTTTGATTGCATTGCTACCTACCATCGGCGTATTTGCTGCGTCAGTACGGCAAGCAGCTGGTGGCTTCCAAATGGGATGTGTTCCATGATCTGGAAGCAGCACGCGAGCGTGCTGCACTTTTGGCGCCAGGGTACGAATTTATGTCTGAGGAAAAGCCGGATTTGTTCAAGATTTTTAAGAAGCGTGTACGCTGAAAAAGCTGCTGCAAGTAAAAAGCGTTCTGCCGCAAAATTACGGCAGAACGCTTTTGTATCTTATGCTTACAATATTAAATAATCTTAGTGGTCCAGTCTTCGATGTTCCAAACCTTATCTACCCAGTCCTCGTAGAATTCCGGTTCGTGGGAAACAAGCAGAACGCTGCCCTTGAATTCCTTCAGTGCACGCTTCAGCTCGTCTTTTGCGTCAACATCAAGATGGTTGGTAGGTTCGTCCAGTACCAGCCAGTTGACATCCTTCAGCATCAGCTTGCACAGGCGTACCTTGGCAGCTCACCGCCGCTGAGTACGAAAACCTTAACTGGTTATGTGCTCATTAGTCAGACCGCAGCCTGCGAGTGCAGCACGTACCTCGTAGTTGGTCAGGCCAGGATATTCGTTCCAAACATCATCGAGAGCAGTATTCTCGTTCTTTTCGCGTTCCTCCTGCTCAAAATAGCCGGGCTCCAGGAATTCACCCAGCTCGACTTTGCCGCTGACAGGCGGAATGATACCTAAAATGGTCTTCAGCAGAGTGGTTTTACCTAAGCCGTTGACACCGCGGATAGCAATTTTCTGACCGCGTTCAAGATTAAAGGTAACAGGTCTGGTGAGAGGGCTGTCATAACCGAGCACCAATCCTTCGCTTCTACGATGAAGCGGCTGGGAGTACGTGCCTCGGTGAATTTGAAGGTCGGCTTCAGCTTTTCACGTGGTTTTTCAATCATTTCCATCTTATCCAGCTTGCGTTGGCGGCTTTTTGCCATATTGGTGGTAGCAACACGCGCCTTGTTGCGGGCGATGAAGTCCTCCAGCTTAGCAACCTCCTGCTGTTGACGCTCGTAGCTGCAGCCTTCTGTGATTGATAGATAGCGTACATTTCCTGAAATTTATCATAGTCACCGCTGTAACGGGTAAGCTCGCAATTTTCCAGATGATAGATAACATTGACAACCTTATTGAGGAAGGGAATGTCATGGGAAATCAGAATAAAGGCGTGCTCATAGTTCTGCAGAAATTTGGTAAGCCATTCGATATGTTCAACGTCCAGATAGTTGGTAGGCTCGTCCAGCAGCAGAATTTGGGAGTTTTGCAGCAGCAGCTTAGTAAGCAGAACCTTGCTGCGCTGACCGCCGGAAAGCTCGCTTACGTCTTTATCCAAACCGATGCTGCCAAGACCGAGGCCGTTGCAAATTCTTCGATTTTGCTGTCTAAGGAATAGAAACCGCTGTGCTCCAGCTCAGACTGGATTTCGCCGACGGTATTCATCATTTTATCAAGCTCTTCGGGAGAAGCATCGCCCATTTTATCGTACAGCTCCAGCATCTGCTGCTCCATAGCATACATGCCGTCGAAGGCAGTGCGCAGAACCTCGCGGATAGTCATGCCCTTTTCCAGAGTGCTTTGCTGGTCCAGATAACCGACGGTGACCTTACCGGGCCATTCAACCTTGCCTTCGTCAGGCAGTACGTGACCGGTTACGATATTCAAAAAGGTGGATTTGCCTTCGCCGTTAGCGCCGACAAGACCGACGTGCTCACCGCGCAGAAGCTTAAAGGAAACGTTTTCTAAAATTTGGCGGCCGCCAAAGGAGTGGGAAACATTGGTGACATTTAAGTAGCTCATAAAAACCTCGCTTTATTAGTTTAGTTTTGGTATAATGATAATGGTCTGACGAACGTCGGCTGCCCCTCAAGGGAGGTGGGAGCTATGCGGGTGTACGAAGCCTTAAGTCTTATGATTGCTTTCGGCATTCTTGTTGCGACCATTATCTTGGCTTGTAAGTAACATTACAGAAAAGAAAAAGACCGACATATGACCGCCAGCCTTTTCTTCAATAAAACAATTTTTATGGGAAGAGCTGACGGAACCACTCGTCAGACCAACCTACATATATTATAACAATCAACAATGCTTTCGTCAACGATAGAGGAGGAAAATAATTATGCTGCAAGGAAATAAAAAAGATATTGAAAAGCTGCTGCCGTATGTAAGCGAGCGTTTGCAAAAAGCACTGGCTTACGTTGCTGCTACTGATTTCAGCAAGGTAGAAAACGGAAGAATATGAAATTGACGGACGCAATGTTTTTGCCCGCGTCAATACATATGATACCGAGCCCAAGGCTGAACGTCGTCCGGAAAAGCACAACGATTATATTGATGTACAGTTTGTTGCTCGCGGTGAGGAAGCAATTTGGTATACACCGCTGACTGATGCTTGCGTGGAAACTGAAAATAAAGCAGAAAAAGAAGACGTAATTTTTTACGCCGACCCGCAGGAGAAAAACTGCGCAGTATTAAATTCCGGTGATTTTGCAATTTTTTTCCCGTGGGAATTTGCACAGACCTAATTGTTCTGTAGAAAAAATCGCAAGTAACGTACAAAAAATCGTAGTTAAGGTAAAAGCCTGAAATACGCATGGTTGAGCGATTTTTGCTGCTTAAGCAAAGCGACTTGGCAACTTTGAAAAACTTTTTTCTAAAAAAATCATGAAAAAGTTCAAAAAAGTGTTGACAAATGCGTGTGGACTTAGTATAATAACACTCGTGATGTTGAGCAACACAAAACATCACAAAATATTCCCCGATAGTTCAGCCGGTAGAACACCTGACTGTTAATCAGGCGTCGTAGGTTCGAGTCCTACTCGGGGAGCCACCTGGCCGGTTGGTCAAGCGGTTAAGACACCGCCTTTCACGGCGGTAACAGGGTTCAAATCCCCTTGGAGTCATTCGCTTCTGCGAAGAACTAAATAATATGGTGCCATAGCCAAGTGGTAAGGCAAAGGTCTGCAACACCTCTATCCCCAGTTCAAATCTGGGTGGCACCTCTTAAAGCTCTTGATTTATTCAAGAGCTTTATTTGCGCACAAAATTTCGGTGCAAAATAGATTTGGCTTGATCTGAAGGGGTGCGAGCTGCATTGAAAATTCTGAACAGTTTCGAGGTGCAGTGCCGGAAGAAATTTTGGATTTGACGAAGGAGAAGGATTGAAATGAAAGAGGACAGACAGGACCTGACCACAGGCTCTATCTGGGGGAAAATGCTGTTTTTTAGTATCCCTCTGGTGCTGACCAACCTTTTGCAGGTGTTGTTTAATATGGCGGATATAGCGGTTATTGGTCAGTTTGCGGGCTCTTTATCATTAGGGGCAGTGGGATCCACTACTACGCTTATAACCCTCTTTACGGGCTTTCTGATCGGTATGGGCGGCGGTACCAATGTTCTGGTGGCAAGATTTTTTCGGAGCAAAGGATAAAGAAAGTACGATCAAGACGATACATACGGCTCTTCTGGTAAGTCTGGTTGCCGGAGTGATTGTACTGGTCTTTGGAATGCTCTTTTCAAAAGGAGTTCTGAAGCTGTTGAACACTAAGGAAGAACTTCTGGATGGTGCGGTACTGTATATAAGAATTTACTTTCTGGGAATGCCGGCAATGGCTCTTTATAATTTGGGTAATGCGGTGTGCAGTGCTTTTGGAGATACGAAGAAGCCTTTGTATTATCTGGGTGCTGCTGGTATCGTAAATATAGTATTGAATCTGTTTTTTGTAATTGTCTGTAAAATGGATGTGGCAGGTGTTGCAGCGGCAAGTATTATTTCCCAGTATTTATCTGCGTTTCTGATTCTCCGGGCTCTGGTAAAAGTGGGCGGGGATTATGCACTTCGTCTTTCCAAACTGAGGTTTGACAAGAGAATGGCAGGATATCTTATCCAGATCGGTCTTCCGGCAGGATTGCAAAACGGTATTTTTCAGGTGGCAAATCTGTTTATCCAGGCAGGCGTCAATACCTTTGATGCCACAATGGTGGCAGGTAATTCCGCTGCGGCAAATGCTGATGCTCTTTTGTATGACTCCATGGCAGCTTTTTATACAGCCTGCGGAAGCTTTATGGGGCAGAATTACGGTGCAGGGAAAAGAAAAAGAGTGCGAAACAGTTATCTGGTCAGCCTGGCTTATTCCTTTGGAATTGGAACCATAGGTGGTATTGCACTGGTTATCTTCGGCAGACAGTTCCTGGGACTTTTTACTAATGATCCTGCGGTTGTGGATGCCGGAATGAAACGACTTACGATTATGGGATTCAGTTATGGATTTTCTGCATTTATGGACAGTGCCATTGCGGCTTCCCGTGCTCTTGGAAAGAGTGTTATTCCGACGGTTATTGTAATTATAGGATCCTGTATTTTCCGAATGGTATGGGTAAATACGGTGTTTGCCTACTTTAAGACGATTCCGTCTTTATATCTGCTGTACATTTTCTCATGGGGAATTACGGCAGTGGTGGAAATTATATATTGGGTACATGTATACAGGAACACAAAAATCGGATAAAAAATCCCGGGCATATGTGCTTCATAAAGGAAGCTGTGCCCGGGTGTTTTTTTGTCTGGAATTATGTGAAATTATTCAGCTGTTGTAACAGATGTAATGTGCGGGTTTACGCCTCATACCAGTACAGGAAGCCTTCCATATCGATTTTATCGCCAATGTTCAGAGCTTCTACGGCTTTGTAAACATCGCTATCTTTGTCACAGAGATAAGACTCTACTGTGAAAGTATAGGTTTCACCGTTAAGGGAAACGTTGAAGTAAAGGTCATCTCCCTCAGAACCGGATCCATCGTAATTGTAAAGGTAAGCTACATCGTTTCCGTCAGCATCCTGTCCGGCAGCTTCTACGGTCATTCCCTTGAAAGATACCAGCTCGTTCTGATGATCAATCAGCTCGTCCTTACCAAGAAGATCTGTTACATCAAGCGGCTCTGCGATGTATTCGCCGTCCTCAATCTCGAAAGAGGAAACATCTGCAACCTCAATCTCGCCAGACCATTCTGCCTTATATCCGGTTACTTTGATCTTGGTTCCCGGAACCAGCTTCTCATAGTCTTCTTCGGAGCATGGCATATTATAAATGAAGTATGCACCATCTTTGTCCTGGGTATAGAAGGTAGCTTTATCTTCCCACCAGGACTGCTTTGCCTGTACATAGGTCTCGATGGTAACTTCGTCATCAACAGCTGCTGCAAGGTACTCGTCATGGGTCATAACACCTTCGGATTTCACATCTGCATCTTCTGCAGTGCTGTCAGCTGCTTCTGTGTCATCAGCAGTTTCCTCTACAGCAGTGGTATCCTCAGCCATAACAGCTACCGGGAATGCAAATGTAAGAGAGAGCGCCATCAGTAATACAAGTCTTTTCTTCATAGTATCTCCTTTCTGGGTACGTAAATTCAGATGTCTGACAAGGTGAGTGTAAAGTCATCTGTCAAAAACGATTGTACACAATCACTTTTATTATAAACAAAATTATGGGGAAATCAAGCTTAAATATTACGCTTTTTTCTTCTTTAATCTTTCAAGTAAAAGATAAAGAAGAACCAGACCCCAGACTACTGCCAGGCTTCCAAGAAGAATTCTGGATTCTGCGGGAAGAGGTCCAAGCTCTTTTTTCCCGGAGGACTGATCAGAGGAAATCTGATCCAGGTGATACAGGGAGGTTACTTCGCTGTAAAGTTTATCAATATAGGCATCATCAATCTCCTGTTTTCTTCGGACAGATTTGGTCACGCTTTCAATCAGCTGTCCTGCTGCATCACGTAAAGAAGCGGAGCCGTTAAATACAGGGGTGACAAAAGTGTGCTCCACATTGTCAAGGAGCAGCCTGGAAGCTTTTATTTTTACATCGTAGTAAGTGGAATTGTCTTCCCCTTCTCTGGAAAGATAATCCTGATACTGGTCGGATTCCTGGGCTTTGCTGGTAACCGGCACATAACCTTCCGTTTCAGAATAAGCGGTCTGTACGTCATTTGTGAGCAGATACTGGGTAAAGAGCCAGGATGCCAGCACTTCCTGAGGGTCTTTCTTATTGAAGATACATACAGAAGGTCCCTGTGAAATCATCTGCGGATTATCCGGGTCAAACTGTGGAATGGTCATAACCTCTGTTTCAAAATCCACCAGAGCATCAGAACTGATGTCCACAAGAGGGGCATTTGTACCCATCCAGGTGGAGCCTGCTGTGGAATCTATGGCAAAGATACATTGCCCTGCATTCAGAAAGTTAGCCGGATAACTGGAAATTTTAAAAGTGGAAAAAGCACCGGTTTTTACATGTTCAGCGATGGTATCCAGCAGACTTGCCGTGGTGTCGTTAAAAAGCTGGATCTCTCCGCTGTCAGTGGAATATCCTGCATTTTTCTGCTTTAGCATTTCGATCATCATATTGTCTGTGGACTTGTCTATAAATGGAATCAGCACATTCTGATCGTTGACCTTGTAGGTTCCATCTGCATTTTGCGCCATGGCGGCTTCACTTACTTCCCACACAAAATCCCATGTGAGGGTTTCAGGAAGGGTGTATCCAGCTTTTCCACATAGGTTTTATTTACATAGCAGGCTTCTGTGGAGCGCATGAAAGGCAGTGCATAATAGTGACCGGAAAAAGAACACTCCTGTAAAAAACGGGGAATGATCTCATCTGTTTTCACTGAGCGAATTCAAGCTTATCACCGCCAAGTCCATAGCTGGAATCTGCCATCAGATCGTCCAGAGGGACAACGGTATCGTTTCCCGTAAGGTAGGTGGCAATATGGTCCGGGTAGGTGATACAAACGTTCGGAGTAGTGCCTGTGGCGATGTTGGTGATTACATCGTTGTAGATTTTGCCGTAGTCCGTGTAAAGCCGAAGATCTACGGTGATATTTGGGTACAGGGCTTCAAAATCGGATATGGCCTTTTTATAGATTTCGGTCTGGGTTTTGTTTGTGTCGTTTTTGGCCCAGAAAGTGATCTCGTAATTTCTGGAGGTGTCAAATTCCCCGGGAATGGTAAAGGCACTTTGGTCTTTCGCGCCATGACATCCTGTAAGCAGAGTCACAGAAGAAAGGGCAGCCAGGGAAAAAAGCAAGAAAGGCTTTTTGTGGCACGCTCCAGGATGTATTTGTCTGAATAGTCTCATCCTTTTGTACCTCCTCTTGAAACTCCTGACATAATCTTGTTTCTGAAAAGCAGGAATAAAATAATCAGGGGCAGGGAAATCACAACTACCGCCGCCATCATGGCAGGAACATTTTCACGACCGAAACCGTTTTCGCGAATCTCCTGGATTCCGTTGGAAACCAGATAGTAGTTCTGGTCATCGGTGATCAGTCTTGGCCAAATGTAGGAATTCCAGCATTCGATCACCTTCAGGATAGCAATGGTGACCATGGTAGGCTTACAGATGGGAATCATTACTTTGCAAAGGTATTTCAGATCTGAGGTTCCGTCCACTTTGGCTGCACGGTAAAGCTCATCCGGTACCTGTTCAAAATTCTCTTTCAGAAGATAAATATAAAATACGGAGGTGACAGATGGCAGGATCAGCCCAAGGAAAGTGTTCCGCATATCCAGGTTGGTGATAGTCACAAAATTGGTAATGATCACAAGTTCGTTTGGAATCATCATCAGGGAAAGGAATAAAGTGAAAGCCAGATTTTTCCCTCTGAATTCAAGCCTTGCGAAAGCAAAGGCGGACAGTGTGATCACAACCATCATAATAGAAGTGGTGGCAACTGTGAAAATCAGTGTGTTCAGCAGATATTTTCCCAGGGGCACTGCTGTAAAGGCATCTGCATAATTCTGCAGGGTGGGCGTCAGTGTAAAGAAGGTGGGAATGTGTTCTGCGTTGTAGGAACTGTAGCTTTTTACAGAGGTAAGAAGCATCCAGTAAAAAGGAAACAGTACTACCAGAGCCCAGATAGTGAGCAGCAGGTAGACAAGGATGTTTCCCAGGGAATGCCGTCTGGCGGCAGTATGCTCTGATTTTGTAAACTGAGTGGTATCTTTTTCCATGATTTCTCCTTTAGGAAGACTAGAGCGTGTCTGAAAAAGGCTTTCTGCAAAATGTACGTCACAATTTGTGAGAGATTTTGCCCGAAAATACCTTTCAGATAAAGAGGGTGAACTTTCACCGTTACGAGTAGTATACATGTTTTTTGCTTACAAGCAGGTTTATGCAGGTGATTGTCAAAACAATAACAAACAGCAAGATCGCTGCTGCTGAGCATAGGACGGGTAGCCGCCGCCATTTCCGTAAAGCATGTCGTAAACATAGCCTACGATGGTGTTCATGCCAGCTGCGTTTAAGTCTGTGCCAAAAAGGGCAACTGCATCGCTGTAAGCCTTGAATGCACCGATAAAACCAGTGATGATCAGATAGAAAACAGTGGGGGAGATCATCGGCAGGGTGATCCGGATAAAAATACGGAATCTGGAGGTACCGTCTACCCGGGCTGCATTGTAATAATTCTGGTTTACAGAAGCCAGGGCACTGGTAAGGATCAGTACCTTAAATGGCATAACGATCCAGATAGTATAGATACATAATACCAGCATCTTCGCCCAGTATGGTCCGTCAATAAAATCTACTGGCCCCTGTCCAAACAGCTTCAGCACCAGGTTTATCAGTCCGTCAGAATAAGCGGTTTTTTTGAAAAGAATCATGAATACCAGTCCAACGGCCAGTGTGTTGGTTACATATGGCAGGAAGTAAATGGTCTGGAAAAGTTTTTTCAGAGCTTTTACAGAGCTTAAGGCAACGGAAATCAGAAGTGCCAGCAAAGTGGAAAGGGCACTGTGATCACAACCAGGATAAAGGTATTCCGGATCGCCTGGAGAAAATATGGGTCATGAAGGACATAGGAATAGTTGTACATACCTGTCCCATAGTAAGTCTGGGAAGCGGAATTATAGCCCTCTTCAAAGGAATAGATAAAAACATCGATAAGAGGGTAGACCATGAAAATCCCCAGAAAAAGCATAGCCGGCAGAAGGTACAGCCAGCCTTTGAAGTTTCGTTTATTCATAGGAGCCTCCCTTTAAAGGTTGATCCGTTCACCGGTATCATGCCGGAACAGGAAGATCTTGTTTGGTTGATAGAAAAACGGATGGTTTTTGCATCAAGCCTGATCTGGGTGTCAGAGCTGATGATGGAGCGGATCACAGGATTTACGGAGGATGCATGGGTGGAGACAACGGAGATGTCACGGCCCATTACTTCCATGCCGCCAAGCTGGCAGCAGAGAGAGCCCTTCTCATCGGGGATAAATCCCTCCGGACGGATTCCCACAGAAACCGGCTGGTCGGAGATCCCAGATGTGAGAAGAACTGCATTTTCACCAATGTAAAGGCTTCCGCCACGGATCTGTCCCTCAAATACATTGATGGGAGGGGTACCAAGGAATTTGGCTACAAACAGATTTACAGGGCTGTCGTAAACGTCCTGGGGCTTCCCAATCTGTTGTACTACACCATCCTTCATGACTACGATCATGTCGGAAATGCTCATGGCCTCCTCCTGGTCATGGGTGACAAAGACGGTTGTGATCTTTGTAGCCCGCTGGATCTTTCGGATCTCTTCCCGGGTCTGGAGGCGGAGTCTGGCATCCAGGTTGGAGAGCGGTTCGTCGAGAAGCAGTACGCGGGGCATTTTTACAAGTGCACGGGCAATGGCTACGCGCTGCTGCTGACCGCCGGAGAGCTCGGAAGGACGTCGGTCCATAAGCTCTGTGATCTGTACCAGACGAGCTGCATTCTGAGCCCGCTCATCCATCTGGGATCTGGAAAGCTTGTCCTTTCCTTTCAGATTCTGAAGAGGAAAGAGGATGTTCTGCTTTACTGTGAGGTGGGGATAAAGTGCATAATTCTGAAATACCATACCAACTCCGCGACGCTCTGGGGGAAATGAAGTCACATCATCAGCGCCGAAAAGAATTCTGCCGCTGGTTGGTTTCTCCAGGCCGCAGATCATATTCAGGGTAGTACTTTTCCCGCAGCCGGAGGGACCGAGCAGTCCGATCAGCTGACCGTCAGGAATTTCGAAATTGAAATCGCTTACAGCTGTGACCGGCTCCTGAGCCTTTCTTCCACGGGGCGGAAACTGCTTTGTGAGGTGTTCTAATACTATTTTCATAATTTCGCTCCTAAATGTTTAATAAAGGTAACTGTCCAGTACCTTCACAGTTACCCGCTTCGCACTGCGGCGGAAAGCCTTTTTCAAACATGCGCTGGATGTCGCTGGAGGCGACCAGCCGCAGGCGGAGAATCCTGCTTGCAGGATTCTGTTTTATTGGGATTTCTGCGAACTGCGTTCCAAAAAACACCTTGCAGAAAATAGCTGCTTAATAAAGTAATTATAGCGAATTTGCATGAGTTGTACAATGAAATTTGGAAAAAAAATCCTCCTGCCTGTCTGGCAGAAGGAAATAAGACTAGAGCGTGTTTGAAAAATCATTCCCACAAATTGTGACGCACATCTTGCAGAAAGTCTTTTTCAGACACGCTTTAAGATTCGGGATTGTCAGAAGAAGCAGCATCTGTGTTATCCGTCTCAACGCTGTCAGGAGTGGAATCTGTACTGCTCTGAGGCATAAGTGCAAGCTCCAGGGAAGTGTCTGCATAGAATGTATTTGCATTATACAGATAAAGTACTTCCTGAATTTCTTCTACCTGCATCAGTTCTTCCAGATTGTCATAGAAATAACGAGGGTCTACCATAACAATCTTGCGGTAGTAAGGCGCCAGGAAAGGTATCAGGCTGTTTGCGTAGGAGTCTTTGATCACAAGTAAGGTACGGTTTTCCTCTGTAGGGGTGGTGATCACAACCTTGCCATGGTTTCCGTTAAAGAACATGGCGTATTTGTCTCTGGTTTCCAGCTTGCTGGTATCGTAAAAGCTGGCTGTTTTTTTCTGTTCGTCTACATAATTTACAACAGAGGAAGGAACCGAGTCATCTCTTGGAAGAAAGACATCCATTTCCTCTTTCTCAGAAGCACGGAAACCGCTTTTGGCAGAAAGGGTTCCCTGGAAGCTCATGGAAACCGGGAGCTTGTCGTAGGAGATGGAAGAAGAATCGATTCCAAGTATCTTTGCAAGCTGCATATAAGCAAAGTAAGCTCCCTGAGTAGTCCAGTGATGGTCTGTGTGGTAATAAATTCCGTCATCCTTGTGCTGGGAAAGGGTGTCACGCACATCCACGAAAGTGACACCTGCCTTTTCAAGAGCAGCGGCAGTTGCGTCCAGATAAGGATTCTGGTCAGTGGCAGCAGCCAGGGCAGGGAGCTTATCTGAAAGGATATTCACGGCATTTGGCGCGATCAGCGCATACTGGGGAAGATCAGAATGCCTTGCTGCAAAATCTGTCATAGCGTTTACGGTACGGTTCAGACGCTCCTGGGAGGGTGCTGTAAAATCCTCCATCAGGTAGCCGCTTTTGCCAAGAAAAACACCGTTTTCCTCAGTATTTCCAAGGATACGTTGAGCTGTGGCGCGCAGGGTGATCCACCAGTCACGAAGGAAAAACTGGTCATTTACATAGGTTTCATAACCATCAGCAAATTTGCCGGATGTGAGCTGTGAAACGCTGATAGCTGGACGGGAGGCCAGCACACGGTTTTCCTTCTGGGAAAAGCCCCGGTCCGGAACTAAAAAATTGATTATCAGTACTGCCAGGATGAAGATTCCAAAAAGGCATCCGGTCAGGTGATAAAAATAGCGGTATCCGTTTGGTTTCTTTTTCATGGGTCCTCCAATTAATACGGTATCAGTTCTGGGCTTTTTCAGACACGCTCTAGAATTGCTGATACATAAATGGTGTGTAGGAACTGTAGATCATATACGCAATACAGAGGAAAAACAGGATTGCGTTTATCACTGCGGCAAGGTAAGTATTGCGTCTTGCAAGGCGCTTGAAATACTGGTAAAGCCCCGGACGGCAGCTGATCACGGAAATGATCATCAGGATCAGTCCGGATTTCAGTGCATACAGGGAGGCACGGTCTGCGAAGCAAGAAGCTCCAAATCCAAACATGGCTCCCAGCATTTTTCCTATGGCTGCAGGTGTGGTCTGGCTGAAAAATACCCAGCCGATGATCACGGCAAACATGGTATATAAATTGCGAAGCCAGACAGGAGCTTTCTCAAGAAAACGTCCAAGAAGGAATTTCTCTGCCAGAAGAAGGAGACCGTAGTAAACACCCCAGAACACAAAGTTCCAGCTGGCGCCATGCCAGAGACCGGTGAGTGCCCATACCACAAGGATGTTGCGGATGTGCCGGCCTGTGGAAACACGGTTGCCTCCCAGTGGGATGTAGATGTAATCGCGGAACCAGCTTCCAAGAGAAATATGCCAGCGGCGCCAGAATTCAGAGACGCTGGTGGAAATGTAAGGATAATCAAAGTTCTTGTTGAAATTGAATCCCAGCATTTGTCCAAGACCGATGGCCATATCGGAATATCCGCTGAAATCGAAGTACAGCTCCAGTGTATATGCGCCAATGGCAAGCCAGGTTCCCACAAAGGAGGTAGTACCGGAAGCCTGAAGGGTGGTGTACAGAGCGGAAAGATTGTCTGCAAGGAGAACCTTCTTGGAAAGCCCCTTGATAAAGAGCTCTGCACCTGCACCGAGGCGCGTTGTGTTTATACTGCGACGGCTGATGGATTCCGAAATGTCAGTGTAGCGGACAATGGGTCCGGCTGTCATGTGCGGAAACATGGTGCTGTATACGGCATATGGAAAAAATCCTTTACAGGGTTCTGTTTTTCCCATATAGATGTCCAGGATGTAGGACAGATTCTTAAAGGTATAGAAAGAAAGTCCGATGGGCAATGCAAGCTGCGGATAGGTAAGCTTCAGTCCTGTGACACCGCTGATGGTATCAAGAAGAAATCCCCAGTATTTGAAAAATCCCAGGATCAGAAGGTTGATCACTACTGCGAAAATAAGGTTTCGCTTGCGGGACGGATCTTCATCGGTTATTTTTCCAAGCTCTTTGCCCATGTAATAATTGAAAAAGCTGGAAAACAGCATAAGAACCAGATAGGTAGGATCTCCCCATGCATAAAAGAAAAGGCTTCCTGCGAAAAGTACCGGATTACGGGCCTGGCCGGCACGAAATAGTAGATCAGCAGAAATATGGGAAGAAAACAAAATATAAAAATTACACTGTTAAATACCATAACGTCAATTCTCCTATATCATGGATAATAAAGCCTGGCGAAGTTCCTGGGCGTTTTCACCGCAGAAATACCAGACATAGGCACCGCGCTTTTCTACAGAAGCTTCTCCGAGAAGTGCCATCTGATCAGTTCCATAGCCTTCGAAAATGTTCTTCTGACTTTCAAGATGAGCCTGAGCTGCTTCTAAATAGGCGCCTGCCTCAGAAGAAGAATTAGCCTTAACTACCAGAACTTCGTCTACAGACATTGGGGAGGCTGCTTTACGGAAAAAGTAGCTGTCTATGTCATTCTCATCAATCTGATAAAAACGGCGAAGACCGGAAACCCCTGGCTCACTAAGGTCCGTAACACCGGAAACCTGTTCAAGGGATGCAGATATTTTGTCCATGGATACGTCTGCTGCGTAGTCGGACACATAGAGGCGTCCCAGATAGACAACCAGGAAAATTACCATGACGGATTTTATGATAAGGGAACCGGTAAGCTTGAAATCAGAAAGGATGCTGGTTCCTTGATTTTTATTTTTCTTCAGATTGCCGCTCAGTTTGCCGGAAAAATCTGAGAGGATATTTCGTTTGGTATTCAGCTTCATACGAGACCTGCCCTTTCTGCCATATAAGTAAGCCATTTGGGGTAGTAGTTGTAAACCATATGCTCACCATCCGGCTCATACATGCTTTCGTCTACAAGGAATGTATCGTCTATAAAAGTGCATCCCATTTCGTCACAAAAGTCCCTAAGTGCCTGATTAAAGCTGTCATAATAAGCAAGGGCAGGACTTTGGTCGATGGCGCTTTGCTGGATGGGAAGAATGCTGTTGATGTAAATGGCAGTATCCGGAAGAGCATTCTGGATCTGTTTCACTTTCACACGGTAGGCGTCAATAAAAGCAGAGGAATCACCATTGTAAATTTCCAGGTCATTTGCTCCAAAGGACAGGAAAAATACGCTTGGATTCAGACTGATGGCGGTATTGATCTGGTCATCTGCATCGTCAATACGAAGTCCCAGCTTGGCAACTACAATACTGGTGTCAAGAAAACCATATTCTGCAATGGATTCTGTAATAGAGTCCCCTACAATAACAGTTCCCTGAAATGCCTGTTTAATTTGTACATCTGTGAGAATATCACCAAGAACACCCTCCTCTGAGTCCGATCCGGTGGGCTTTTCTTTCTCGGAAAGTGCACGGATCTCATCCTCTATACTGGAGATATCGGCTGTTTCAAGCTTCTGAAGACGTTCAACTGTTTCCTGACATTGTTTGTCAGTATTGCCTGAACGAGAGCAAAAAAAAGCTACCCCTGCAGCCAGCACCACGACAGCTGGGATAACGGCAAGAATGGTTTTGTTGTTTTTAATATTTTTCAAAATTTAATTCTCCGATAAAAAATTAGATATAATGGAACTGTTCCCTGTTTGAACAGTTAGACATAATTCATTTTCCTTCGACATTCATTATAATACCACAGGGAAAAACTTCAAGTATAAAAATGGATTTTTTATATAGGAAATTATACTCTTTTTCCGGCTTTTTGTGGACGAATTTCACGAAATAGTTTATACTGTCCAAAAAGAACCGGAGGATAACAGGAGGTTAAATGATGGAAGAGAAGAAAAGCAAAATTTTAAGAGGACAGATTCCAACATCTGTATTTTATATTCTTTTTGGACTGTGTCTGGCATTGATGCCTGTAGAAACGGTGAACGTTCTGTGCAAGGTGGTATTTGGGCTGGTTCTGATCGGAGCCGGTGTTTATCACATTCTGATCTTTGTTCTGGAAAAGGATAATTCTACCATATTGGATCTTTTTTCCGGTGTGATCGTGTTGGTGATCGGCATCTTTTTGTTTATGAATCCAACTGTGGTTGTGAAATTGCTGACTCTTATGCTGGGAGCTTTTATTCTGGTGGACAGCATCTGGATGATGCGCGGCAGTATGAAACTGAAGAAGCGCGGGCAGGGCGTTTGGAAGGCATTTCTGGTTGAAAGTCTGATTTTTATAGGACTTGGAGTGCTGATCCTTGTAAATCCATTTTCTGAAATCAGGATGACTGTGCAGATTTCAGGATGTATTTTTGTGGCGAACGGAGTGCTGGATATTATTTTTTATCTGATTCTGAAACACGGGCTGAAAAAAGAGATTCAGGATGGATCAGCTGGTGATGGAAAGAAAGAGAATAAAGTGACAGATGCTGATGTGGCTGTGAAAGAAGCTGAAACACCGGACTCAGGTTTTGAACCTGCGAAGAAGGTGGACACTGAGACAGTCGAATCTGGTGCTGAAAATACAGGTGCTCAGGAAGAACTGGCAAAGCAGGAAAAACAGGCAAATCAGGAAGAACAGACTGATCAGGAAGAGCAAACCGATTTGGAAAAGCAGGCGGATCAGAAGGCGGAAGAAGAGGAAATTCTGGAGGAATGGAAGGATTGAAGCGGAACATTGTGATCATGGATTTTTCTGGAATTTACCAGGAAGAGCAGTTCTATGAGGGAGAACAGGTTTCCTGGATAGACCTGAGTGATATTTCAGGAACCAACTGCTACTGCGATGGAGATGCCCAGGCGCAGATTCTGGAACGAATGGAAAAATATCCGGTTTCCGGAATTTATTTTATTGATTCCGGAAATTATCATTATATGAGCAGAATCGGGGCTGGGCGGGTGAAAGAGCCTTTAACCTGCTGGTTTTTGACAATCATACAGACATGCAGCTTCCTGCTTTCGGAGGGCTTTTGTCCTGCGGGGGCTGGATCGCAAGTGCACTGGAAGAGGTGGAAAAGCTTCAGGAGGTCTGGCTGATCGGGCCGGATGAGGAAGCGTATGGCAGGTGGAAAAAAAACTTTAAGGACAGAGTGCATTTTTTGTCCAGGGAGAAGCTGGCTGAGGCAAGGTCGCATATGGCTGAGAAAAAAGGTTCTGAGGAAGAATTGATCAGAAGCTTGGAAATTCCTGCCAATATACCGCTGTATATTTCCATTGATAAGGATGTGCTCTGTCCGGAGGAGGCAGCCACTACCTGGAGCCAAGGAGATATGACTTTAGAAGAGATGTTGAAAGTACTTCTGGCATTGTGCTCTCATTTTGAAAAAGAGAATGGAAAAATCCTGCAGGTGGATATCTGCGGGGAATGTGATCCGGATAAGAGTATGGAAAGTCCTAAAAATGATCATGCAAACAAGGAACTTTTAAGGTTCTGGAAAAAATGGTTTTGAGTGGAGAGAATAATTTATGAAAAATGAACTTCTGCGGATTGGTCCATTTACGATCTATGGGTACGGACTGATGATCGCCATTGGAATTCTGGCAGCTTATTTTACCGGAGAATACAGGGCGAAAAAGCGGAAACTGCCCTATGAACACGTTTTTTATCTGGTGGTATGGTGCGTAGTGGGAGGATTCCTGGGCGCCAAGCTCCTGTATTGGATTACAGAATGGAAAAGTATCCTGGAAAATCCGGGGTTCCTGAGTGCTACTCTGACTGATGGCTTTGTGGTATTTGGTGGAATTGTTGGTGGAATTTTCACGGCGTATGTATATTGCAGGGTGAAAAAACTGGATTTTCTGAAGTTTTTTGATACGTTAATGCCTTCTGTAGCACTTGCACAGGGATTTGGAAGAATTGGGTGTCTGCTGGCAGGATGCTGTTACGGAAAAGAAACATCCGGCGCTTTTTCCATTACGTTTCATACGTCTGCTTTTGCACCAAATGGGGTGGCGCTGGTTCCTACGCAGATTTATTCCAGTATTCTTGACTTTCTTCATTATGGTTTGCTGCTCTTGATTTTGAGAAGCCAGAAAAAAGATGGAGAGACAGCGGCGGCGTATCTGATTTTTTATAGTGCAGGAAGATTTGTGCTGGAGTTTTTCCGCGGAGATCTGGCAAGAGGAAGTGTGGAGTACTTTCTACGTCGCAGTTTATTTCGGTCTTTACATTTTTGGCAGGAATTGTGCTGCTGGTACAGAGAAGACACGCTCTAGAGCGTGTTTGAAAAAGGCTTTCTGCAAGATGTGCGTCACAATTTGTGGGAGATTTTGCCCGGATGAGGGCGTCGTAGCGGGCTACGACAACCGAATTCGGGTGAAATATACCGCAAAGTGGGGCGTGCAGATTGCAGGAATGATTTTTCAAACACGCTCTAGAACATCAGGTATGCCGATTATTTTTAAGCAATGGCAAAGGGCAGGAAATATATGAGAAAATGGTTTCGGAGCTTTTATTCTTCAGGGATGTTTATTCCATTCATTTTATTACTACCG
>ENA-OQAA01000840-OQAA01000840.1-human-gut-metagenome-genome-assembly--contig:-NODE-840-length-18736-cov-2.120533_pt1 | contig 18736 bp, 14 predicted proteins | sample MGYA00242489_ERZ504515 | MGnify/ENA primary metagenome ERZ504515 (study PRJEB26092, sample SAMD00036237) | human gut metagenome | host: Homo sapiens | study: EMG produced TPA metagenomics assembly of... | reverse complement strand
CTCTTGTCGTCAGAATTGATTTTACCTGCGAAGAATGGCGTATTGTCCTTATTGGTTATCACATCGGTATCGCTGAAGTTTTGGCTTATAGTCTCCTTTGAGATTCGTTGATACAATTATTCCGGAGAAACCTCCTAATCCACTGTTTCCTCTAATAGACATTAAAGGGCTTAATTGTACTTTTTGTGTATTTACATTAATTGTTCCACCGTTTTCCAATGAACCGGCGAAACCTCCCGCATACTGATTGGCCTTTATGTTTGCGATGTTTAAATTTATTTTGGCGGAATTGTTAAATTCTATCTTTGTTTGTTGCGCTTGGCCTAAAACACCCCCCGCATATTTGCCAGAAGAAGTGATAGGGGATGTGATTGTGGATTCCCCGATTAATTTTAAAATGATATTACCTTGTTTTGCGGATGATAAACCGATTAGTCCTCCTATCTTACTTCTCCTTTAATAGGTTGATCTCCTTGAGATCCCGTAGATTTGTTATAAGTGTCTATGCTTAGCGTGAAAGAACTCGTTGAAGATACATACAACTTCCCAATCAATCCTCCCACTTCATCGTGTCCATCAATAGGCAGATTAACCGTGATATTATTTAAAGAGGAAGAATTGGTCATATAGAATTCACCTATCAACCTCCGGTACGATTATTTCCTGTGATGATTTTCATATTCGGATCATCGTGGTGTGTGTCAATTTAATGTTATTGGCGGATATTGTACCATACAATTTACCGATTAAACCTCCTGTATTATCTTTTCCGGTTAATATGCCGAAGGGAGAGGATGTTGTTATATTATTGATATCCATTTGTACGCTTTCGGCCATCCAACCAATCCTCCGACATAAGATCCGTTATCAACGAAGGTTACATAGAATTTAGTATCATTGATCGTGAGGTGGCCTTGTTTGTTGCCTGCTTTTTCCGCATAGCCAATCAGCCCTCCGATTTTATCTTTTCCCATATTAATCGTACCACGTACCTCCACGTTCTCTATACGTACCTCCTTGTGCTACTCCTGCAAGAAGACCGCATTTGGAGCCTGGACTTTGGATATTCGCACCCATAAGGGTAAGGTTACGGATGATGGCTCCGTCAAGGAGCGTGGAAAATAGGCCAACTGATTCTTCCGTGGAACTTCCAGTGAACGCCATACCCTGTATTTGTTTCGAGTTTCCATCGTATATGCCGGCAAAGGGGGCGCATTTATAACCATTTCCTTGGTAAAGACAGTCGGTGACAGGCGCTAAAATATCGGCTACCTGTTTAAAATATTGGTTTTACCATGGCTACTGTCATACATAAGGAGCTGCTGTACCATATATGCGAAGTCCTCGGTGGACGTGATCAAATAGGGATGATCTACTGTGCCTTTTCCTTGCAATTGGTCATATTTATGTACAGTGGCAAGTACAGCGCTTACCATTTGCTCTTGGAACGTAAGGCGATAACCTTGAGGGTATAAATTTCCTTCCATTTCGCTCCGTATCCACATTATATAATCCCCGTCGGCGATTTCTTGATTGTTCGGGATATAGATTTCGCAAGTGAGATTTCCCGAAAGGAATCTTAAGTTTCCCTCGAAATCGAGAGTGCTATTGTCACTCAATGACGTGAGTTGTAGGTATATGATCCCGTCCTTATTGATGATTTCACTATTCTCTTGGGGCAAAGTAAAGGAGCTGACCGAATGGTCGCCGTTTTCTTTCAAGGAAGAACCGATGCTGTTTCTCCGCATATCGTCATCTGAACAACTTCCGGCCAGCGATAAGATGAACAGGTATAGAAGTAAGTGCCAGATAGGCTTATTAATCGTTTTCATATTTGCTTGTTTTTATAATTGGGGTTCTTTGTATTGCATCTCAGATTGATAAGGAACCGGGAAGTAGCCCAGTCCTGTGTAGGGAATCTTCCAAAGTCTTTGGAAATCCCAGCCTTGGAATGTGGAAGTGGTCGATAATTGTGGCAGGGTTAAGCCGGTGGCACCATGGATATTTCTATTTTCGATCGTATTTTCTAGGCAATAGTTATCTTCAAATCGGCTTAGTGCATTACCCGTATAGGCGAAATTTTTCCACTGGCTACCGATATTCAGGCATTTTTTTACGACAGCTTGCTTTTCCGGACTTCCTACCGTAGCTCCTCCTATTTTATTGCCATCGCTTCCGTTTAGGCAATCCGATATCAGGCAACCTTCATCAAAATGCCCGATGAGTCCTCCGTTGTAATCGCCGTACGGGCCTGTTTTCGCCCTAATGTTTCCGAAGCTGACACATTGGCTGATTACCACAGCATTTTCTTGGAAATCGTCCGCTATAGCTGTTATGGAGTTTGCGTATCCGACCACACTGACGACCACACCGGCCGCAGCGATTATCGTGCTGACACCACCTGTGGTAACGAATCCGGCGACAAAAGCGGCTGTGCTGGCTATAAAACATACCCCGTCTGCCAAGGTATGGATGATCTTTTCTGTTTTCTTGATATCCAGTATTTGATTATAGCGAAGATTTCTTTTGTAATTCATCGCGTCACGGAAATCCTCATGGTTTTTGCCGGTCTCATACCAAGCAATCACTTTTTTTCCTGTATTCGTTCATGAATTGATCGATCATTCGCCCATATTGAAGATTGGGTGTGCTAAACTGAAGAGCTGATAATTTATTTCGCAGTATATTATCCATATCTGTTTCCAGTTTTTCCATCCCCTTGGTGACTAATCCACTAAGCGAAGTTGTGTAGTCCTTTCGTTGCATTGGACGGAAAAGGTCGGCCATTTCTTTTCCCAATGAATAGGCACTGATACTTCCATTACTGCGTCGTATGACGTGATTAGATTGTTAAGGATTGTCGTTCCCGCATCAGCGATACCGACAACGGTATTAAAACCGAAAGGCCAAGCTCGATAGTGGCGAATAATGGCGGAGCGTTTCTCGGCCTCTGTCCATTCCCTTGAATCGCCGACTTCTCCGATTAATCCGGCGATATACCCATTTCCTTCTACATCTGCTAAGTTAGCGCAATAGTTCATGGATAGGCAACCTCCTGCGATACCGGCCATCCCTCCGATATATGTACTCCCCGAGATCTTGCCCATATTCACATTTAACGCCAATGATCCGCTTTGTATTTGTCCGCTCATGCCGCCACTGAACCGTGAGGCAGATACAGTTCCGAAATTGATCGTGTTGGTGATACTGGATAATGGGGTAGCCCCGATTATGCCACCGGCATAGTAGCCATCTGCTGTTACCTTTCCTTCATTGTAAGATTTGTAAGTTCCTAATTGTGCTTCACCGCATAGTCCGCCTACATTCTCTTTTCCGTTGACTCTGCCCTTATTAGAGCAATATCCTATAAATGTATTATTATATGTTGCCGGATTAAGAATGACTAAAGTACTTCCTATGATCCTCCAACACCTCTCTGGCCATTTACGCTCCCCTCGTTCCGGCAGGTTATGATTGAGCTGATTCCGCTTCCGCCGACGATACCTCCGGTACCCATGAAACCAGATAATCGATCAGGTTTGTGTGAGTGTGTGCCGCCTTTTACCTGCGATTTGTTCGTGCAGAGATAGACGTATAAGGAATCAGCGTAGCCGACAATTCCTCCTGCGTTCATGTAATATGCCTCTACCTTGCCTTTTTCGTTACTGGAGTTGGTGATTTGTGTTGTCGAAAGTACGTTGGCCCCGCCAAGAATACCGCCTACGGCTATAGCTCCTTGTACGGTATTATCGTCTACTTTGCATGAATCGATCCATAATTTAGTGTTTGGATCTACGGAACCTACAATTCCACCGATTCCCATACCGTCCCCTTGACTTTGGATGGTCGATGATTTTACCGTGCATCCCTTGATAAAGGTTGGATCTTGTCCGCTTCCCGATGTGACGATCGCTCCAGCTATGGCGGATACGGCACAATAGCCGGTGATGTCTGCGTTTTGGATTGTCAGGTCCATGATGACAGCCTTGTTTACGTATCCGAACAAGCTGGCGGCAATCTTGTTTGGATCTTTGAGGGTCATGTTCTTTATCGAGTATCCGTTCCCGTAATAATATCCGGTAAATGGATAAGTCGCGGATTGCCCGATCTGGTACCAATTTCCCTCCCAGCCGCATTTGTCGTTATAGCCGGTCATGTCAATATTGTTTTGTTGGGAATAACAAGTGGAAGAGGACACATATCGGTTGGATATTCCGGTTCTGATCTTATTCAAGTCATCATTTGATCCGATCAGATAAGGATCATCGGGGGTACCGGCTCCGTAAAGTTTCATATTGGAGTTATAGGTGCTTTCTATCCGGATACCATCCGGGGTTATGTTTATCTGGCAACATAATCCGAATTGGCGTTTCAGTCCGTCGATTTCCGGACAATCCGATTTCACGGTATATTCCATATAGAGTAATTGGTATTTACCCTCTTTCCAGTCCCTTTTCCATGATGAAATGGGATATTCCAGAAATCCGTTGGTGCTTAGCCTTTCGTTCGATAATACTTCCGTCTGGTACCTTGATATAGAAAGCTAGTTCTCCATACGTGAAGTCCTCGGTTTCATTTGAAAACTTGATTTGATCATGAACCCTTCATACGTATCGTTTGTATTTGGGGTAATTCCGGTGTTATTTTATCATCCGAACATCCGGCAAGGATGATAAAGAAAAAGTATAGGAAAAAATAATTTGTCTTCATAATATAAATTTGTTTCTAGAATTATCATGCCATCCATAATATTTTCTCGGTACTTCTCAGAGAGACCTTGAAATTTCCCAATCTTCCAGCTTTACGTTATAGCTATGGGAATGCTTGCTACCTTGTATAGTTTGTCAATCCTCTATGGGGCATATTTTGCGAACTGGAAATAACATTTTCCTGAATGCAAGTAGGGTAGCATTTTATTCTCCGAGCTATATGTGCCACCCAGAACCCAGACCGGTTGCCGGTTTGGATCATGATCTCCCGTGAAGTCGAATCCTTGGTAAATATTTTTATCTTCTCTGATTGGTAGAGGGTATAGACGTTGCCCCAAAGTCTTTGCCTGTACCGGGCCGAGATATAGATATGTGTCAGGTTATTCTTGTTGCCGTATCCGACACCTGCGTTTCCAAAGCGGACATAGCCCCCGTTTACGGCCCGGTAACATCTCCCGTGGCTTCCGAGGTTTCCTACGATCCCTCCCCGATAGTCGGTACCAAGCGTGCTGGTCGCTTTTTGCTGTCCGTTGATTTCTCCCATATTGTAGCAATCCAGTACGTAACTGTCGTCGTTATCGTTAGCCTTTTCTATGCTACCCACGATACCTCCAATGCCATGGCTGTCTTCTTTATCTTTCGGATAGTCTATATTTGCCCGGTTACAGCAGTAACGGACATGTGCTCCCCCTTGCTTCACATACCCCAAGATACCTCCTGCTCCATAATACTTGGCATTCCTGTTTATGGTGATATTTCCGTGGTTAACGGATTTATAAATTGTAATGGCATCCTCGGCGGCACCGGCTATACCGCCCACTCCGCATTCTTTATCTCCTGCGATACCTTGGATTGAGCCGAAATTAGCCGCGTCATAAACCTCTATGTCTTTTCCTGAAGTTTTCCCTATGATACCGCCTACGTTATTTGTGGCTGATATCTTACCTAAATTCACGACTTTATTGATCTTTACGCTAGTTCCTGCTACCATACTCCCGAAAATGCCTCCGATATAATTGGATCCTGAGGAGATATTACTGTAATTTACTAGATTGGAAAACTCACAGTGGGATGAGCACGATGCTTGTCCGATAATTCCTCCTACCATAATGGCGCTATTATTCCCATTATTAAATGTTTCTGTTTTCACGCCACAATCTGATATTTGAGTATCGCTCGCATATCCGATGATTCCTCCGACAGTACTTCTGCCGTAAATGGAAAGTTGCGTGAAGAGTCTTCTGAGGGTAGATTTATCGGCATATCCGACAATTCCTCCAATAGAAGCGGCATTTTCTCGATAGGGTTTTTCCGAATTTATGTTACCCGGGAAAATAGGTCGTGGAATCTTGCTCACGATTACGTTCGTGGTACTGAATTCGGGGGTATAGGTTCCTGTCAACGTCCCATTATATAATTTTCCGATGATTCCTCCTACGTTATTTCCTCCTTTTATTTTGATGTTGGGATTAATCACCAATATTTCCGGATCCAAAAGAATTTCTTTCCCCGGTTCTTGGTAAGATAAGGCTCCGGCTAAAGTGCCACAAATCCCTGAAGAAGCTTCAAGGGATTCATTATCCATATACAATCGTGAGGCCGGGGTAAATTGTATTTGGGTATCATCTAAAGAACCGAAAATACCTCCTATAACAGACTGCCCGGTTATCGAGGCATGAAACAAGGATTCCCCTTTAAGCTCTATCGTAAATGCGTTAGCGTGTGTTTTGTGGGAATATCCGATCATTCCACCCACATAACTACCCCCTTGGATTTGAGACCGATTTGCCGGATTGGACAACTGGAAGTTCTCGATGGCGATGAGGATATTGGTAGGGGTTTCCGACCGGATCTGACCGATCAATCCGCCGACATAGGAGCTACCTTTGATCGGCATGTCGATGGTTATGTCTTTGAAATTGGATGCCGCCTGTAAGAATGCCTCTCCGATCAATCCGCCTACGTTCTGGTTTCCGGATATCGGGAAATCGTTTAAGGTGGTATGTTGCAGCTTAATTTTTCTGGCATCGATTTGACCATATAATTTCCCGATCAGACCGGCCACATGATTATTCCCTCTCAAGTTTTTGAAAATCCCGTCGCTACTGATATCCTCCACTTGAATGGAAGCGTTCTCGGCCCAGCCGATCAACGCTCCGATATAAGAGCTGCCGGATTCCGAGAATGAGACGCCCAATCGCACATTCCGGATACTGATTTGTGCCAACGACTGGGCGTTGCCCTCGATATAGCCTATTAAACCGCCAACCTTATCCTTCGTGGACTTGATATTCCCGTTTAAGGTTATATTCTCGATTCGTATATTTCCGTTAGCTACTCCCGCAAGCAATCCGCAACAATTCCCCGGATACTCTATATCCGCTCCTTCTATATCAAGATTCCGGATCACTGCCCCGTCGTGTAAAATGGAGAAAAGCCCGATTGCGTCGCTTTGCTCTCCGCCGTTCGTCCGAGATAGGTTAGGTTTAGTATCTTATGGGAATCGCCGTCGTAGTTTCCCGCGAACGGGGCGCTTTTATAAGCGTTGCTTGATACAGGCAATTGGGGATAGGAGCTTTGATGTCGGCTATTTGCTTGAAGAATTGCCCGTATCCGTAATTACGGTCGTACGTGGCTAATTGAGACACGAGATAGGCGAAATCGTTGGTGGAAGTAATCAGATAAGGATTTTCTTCCGTACCTTCGCCATTCAGCATCTCGTAAATATATTTAGTATCACGTACCATACTGACCATCTTGTCACGGAATGTCAGATGATAGCTTAGTGGATAGACGCTGCCTTCTTCATCGAATTTTAACCAAAGTATATAGTCTCCATCTTCTAATACCAGATTATTGGGGATAAACATTTCACAGGAAAGAATCCCCGCGTTTTTCCGGATCTTACCTTCCATGAGCTGTATGGAGTTATCGCTCAGCGATCTCAACTGGAAAAAGATCTGTTCTCTCGTATCTTGTATGGGAGTTTTGCCTTCCGGCAAGGAGAACGTGCTTATTAGATGAGATTCTGTCTCTTGCAAGGTCGATCCGCAGTCGTTTCGTATGATGTCATCGTCTGCGCATCCGCCGAGCAAGATGATAAGCATGCATGCGCATATATTCCATATTGTTTTAGTGTATGTTTTCATGTTTGTTCGTTTATTTATAAATTAGGTTTATCAAATTGCATCTCGGATTTCTTAGGGATCGGAAAGCTGCCTGTTTCGTTGGATGGTATTTCCCATTTTACATCAAAGTCCCATCCAGTAAAGGTCTTTTCCGACTTTAAGTCTTGTAAGCTGAATATGTTCATAATCACAGGATTCGGTTGCTCTACAGTGCCCAGCATGCAGTAATTCCCAAAATAAGAGACGGATGCGGGAGGTGCGAAAAGATACCAATTCTCCCGACATTCAAGTTCCTGCCTACCCTTACGTTTGGATTGACAACTCCAATTAGGGCATTGGCTCTTTTATTTGAGCGTCCCATATTTATACAATCGGAGATAAGGCAGCTTTGCTGAAGTTGGCCTACCAAGCCTCCGCTGCTATATTGGCCAATCTCTCCGGCGTTCAAGCATTGTGTGATAACGACGGAGTTTTCCACGAAATCATCAAGAGTGGCCGAAACCGAATTGCCGAAACTGACTAACGCTAGCGCACCTCCCATCAAGGCTACAGCGGGAACACCTTCGGGGAAAGTGATAACTGTAACAAAAAGCAAGGCTGAATTGACCGCGCAACAAACACCACTGACAACCGTATGTAGAACTTCTTCGTTTTTTTTGCTTTTAAGGATCTGTTTGGAGAGCAACCCTCTCTTATAATTCATCGCGTCACTATAAATCTGGTGGTTTGCCCCACTTTCAAACCATTCTGTTAATGCCTTTCGATTAGACATGAACCTATTTGTCATATCTTTGCTCCTCAGTTTGATGCTTGCGAACGATAGGTTATCTATTTTATTGGCCAGTTTCGTGTCCATGTCTGATTCCAACATGGCGATATCATGGGTAATGACACCTTTCAGCCTCTCTGTTTCTATAATCTCCGGATGACCGTGTGAAATAAGCCCGAATACGCTAAAACCTTCTGATAAAATATCGATATCATTTAAGACGAGGCTAAGTACTGTAAGGGCGCAGTTAACAAGGATTTCTCCGCTTTCTCCCACGATTTTAGCGAAAGGGACAAATCCGACAAGAGTAGACGCCAGCTCGAATGTGGCAAACCCCAAGGATACGCCATCCATGATCGTCCATTTCTTTGCGTCGCCTACCTCGCCGATCATACCACCGAGGTATGAGGAGCCTGATATCGGCGCGAAATTGGAACAATAGTTCATGGCAAGCGTATTCCCTGCCCTTCCTATCATACCACCGGCATATTCATGGTAGGAGGCTACTTCCCCTAGATTCGTGTTAATACCCAACGAGCCGGCAAGGATGGAACCGGCTATTCCTCCGCTATAAGAGGAGGCGATTACTTTATTGAAATTCGCCGTGTTGGTGATGGAGGCCAAGGGAGCGAATCCTAAAATTCCACCAGCGAAGGATGAATTAGCCTCGATCATACCTTCATTATACGATTTATAAGCGCCAAGTTGCGCCTCACCGCATAATCCTCCTATATAACTGTCGCCGTTTATATTCCCCGAGTTCGAGCAAAAACCGATAAACGTGTTATTATAATAAGTTCTCGGCTGGGTAGTTACCAGTGTGCTTCCGATAATTCCCCCTACGCCCCTGCTTCCTTGCACCGTCCCGCTGTTTCGGCTGGAAATGATGGTGCTCAATCCGCTTCCTCCGGCGATCCCGCCCGTTCCTACATTATATATAGAATTGGCAGGAAGGTTTCCGGGAGGAGCGGTTGTGGATGCGGCACCTTTGATAGTGCCATTATTGCTACATGAATATACATAGAGCGTATCGGCGTACCCAACGATTCCTCCGGCACAATTGTAAGATGCGGTTACCTTGGTATTCCGGTTGTGGGAGTTCGTGATTTGTGTCATTGAGTACACTGTTCCTCCGCCAAGGATTCCTCCTACGGCAATCGCCCCGTTTATAGTGCAATCCTCTACCGAGCAGGAATCTATCCAGAGATTTACGTTCGGGTCTACCATGCCGGCGATCCCGCCTATGGCCATGCCGTCCGTGACTACGCCATCGCTACGGCTTTCGATGGTGGATTTTTTTACTACGCACCCTTTTATAAATGTCTTATTGATGCTTCCCCCCTTGGTGGTAACGGCTCCTACGATAGCCGATAGCGCTCCATAGCCGGTTATGGTGGCTTTCTCGATGGTGAGATTCGAGATGATGGCTTGATTTACGAAGCCGAACAAACTAGCGCCCACGGCGTTTTTATCTAACATTTTCAAATCCCGGATCGTATAGCCGTTGCCGTCATAATAGCCCGTGAAAGGATAACTGGCTGATAATCCGATCTGGTACCAGTTGCCCTCCCAGCCGCATTGGTCATTATAGTTGGCCATGCTAATGTCATTTTGTTGTTCGAAGCAGGTGGAGGAATTAACAAGGTTACCATTGTTGTGGAAGTTGAGGATCGCTTCTTGTATCTTCGCCAAATCATCGGCAGAGGTTATCCGGTACGGATCTTCCGGCGTACCGTTCCCATACAGGCCGATTCGCTCGTCACGGTTGGTTTCGGTGGAGATCCCATTCTCACTGACGGTAATGTAGCACCCCATGCCGAACTCCCCATTCCGCCCGTCAATGTCCGGGCAATCCGATTGGATGGTATATTCCATATATAGTAGCTGGTATTTACCTCCTTCAGCTTTTTCCATAGTGAATAGGGAAGTCCCGGATAATCGCCGGTGCTTGGCTTTCCGTTGGATAATGTTCCGTCGGGAGTCTTGATGTGGAAAGTCAGGTCTCCATACGTGAAATCTTCGGTTTCTTTCGTGAAACTGATCAGATCGTGTACTCCTTCATAGGTATCCTCTGTGGAGGCCGGGATATCCGGAATGTTTTTGTCATCCGAACATCCCATCAGAATCAAAAGAAAGAAAAGGAGAAAAAAATAATTTGTCTTCATATATAGCTTGTTTTTAGGATTAACAGATATCGTTTCAATATGCGAATAGTAATCCTAAAAGCTGTCCGTGTGGCGCAAAACATTTGTCCGTGTGGCGCAAGTTTTTGAAATATAGTATTTTAATTTTCTTTTTCTTTCTCCGCAAGTTTTCGATATTCGTTAGGAGACAGGCCATAGCTCTGTCGGAAAAGGCGGTAAAATACCGAGCGGGAAGCGAACCCGGAGTCATAGCATATTTGATCGATCGAGAGGGCGGAGGGAGAGGAGAGCAGTTCGGCGGCATGCTTTAGACGAAAGTCATAAATATATTCGCGGACGGTCATATTCCCGCTGTAAGTACGTACGGCTTCCATCAAGTAGGTACGGTTGGTCCCCAAACGTTGTGCCAGATCATCCGGTTCAAGGTGGGATCGGTGTATAGCTTTTCTTTTTCCAATAACTCGTTCAAGTTTATGAATAAACGTAATTCCCGGGAAAGATCGTTCTCGGGTATTTGCTTAATGGTTTCCACCGCCTTATTCTCCTGCCGGATCTGTTCCTGTATACGTCTGTAAAGCACTTGATTCTTTGCTTTTAGACATTGGGAATAAATGATATATCCCGCTAGCAAAAGGACAAGGAGCAAGCAACCGGTAAAGGCGGCGAACATCCAGTTCCTTGCGTATTGCCTCTCTTGGTTGAGCCGGTCTACCTCGTAAATAGTCCGTAGTTGATCCATCCGAGAGGCGATATCCAACCGGTTTACCGAGTCTTTCACCTGTATATACGTATGATAGAGAGATATACAGGACCGGGGATCTCCGGAATGAGCCAGAAGTTCCGCTTTCTTCAACAAATCGTCCATATAGAAAGATAGGTCGCCCTCATGAGCAGCTAACAGGATATCCATATCCTTGATAGCCCCTTGGTAATCTCCTGTCATTTCCCGTAATTCTCGGCGAGCTTCGTAAAAATGCTCATAGGCGTTGGCCGGGATTTGGGGATGAATAAACCGGACTGCCTCATCCAACAATCGTCTCGCCTCTTTTATTTGCCCTTTCTTTAGGAAAGAGAAGGCTTGGAGAGAGCGGGAGGTGACAGGATAATGTCCGGTAGGATCTACTTTCCCATGCTCGTCCCTCCATTTGACAAGGGCGGCATAGCTGTCGGCATAACGGGATATGCGTTCCGTGTCGTTCACCTTCAGGGCGGTCATGAAGAGCCATTCGTAAAGAACGGCCGAGATGTAGAGTACTTGGTTCTCGCCATTCTCGTAAGTGGGGCATATAGCGATCCCTTTTTCCAGCGAGGTGAGGGCTTGGTCGTACAAGCCGAGTTTATAATACATGCTGCCTTGTACCTGCAAGGCCATCGTCATGCCTACCGGTTGTTTAACCTGTTGCGCCGTCTCGAACATGGTTGTGGCTTCCTCACGGGCCTCGTCGAACCGTCTTTGCTTGAACAATCCGGATATATAAGTATTATAGGTGGAGAAGTAGAAACTGTATTGCTTGGCATCCAATATAAAAGGAAGGCTTTCCTGCGCCTCGATGATAGCCGAATCCACGGAGTAGAAATTAAAGAGGCATTGTATACGATTCAATCTTGATTGACAGATAGCCGGAGTATCGTACCGGTCGATAGCGTCGTTGAGCGTAGCGTCCCAGTCGGCGATATCGTTGGTGGACATGGCTATACGCATCAGTAGATCATGCTTTTCCTTACCCACGCTCGCTGCGGCCCGTTGTCGCAATGAATCTGTCGGGGGATGTCCTTGCGCTTGTATCTCGTTATGAGACGAGATCAGGCAGATAAGCGATAATAGGAGTGCAAGAGGGCTTTTTCGCATCGAATTTTGTGATTAACTAACGTTAATAGAAGGTGTAAATATACGAAGTCTTTTGTGATAATTAGGTGCAAGTTGATGAATAGTTTACTCTATTGTGCCATTGAAGTAGCCTACAGAGTAAACGGATTAAAAAAATACAATAAAGCATTTGTTTGAAATGGTTTATAACTGGCTTATAATTAGATGGATATAAATTATGATGGAGATTTGAGTAAAACACGTACATGTTTTCGAAAAAACACGACCGTGTTTCTTGAAAATTACGTACGTGTTTTTGGAAAAACACGACCGTGTAAAAAATAGTCAAGTAAAATATACAGTAAGCTACCTGTTTTCTCGTGTTCACTTCATGGTGACACACCCTCTTCTTGTTGAAGGTTGATCGGTTATTAATGATGAGGGCAAGTTTACCAGTGATTTCCCGGAAGTTTTTTTCGATGCTATTTTGAATGAACATATCCCCCTTCTCTTTTATTAATACGGATTTTTTTCCTTATATTCGCGTCACTTTTGAACACGTATCAAATAATTTCTAAATAAATCAATTAAGAAATGACAAAGAGTGCATTACAAATCGCAAGAGCAGCTTACCAACCGAAGGTACCCGCTGCGTTGAAAGGTGCAGTGAAAGCCGTTGACGGCGAGTATACTCAATCAGTAGCCGATCAGGAAGAAATCAAGAAATTGTTCCCGAACACTTACGGAATGCCGATCGTTACATTCGAGAAGAGTAACGAGGAGAAGGCTATGCCTGTCATGAACGTTGGTGTGATCCTTTCCGGTGGTCAGGCTCCCGGTGGTCACAACGTGATCGCTGGTTTGTTCGATGGTATCAAGGCTCACAACGCAGATTCTCGTCTGTATGGTTTCATCTTGGGCCCGGGCGGTTTGATCGATCATAAATATATGGAATTGACGGCTGATATTATCGACGAGTACCGTAACACGGGTGGTTTCGATATGATCGGTTCCGGACGTACGAAATTAGAGACGAAAGAGCAATTCGATAAAGGTCTTCAGATCTTGAAAGAGCTTGATATCAAGGCTTTGGTTATTATCGGCGGTGACGATTCTAACACGAACGCTTGCGTATTGGCTGAGTATTACAAGGTATCGGTGCCGGCGTACAGGTAATCGGTTGCCCGAAGACGATCGACGGTGACTTGAAGAACGCCCAGATCGAGACCTCTTTCGGTTTCGACACGGCTTGCAAGGTTTACTCCGAGGTAATCGGTAACATCCAACGTGACTGTAACTCCGCCCAGAAATACTGGCACTTCATCAAATTGATGGGTCGCTCCGCTTCTCATATCGCTTTGGAGTGCGCTTTGCAGACTCAACCGAACGTTTGTATCATCTCCGAGGAGGTTGAGGAGAAGAATATGTCTTTGGACGATATCGTTACTTACGTGGCTGGTATCGTGGCTAAACGTGCCGCGAGGGTAATAACTTCGGTACGGTATTGATCCCTGAGGGCTTGATCGAGTTCGTTCCGGCTATGAAACGCTTGATCGCCGAGTTGAACGACTTCTTGGCTAAGCACGACGCTGAGTTCAAGATGATCAAGAAGAGCGAGCAACGTGCTTATATCATCAGCAAGTTGACGAAGGAGAACTCTGATCTGTACGCTTCTCTTCCGGAGGGCGTAGCTCGTCAGTTGTCTTTGGACCGTGACCCGCACGGAAACGTACAGGTTTCTTTGATCGAGACTGAGAAGTTATTGTCTGAGATGGTTGGCAAGAAATTGGCTGAGTGGAAGGCCGAGGGCAAGTACGTAGCAAGTTCGCCGCACAACACCACTTCTTTGGTTACGAGGGTCGTTGCGCCGCTCCGTCTAACTACGATGCGGACTACTGCTACTCTTTGGGTTACACGGCATCTTGCTTGATCGCCGCCGGTAAGACAGGTTATATGTCTTCCGTACGTAACACGACCGCTCCCGCTGATCAATGGATCGCCGGTGGTATCCCTGTTACTATGATGATGAACATGGAAAAACGTCATGGCGAGATGAAGCCGGTTATCCAGAAGGCTTTGGTTAAGCTTGACGGCGCTCCTTTCAAGCGTTCGCCGCTAACCGTGACGAGTGGGCTTTGACTACTAGCTATGTATATCCGGGTCCGATCCAGTACTTCGGTCCGACGGAGGTTTGCGACCAGCCGACTAAGACTTTGCAGTTGGAGCAAGCTTAATACAGACTTATACATTATATAATATATAAGCTAGGGAGGATGTCATTTATTTGGCATCCTCTTTTTATTTACATACATTTGCCACGAGATCTTAAACCTAAAAATAAATCTTTATAACACATAGATTCCATGAAAAAGAAAATCGCCTATCTATTGCTCCTTTTGATGCTGATACCTGTCGCTCGTTCGCCAAGGAGAAACGTACGTTCGAGATCAAGGACGGTCATTTTTATGTAAACGGGAAGGTAACCCCGATCCTCTCGGGTGAGATGCATTACCCTCGTATCCCCCACCAATATTGGCGGCATCGCCTTCGGATGATGCGAGCGATGGGCTTGAATACGGTCGCTACCTATGTCTTCTGGAACCTGCACGAGACGGAACCGGGTAAATGGGATTTCGAGGGAGACAAGAATCTGGCCGAGTATATCCGGATAGCGGGAGAGGAGGGATTGATGGTGATCCTCCGTCCCGGCCCGTACGTATGCGCCGAGTGGGAGTTCGGCGGTTATCCGTGGTGGTTGCAGAATATACCGGGCATGGAGATCCGCGGGATAACCCGGAGTTCTTGAAACGCACGAAGCTTTATATCGATAAGCTTTACGAGCAGGTCGGCGACTTGCAGGTGTCGAAAGGCGGCCCTATCATCATGGTGCAGGCCGAGAACGAGTTCGGCTCTTACGTGGCGCAACGTAAGGATATCCCCTTGGAGGAGCATCGCCGCTACAACGCCAAGATCAAGCGGCAATTGGCGGACGCCGGTTTCAACGTGCCTCTGTTCACCTCGGACGGAAGCTGGTTGTTCGAGGGCGGTTCCACCCCGGGAGCGTTGCCTACGGCGAACGGGGAGAGCAACGTGGAGAACTTGAAAAAGGTGGTGAACGAGTATCACGGGGGAGTAGGCCCGTATATGGTAGCCGAGTTTTATCCCGGTTGGCTGATGCACTGGCGGAACCATTCCCCGATATAAGCGATTCCGGCATAGCGAGGCAGACGGAGACGTACCTCCAAAACGATGTCTCTTTCAATTTCTATATGGTTCATGGCGGTACGAATTTCGGCTTCACCAGTGGCGCCAATTACGACAAGAAGCATGATATCCAGCCGGACTTGACCAGCTACGACTACGACGCCCCGATCAGTGAGGCGGGTTGGGTGACCCCGAAGTTCGACTCGATCCGCAACGTGATCCGGAAATACGTCACCTATGACGTCCCCGAGGCTCCGGCCCTATACCGCTGATCGAGATCCCGTCGATCTCCTTGACGAAGGTAGCCGATGTGTTGGCCTTGGCGAAAGAAGGGGAACCGGTAGCGTCTCCGACACCTCTCACGTTCGAGCAATTGAACCAAGGATACGGCTACGTCTTGTACTCAACCCATTTCAACCAACCCCTGAAAGGCCGTCTGGAGATACCGGGCTTGCGTGATTACGCTACGATCTACGTGGATGGCGAGCGTGTCGGCGAGTTAAACCGTTGTTTCAACCAATATGCGATGGAGATCGATATCCCGTTCAACGCTACCTTGGACATCTTGGTGGAGAACATGGGGCGTATCAATTATGGCGAGGAGATCGTCCGCAATACGAAGGGGATCATCAGCCCGGTCAAGATTAACGGCAGCGAGATATCGGACTGGAAGATGTACAAGCTCCCGATGGACCGGATGCCGGCTTTGGCCTCCGGCGAACCTTATGTCTATAAGAATGGCTCGCCCGAGGTAGCGGCGTTGGGGAATAAGCCGGTTCTCTACGAGGGAACCTTCCACCTGTCCGATACCGGCGATACGTTTATCGATATGGAGGATTGGGGAAAGGGCATTATTTTCATCAATGGCATCAATATCGGTCGCTATTGGTACGCCGGCCCTCAGCAAAACGCTTTACATACCGGACGTATGGCTGAACAAAGGAGAGAATAAAATCGTTATTTATGAGCAGCTGAATAATGACCGGAAGTCGAGCGTACGGACGGTCAAGACTCCTGTCTTGACAAAACTAAAGAAAATTACAGCCATGGAGAAAAAGAATCGTTTGATGGAAAAAACAGTAAGCCCGTTTAGCGTGGATGAGACGATGCGGCGGATCGAGGAGATTATCAAGTCTCAAGGAGGTTCCGTGTTCGCCATGTTCGATCATGGGCGAAACGCTAGCGAGGTAGGGATGAAGCTGCCTCCGAATAAGGTGATCGTCTTCGGCTCACCGAAAGTCGGGACTTTATTGATGCAGCAAGATCCGTCTATCTCTTTGGAGCTGCCGCTACGTATCTCCGTTTGGGAAGATGCGGACGGCAAGGTTTGGGTCGGTTCCCCGAATCTGGAGACGATCGCCTCCGAATACGGGATGGAAAACAGCGGCGTCATCGAGAAGATGCAAGAGGCCGTAACGAATATCGTGAGTAAATCGATAGCCGGCAGCCGGTAAGGCTCACGGATCTAATGCGATAAGAGCTTAGGAGGATGTCGGTAAAACGGCGTCCTCTTTTCTTTTATATGGCCCAAGAGACTCGTTTACCGTGCTGTAGATTGATAATAAGGTTTAAAAGTAAAAATTAGGAATAGATTGTATTTTTTTATGCGGTTTTTAACATATTGTTGATTCTTGTGAAGGTGTCTTTTTGTTAACAAGAATAAGCCTTATTGGGTCTATAATAGCTATTTGTACGAACACATATCCGCAAGTTCAAGGGAATGTGAAAAAAATATGCATACTATTGTTGTTTATTAAGAATAATAATTTATATTTGTACCCGTATCCGAAGAGTGGATATAATTATTAATGTTAACCTATTTTTGTGTTATGATGAACAAATCGTTGGCTTTTGTTAAAAGCGGGCTGGGTTTGGCACTTTGTTTCCTTATGGTCGGTGCGGGTGTAACCCCTCCAATCCATGCGTCTAACGCGAATGTGTCCATCTCCCAGCAAGCTAAGAAAGTTACCGGTACGGTAACTGACGCAAAGGGTGAACCCCTTTTGGGTGTGAATGTTGTAGTAAAAGGTACTACAAACGGTACGATTACCGACCTTGACGGTAAGTATTCCTTGGAAGTTGAGCCCAACTCCATTTTAGTCGTTTCCTACATTGGTTATGTATCTCAGCAAATTCCTGCTTCGGGAGAAGTGGTAAATGTGACTTTGAAAGAAGATACGCAAAACCTAGATGAGGTAGTAGTAGTAGGTTACGGTACGCAGCAGAAGAAAGATATCACAGGCTCCGTGGCGGTAGTCGATACGAAAGACCTTTTGGCATCTTCCGGATCTTCCGCTACCCAGCAGTTGCAAGGTAAGGCTGCCGGTGTATATATCGGTCAGTCAGGTTCCCCCGGTTCCCAGTCTATGGTTCGTATTCGTGGTATCAATACGGTTAATGATAATGGTCCGTTGTACGTAATTGATGGCGTATCAACACGTAACCAAGATTTAAGCTCCTTGAACCCGAACGATATCGAGAGTATGCAGGTATTGAAGGATGCCTCCTCCGCCGCTATCTATGGTGCGCAGGCGGCCAATGGTGTTATCTTGATTACGACGAAAAAAGGTACCCGATCCGGTCAACCTAAATTGACTTATGATGGATATGTCGGTGTTCAGAAAACAGGCAAGCGCTATGACGTTTTGAATTCTATGGATCGTGTGAACTTGGAATGGGACGCAAAGGCTAGTAACTATGCATTGTTAGGTTCCAATGAACTTCCTTCACACGTGCAATTCGGAACAGGTGAACGTCCTTCTATTCCTAATTATTTGACGCAAGCTGGTGCGGGTGGTCGTACGGATATTAATCCCGGCGATTATAATTACCCGGGTACGACTTATGCGCCGTTCTCTGACACAAATTGGTGGGATGAGGTAGACCGTGCGGCTATGATTCAAAACCATCAAGTTGGCTTATCTGGTGGTACTGAAAAGGGACAATATAATTTAAGTGCGAATTACTTCAAGCAA
>ENA-OQAA01000839-OQAA01000839.1-human-gut-metagenome-genome-assembly--contig:-NODE-839-length-18777-cov-5.112654_pt1 | contig 18777 bp, 23 predicted proteins | sample MGYA00242489_ERZ504515 | MGnify/ENA primary metagenome ERZ504515 (study PRJEB26092, sample SAMD00036237) | human gut metagenome | host: Homo sapiens | study: EMG produced TPA metagenomics assembly of... | reverse complement strand
CGAAAAAAAGCAGCTAATTTTTGTCTTAGCTGCTTTTCAAAAAATCTATTTCATTTTATTCTTGGTATTTTATGTATCCCTGTAAGAAGTGTAATCAGAAAAACGCAGAGATAAATGATCGCCTGTCCAACCATTGCAAGGAGAATGATGCTTCCGATCAATCCTCCGATCAGAAGATTCATTGTCCATACTGCCAGTGTTCCTCCGAGGTCAAAGCCTCTTGGAACCATCCAGACACACATTTTTCCAATTCCAAACGGTATCCCCATCAGAAGTAACAGCAAGAAATAATTGCACTCCCCATCCTGGATACAAAACGGTCTTAATACTGCAAACAATACCGTAATCACCAGCACTGGTGCTATCACTTTTTTAATCATCTTCTTCATGTTCCTTTATCCTCCATACATATCGTGATTAACTTCTGCCTGATAATAACTGTTTATCGTTGCCGGGGCATTATACAGGGCAGTCAGAAGATAGGCTTTAATATTCCCGACCTTAGTTGTATTCCGGTTCAGACAGAACAGCACATATTCGATATGTGAATAATTCAGTTTCATAAACCTGCTTTTCACCAAAGCAACTGGTTTTTCTACTCCTGCAATCCGAATCATACTGTCCTCCGGCATCATCATAACTTCAATTATCAGTTCTACCAGTTCATCTACATCTTCTTTGGCATGATATTGATAATCTATGTTTTCATGAATTACTTCACGATATGCTCTCATCTCCTCCATCACATCTTTTTTCCTTTTGGAATTACCTGATGTGATTGGATAAGATTGATTTATCTCAGTTTCACTAATATCAGTCTTGTTAATATCAGTATTATTAGATTGTGATTTCGGGCATTCTGGATTTGTGATTTCCACTATTCTGGAATGATGATTTTCACTATTTTGGAATTGTGATTCTGGAAATTCTGGATTTGTGGTTTCCACCATTCTTGAATTGTGATTTTCACTATTCTGGAATTGTGATTCCCCATAATCCTGAAGTGTGGTTTTCACTACTCCTGAATGATGATTTTCACAATTCAGAAAAATGCCTGTTTTCCCCTTATTTTCTGCTTCTTGTTGCAAATTTGCACATTCCTTATGTCTTTCCTGTTTCGATTGCAAATCTGCAATTTTTTTTATGATCTTCCTGCTCAGATTGCAGATCTGCACAATTACCTGTCGGCTTTTGATCTGGAACCTCTCTGATCATAAAATTTTTCACATAAATAACATTCGGTTTTCCCAGTCCCAGACGTTTCTTCTCTATCAATCCAATCCCATTACTGCTGTCCAGCTCTTTTACCAGTTTCACTGCCTTTTGAGTTCCACAGTTCATCAACTCTGCAATTTCTTCCACAGTGAAGATAATGTATACTCTGTCCTCTGAATCCAGCCATCTGTTCTTAATGCTCAGGCTCATACGGTCCAGCATCAGACCGTATAATACCTTTGCTTCACAAGAAAGAGTTTTAAAGCAGGATTCTGTAAACAGTACTTTAGGGACACGATAAAAGCTGTATTGTTCCGCTTCCATCCCTGTAAAATAATCAAACTGTATTTTCTGCATCTGCTACTCCTTCTTTGTTTTCTTTCCATTTGTCCAAAAGCATGAAAATGACTTCTTCTATCTGTTCTTTAGAATATGTCTCCGGAAAATAATTACCGATTTTCTTTGCCGGGATCGTCACATTGATCTTACTGCTTTCCTTTTTTAACAAAACCGCATAGATATAACTCTGGTTTAATTTTCCATTTGCACTGCATTCTTTTAACTGTTCTGCCTGTTGCTTTGTCGGAAAGATGCTGCTGTTAATAATCACTTCCAGAAGCCACTCCTGTTCCTCTGGTTTCAGATAAGACAGCTTTTCTCCCACGATCATAGGGATTTTATTATTGTCCACATATTCCAGCAGAGCATCGGATAATGCCGCCAGACGGATATATCTCTGTACAGTTCTTCCACTGTCCCCGGCAGCTTCCCCAACCATATCTGCTGTATATTTTTCGCCTTTGCTTCCCTGATGCTTCATTGCATCATATTTCATCTTATAGGCATGGGCTTTTTCACTTGGCAGTAGGTTTTCACGCTGAATATTAGAATCGACCATAATAATGACTGCTTCATCATCCGTATAATTTCGGACAAGAGCTGGCAATGTAGTCTTTCCACACAGTTCACAGCCCCTTTTTCTTCTGTGTCCGGAAATCATCTCATAGCCCCCCTCTGGTCGAGGTCTTACCAGTGCAGGAGTCAAAACACCATAAGTTTTAATACTCTCTACGGTTTCAGCCATTATTTCATCATCATTTACATGAAACGGATGATTTTTAAAGGGATAGAGCTTTGTCAGATCTATTTCCACAACCTGGTTCATACTCTTTTCTGGTGTTTCCTCTAATCCCAGTAATTCATCATAAGAGGTAAGCTGAATATCTTTTTTTGGTCTACGCATGTTTCAACACCTCCTGAACCAGTTCCAGATAGCTGTCTGCCCCTTTGCTTTTTCCATCATAGGCAAAGATACTTACACCCTCCGATGCTGTTTCTGCAAGACTTTCCGTTCTCGGAATTGTCTGCTCAAAAATCTTAATGTCATTTCCATATGTAGTTTTAATTGCCTGTTTGTTTCTCTTTGCATTATTGTAGCGGCAATTATCCATTGTGAATAAAATGCCTTCTATCTGTAAATCTGGATTGAACCTCTGATGGATTCCCTTAACCACTTTCAGTAATTCCATGAGTCCATCTGCCGCATAATATTGTGGCTGCACTGGAATCAGAACACTGTCCGCTGCACTCAAAGCATTGATCGTCAACATTCCCAAGGATGGCATACAGTCAATCAGAATATAATCGTACTCGTCCTTCAGCAAGTCCAGATACTCTTTCAACACTTTTTCTCTGTCCTCTACTGTAAATAAGGACATATCCATTCCGGCGAGCAATTTATTTGATGGAATCAGGTCAACCCCTTCTTCATGGTGGAGAATCGCCTCTTTCGGATCAAATTCCAGTCCCATGATAATATTTTCCATCATACTCTTTAATGTTACCTTGAGATTTTTAGGGAATCCCAATCCCATTGTCAAATGCCCCTGTGGATCAGCATCTACCAGAACTACTTTTTTCCCTGACTTCACCAGTCCTGCTCCCAGATTGATTGTTGTCGTTGTTTTGGCTACTCCGCCTTTCTGATTTGCAATAGCAATTACTTTACACATATATACTTTCCTCCGATTTACTCTTTTTCTTCTACTTCAACATAAACACGAAAATATTTGCTTGTTCCTTTATTCGCATAAGCATCCGATACTTCCAGAACATCCAATTCTTTATGCTTTTCCAAAATACGACGGAACCATTGAATATCCTTTAAGTACCCTGTAATCTAATTTTCAGCATACATATCCTCCCAGTCTTTGTAAAAACAATACTCTGGATAACGGATTTTAATGGCTTCCCAAAAATACCGGGCATATCCGCAGCAAAACAGATCTTCTACGGTATAATACTGACACTCTTTTAACTGATCTTCCTCTGCTTCATAATCTCCGACACTTGGTGTCCCATTACAGTAAAGATTAAATGCCATGCGGACGATCCGTAAACTTCCACTGGTCTGCCAACCTTCCTGCAGGGATTCCGTTTTTACACATCCAGTTTTAAAATTATAGATTTTATTCACATTTTCTCTTGTGTCTCTGTCGATACCCAGGCAATAAACCAGAGCCTGATGATAGACATCTTGATATCTGCATTTTTCCAGATATTCCTCATAAAATTTTTCGTGTTCCTTGCTCTTGAAAGTAATTGTGCGAGAATTGCTATTCCCTGCTCTTAACGCTGTGTTTGTCATTGCTTCTTCTCCTTTAGACTGTTATTTTTACTTTAATTTGGATTTCGACTACAACAAAAAAGGACACTTCCCTAAAATTTCTCTTAGGAAAATGTCCTTGCGATACATTTATAAAGCTCAATTCATAAGCACAACAACGTAATATCAAGTGTTATCACGTATTATACAACAAAAATTTGTTGTACTTCTGTTGTAGTATGCAACTTTTACAAACACATTTTTTGATTTTTAGTATAACTTTGCACCAGCCGGGATATGGTCATCAACCATCAGAAGATGAAGTTTTTCTTCTCCCTCTTCCTCATGGATTGCACTAAGTAACATTCCACAAGAATCAATTCCCATCATAGCTCTTGGCGGCAGGTTTGTGATAGCGATCAGCGTTTTTCCAACCAGTTCTTCTGGCTCATAATAAGCGTGAATACCGCTTAAAATGGTACGATCTGTGCCTGTTCCATCGTCCAGAGTGAACTGTAACAGCTTCTTAGATTTTTTAACTGCTTCACATGCTTTTACCTTTACAGCTCTGAAATCTGACTTGCTGAAAGTATCGAAATCAACCATTTCTTCGAATAATGGCTCAACTTTTACTTTGGAAAAATCAATCTTCTCAACTGGCTTTGTTTCCTGTGCAGCATTGTTTGCTTCGTTCTTTGCTGCGCCCTGTGACTTCATCGTCGGGAAGAGCAGTACGTCACGGATGGCCTGGCTATCGGTGAGAAGCATAACCAGACGGTCGATTCCGTATCCAATACCACCTGTCGGCGGCATACCAATCTCAAGTGCATTCAGGAAGTCTTCATCTGTGTGGTTTGCTTCCTCATCACCAGCATCAGCAAGAGCATCCTGTGCTTTGAAACGCTCTCTCTGATCGATCGGGTCATTCAGCTCAGAGTAAGCATTACACATTTCCCATGTATTGATGAACAGCTCGAAACGCTCTACCTTATTCGGATCAGAAGGTTTCTTCTTAGTCAGCGGAGAAATCTCAATCGGATGATCCATAATAAAGGTCGGCTGGATCAGCTCTTTCTCACAATATTCCTCAAAGAACAGATTGATGATATCGCCCTTCTTATGGCGCTCTTCATATTCAATATGATGCTCAGCTGCAAGCTTCTTAGCAGCCTCATCATCTGCAACTTCATCAAAATCAATGCCTGCATATTTCTTGATTGCATCATTCATGGTCAGACGTGCGAATGGCTTTCCAAGATCAATCTCGATACCATTGTAAGAAATCTTGGTGGAACCGCAGACCTTCTCCGCCAGATAGCGGAACATGGATTCCGTAAGTTCCATCATTCCTTCATAATCTGTATATGCCTGGTAAAGCTCCATCAGTGTAAATTCCGGATTGTGACGGGTATCAACACCCTCATTACGGAATACACGGCCAATCTCGTAGACTCTTTCAAGTCCGCCAACGATCAGTCGTTTCAGATAAAGTTCCAGTGAAATACGAAGCTTAACATCTTCATTCAGTGCATTGTAATGTGTCTCAAATGGTCTGGCAGCTGCACCACCAGCATTGGAAACCAGCATTGGAGTCTCTACTTCCATGAAGTCACGGCCAGCAAGGAAGTTTCGGATCTCTTTAATAACCTGAGAGCGCTTGATAAATACGTTCTTGCTGTCCTGGTTCATGATCAGGTCTACGTATCTCTGACGATAACGCATATCTGTGTCTGTCAATCCGTGGAATTTCTCCGGAAGGATCTGCAGGCTCTTTGATAAAAGAGTCATTTTCTCTGCATGAATAGAAATCTCACCGGTTCTGGTTCTGAATGCAAAACCTTCCAGGCCGAAGATATCGCCAATATCAGATTTCTTAAAGTCTGCATAAGAATCTGCTCCGATGGCGTCTCTTGCAACATATACCTGAATATTTCCCTGTAAATCCTGGATATTGCAGAAAGAAGCTTTTCCCATGACTCTCTTGAACATCATACGTCCAGCGATTGCCACATGGATCGGGCTGGCATCCATAATACTTCTTCTCTCTTCGTAGTCGTTCTTCTGAACTTCCTTTGCCTGCTCTTCATCAAGACCTGTTACGTCCGGCTCTGTGCGATCTTTCAGCAGCTCTGCTTCATGTACCTCATAAAGATTCTTTACTTCCAGTGAATGATGGGTCTGATTAAATTTTGTTATCTGAAATGGATCCTTGCCATTCGCCTGAAGCTCTGCCAGTTTATCACGGCGGATTTTCAGAAGCTGATTCAGATCCTGATTCTTCTGTTCTGCCACTTTTGTGCCTCCTTAAATATTACGCTGGATTTCCAGCACTTTGTACTTCATGATACCGGATGGCAGCTCTACTTCTACAATATCACCTTTGTGTGCGCCCATAAGAGCCTTTCCTACAGGAGATTCGTTAGAATCTTGCCTTCCAGGCTGTTTGCCTCTGTGGAGCCAACCAGCTTCAGTTCTATATCTTCCTCAAATTCGAAGTCATGTACTCTTACTTTACATCCTACGCTGATCTTGTCAAGATCTACTTCGTCCTCAACTACAACCTCAGCGTTCTTCAGGATTTTCTCAATTTCTTCAATACGCGCTTCGATATCTCTCTGCTCATCTTTAGCTGCATCGTACTCTGCATTCTCAGACAGGTCTCCCTGCTCTCTTGCCTCTTTGATCTTACCTGCTACTTCTTTTCTTTTTACTACCTTTAAATCATGCAGCTCTTCTTCCAGTTTTTTAAGTCCTGCATAGGTTAGTAAGTTCTTCTTTTCTTCCATTATAGCCTTACTCCCTTTCATTCCGGCGGCTTATCGCCCCGTATCATACATTTCTTATATGCTGTTTCTCCCGGAAAATTCCATTGCTATAAAAGTCCTGAACAAAAAGCTGCAGAAATATACCAACAACAGATAACATTCATGCGCCAGACAGTCCACTTTTATAATTGGTAATGCCTGCAAAAGCAGACATTTCATTACCCAAAAGGGTACAAATTCACTAGGATATTCACAGTTTCACCATTATAGCTAAATCAACAGGCATTGTCAAGACAGAAAAATAGCGAACAAATGTAAAAAAAGATGCCGCAGAACCACCATTTTTCCGTGATTCTGCGGATCTTACTTCTTAATTATGCTATTCTCTCAGAATGTGCTTCTGAAAGGGGAAAAGTTATCCTTCGATGGCAATGTGTTTCTTCTCTTCCACTGCTGGTTTCGCTTCTTTCTTCGGAACAAACAGTTTCAGAATGCCATGTTTAAACTCAGCCTTAATATCCTCCTGCTGAACATCCTCGCCTACATAAAAGCTTCTGCTGCAGGCTCCTGCGTAACGCTCCCTGCGGATGTAACGACCAGATTCTTTCTCCTGCTCGTCTTTGTCCAGACCTTTCTCAGCGCTGATGGTCAGATAGCCATTCTCCAAGGAAGCCTTAATCTCATCTTTGGTAAATCCTGGAAGATCGACTACCAGCTGATAACCGTTATCCATTTCCTTAATATCAGTTTTCATAACGTGGCTGGCTCTCTTGCCATAAAGCTTCTTCTCGGTATCTTTCATTGCTTTATCATCATAATAGAATGGAAAATCATTAAAGAAATCATCAAATAAGTTCTCTCCAAAAATACTAGGCATTAACATAAGTCATCTCTCCTTTTTATATATGCTGTTTACCTTGTTTCTTGGAACTCGGGTGGTAGGGAATTCATAAAGCCTTTCGCTTTTGCTTTCTTTTTATCCCCTTCCTTTGTTCTAGTTGTAATATAGCACTTATTATTAGCACTGTCAAGTGGTGAGTGCTAATTTTTTGAGATTTTTTTTGCAAACCCTTTAAAATCAATGGTTTGCAGTATCTTATTTCTTTTGAAATTGTGATTTTTTCTGTTTTGACACCAATTTGACACCAATTTCTCTTTTTGTGGTGTCAAGCATTTAACACCATACTATCTAGTCTTGCAATCTCATTTTCAATCCTTGTCAGCTCTCCAATATGGTTATACACTTCCATTGTTACATCTATATGAGCGTGTCCCATAATATATTGAAGAACTTTTACATCCATACGGCACTCTGCCATTCTGGTACAAGCTGTGTGACGCATTACATGAGCTGAAAACTTTGGTAACAGCTCTGCTTTCCTATGCTCTTTTTTTGCTCTCTCTACTTCGGTTTTGTTATATGCGTCTACAATGTTGTATAAAACACTATTTACGCCATTCGGCATAAGCGGTCTGCCCGATTTTGCTGTAAAGACAAACCCCGAATACCCGTCCACCTCAATGCTCTTATCCTTTGCAAGCATAAAATTGATTTTCCTTTGTTCCTCAAAGCTTTTGCAACTTCTTGTGTCATAGGTATAATACGAATACCCGACTCCGTTTTTGGTGTAGAGATATGGAACTTGCAACCGTCGCCTAAATTCTTATAAATGAGCTGGTGGTCTACATTAACCGTTTTTGCCTTGATGTTTATATCTTTCCATGTAAGACCAATAAGCTCCCCACACCTTAACCCCGTACCAATCATTATGGTAAACATAGGATAATATGTGTTATAGACATTGCTCTGTTTTACAAACTCCATAAACTTTTCTTGTTGAGAAACTGTTAAGGCTTCTTTTTCCTCTGCTGTTTTTCCATAATCACTAATGGAACTTTTTGCAGGGTTCTTTCGGATAATATCATCATCAACAGCCATTTCTAATGCAGGATAAAGCAGGTTGTGAATATACTTGATTGTAGAATAAGCATATCCAGCTTTGGAAAGTTTCGCATAATACGCTTTAATATGTGAGGGTAAAAGCTGAACAACTTTAATATTTCCAATCTCGTCTTTTACTCTGTTTTCCCAAGCACGAACATAACTAACTCTTGTAGTATCAGCCAGCTCACGAGTTTCCATATAACGCTCAAATAACGTGTTGAGCGTCATTTTTTTGATTGCTCCGTCTGTCAATATGTTATCTTCCATATCTTTTGCAATCTGCTTCTCTTTTTCTCGAAGCTCTGGTAAATCTTGTGCATAGACTGTCAATCTCTTGCCTGTTCTTACATCTGTATAACGATAACTGTATCTTCCATCATTACGCCAGTTTTCGCCCTCTCTTAATTTTCTTCCTTTTGGGTCTTTTCTACTAATTGCCATGAGAACCATTCCTTTCTGAAAAAGCCTCTTTTCTTGTTCTCACAGCGTGCTTTGTCCTTTCTTATTATACTACACACGCCAGAGAACATAAATAGAAAATCGCTCTATTCTTCCAAATATAACAAGTATTTCTTGACTTTTTCTATGGAATAAAGAACCCTGCGACCTATCACAATTTTTGCTCCTGCCTGCTCGCCAATCTTTCTTGCAGTAGCACGACCACAAGATAACATAGCAGACAGTCCCTCTATATCAACAGCAATCGGCTGTTCCGTTGCTCTTATCTTCGTTTTATTCATATTCCAACACCTTACCTCGCTGGAACATCACATCATTTAACACATCAGTATTTAACATAATGTAACACCCCCTTTACTGTGTGTCTATTTATAAGTTACATAAGCAGACAGACGGCTTTGGAAAGCTCCATTAGTATCTCAACTATTCCCATTCTTGTGGGCAGAACCGCACCATGCGGACGTATCATTATTCTGTGAGGATAGGTCATGGCAAAACGACTTTTCCAACAGTCGCTCTCGGATCACTGCGTGGGTCGCTCGCTTTCTTTTGGAAAGGTCGTGGCGTACAGTCCCCGTGGCTCGCTATCTCACAAACGTATCTGTCTGCTTTATTCAGTTGTCAAAGAGCTGTGGCGAAAGCGTGTTGCTTTCATGTAAAAGCAGGGCAGAGCAGGAAAGAGGGGGACATTAAACCATGGTCTGCTAAAAACTGCTTATTCTTCTTCGATTTCTAAGGCAATATCAAACCCTAAAATCATTTTGATAAGTGCTTCTCGGATAAGTCCCTTTAACTCCATATCTACAACAATATAGACATTGCCGTATTCATCATAAAGTGGGCGCAAACAGCACTTTGATATGTACGGGTCATAAAATGCCAGTATTTTTTCAATCGCTTTTTCGTCCCCGTCCATTGCTTGCGAAAGCAAATAGTAGGACGGCTTCTTAAATGTTTGCTTCATTTTACTGCTTCTCCTTTAGTATTTTTTTCATAGTTTCCAAAGCATGATGTCGGTTTCTAAATACACCGCTTTGCGTAATCTTTTGTAAGTTGGCAATTTCACTTTCTGTCATTTCCAAGAAGTAATACATTAACAGAGTATTTCTCTTTCTTTCTGGAAGTTTTTTCAAGGCTTCTGCCAGCTCATCATCAAGGACACGAATATCAATGCCACATACTGAAAAGATTGTATAATCTGTTTCGTAGTCATCCCACACAGCAAAATTTTCAACGAAAATTTCTGGAAGTTCACAGAATGGAATTTCTTTATCTTTTCGTCGTTTCAATCCTTGTTGGTAGTCCTTTACAATATGACGGACAACTTTCTTCAAACAACTTTCAAAGCGACATTGAACTGTTTTCTGGAAGTCAGACGGTTTCATCAATCTCACCCCCTTTCCACTATGATTTGAAAAGTGTTTATCCCTCTTTCCGCACCATATAGGGAATGAAAGGTGTGATTTAATGACCTCTTTTGAAAAATTTTTAAATTTTTTTCGGGTATGAAAAAAGCCCGCACAAAACATATAGTCTGTACGAGCCTTTAAAGCTAAAACATATTCAATTTTTAATAGTGTGCTATTAGGTGGAATTTGATTGCAAAGAATTGTACTTAAAGCTTTCCATAATGCAAGCCCCCTTAAAGCACCGTATCAATGTTGGCATGGTTTTCAAATTACTCTGAAAAATTATGAACTGTTCCTTTTGGAAATGTAATGGTCAGTCTTGTATATTCTTTTTCCGTAGAAGCAATATCCAATTTCAAGCCCAACCTATCGCATAATTTTTTCGATAGATACAGTCCCATACCTGTTGCATTTGCCTTGTTTCTATTTGAACCCGTAAAACCTTTTTCAAATACACGGGATAAATCAGACGCTTTTATTCCACAACCATTATCTTCAATCACAAGCAATATATTTGTACCATTGTCTTGACTGTATATCGTCAGCTTATTTTCTTGCTTATCAAAATACTTAATCGCATTTTGCACGATTTGAGATAGAATGAATGTCAGCCATTTTTCATCAGTATAAATGACATTTTCTATGTCATGGATATTGATAATTGCTTTTCTTTCCATAAGCGAATGACGGAATTTCAGAATGACATTATGTATCACTTCGTCTAACTGCAACTGTTTTACAAAATAGTCTTTTTCCGTATTTTCGCTTCTTGCATAGTAGAGCATTTGTTCCACTAACTGAAATATTTTGTCTGTTTCTTTTTTTAATGTGTAATTTTTTGTATTGTCAAACGTCAAAGACAATGCTCCTATCGGTATTTTAATTTCATGGACGAAACTTTCCACATATTCTTGATAGTCCTGCTTTTCCTCTGTGATTTTGCCGATTTCATCATTCATAGATTTGCAGGCTTTTTTTAGTGCGTAGCAATAGGCTTTATTTTGAAATTCTTTTGGCTTTGGTAAAACGTCTGCAATATAATAGGTTTCTTCCAGTCCGTCTACTAAATCAATAATATGTTGTGAAGCGTTACGTTTCTTCCGATACAAACACCATTGAAAAAGCCCTTGTATGCTGATGAACAGAATTACCAGCGATACAACAAACAGCGTATCTACACCGTAGAAAATCAAGAGAAATGCTACTACGGCAAGAAAGAAAAGCTGAAACAATATCTCTGTTATTTTTTCTTCTAAGAATGTAAAAAAACTCACAGTTTCCAACCCTTTCCTCGTATATTTTCCACTAAATGAACAATCCCGATTTCTTTCATTTTCTTTTTTAGACGGGTCATATTGACCAGTAATACATTTTCGTCTATATAATATTTGTCGTTCCACAGCTTTTCCAATAGTTCTTCTTTGCTAATAACTTTATCTTCGTTCATAAAGAAGTAGTACAAAATACGAAATTCATTTCTTGTCAGTTCAATGCTTTGCTCTTGATACTTCAAAATGGATAAATGTAAATCAAGGGTACAATCTTTTTTGACAAGCTCACGGAAATTACTCGGGTTTGACAACTGCAATGCACGCTTGATCTTCTCAAGAAGAATAAGCGTGTCATACGGCTTTGTGATGAAGTCAATTCCGCCCACTTGAATACTTTTCAATTCGTCAGCATTTGTATCTCTGCTTGTTACAAAGATAATCGGTACTGGCATGACTTGTTTTATTTTCCTGCATACTTCATAGCCATTCTCATACGGCAGGTTAATATCAAGCAGAACCAGTTCTATGGAATATTGCTTTAATTCATCTGCCAAGTTTCCAAAGTCAGTCAATAAAACTGTTTCATATCCTTGTGTGTTCAATAATTTAGAAAGCTCCAAACGAGTGATTTCATCATCTTCGATAATTGCTATTCTCATTTCAACCCCCCTTGATTTACCATTATAATAATTCCACAGCAGGAGAGCTAGAGAAATCTAACTCTCCTCATTGATATTTCGTTTGAAACCGATATACGTTGCTATCCAGTAAATACTATAAATTAGGAAGAAGATAATTATATTCAAGCCAAAGTACATTAGATAAAGGTGTTTATCTCCCAAAATTTGTTGATACACATTATTCAATGACGACATCATCACAAAAGAACATAATATTGCTGATATTGCAGGGACACAAAATAATATCAATAATTGTTTTCTGATTGTCTTAAATAGCGACTTATCATTTATTCCTAATCTTCGCAAGGTCAAGTACCGTCTGAAAACAGCAGGTGTGCAAAATCATAGTCCGTGAAGCTGTCGATATGGTCTGCGATATTTCTTGATATGGGCGTATCTTCACGGCGTAGCTCGTCTATCACATGGAGCAAGCCCGACGGTCGCTCTGGGTAACGGAACGCACCGCTTTTCGTAACACGGGGAATTTTTCGCCGTCCCTAGAGGAAATACCCGTTAAAAATGTCAAGATGTCGATTGCCAGACTTTCAGCGTCTTTTACATTCTTCATAATCACGAATGGGTCAAGAAGTCCTGCATTGTCCTTGTCGCTGGTTAGGTTTACGATATTGATTTCATGGGCGATTTCTGGGAGCGTTTCTTTCCAGTTGCCACGCTATAGCGATAGGTAACTTTTTGATGTTATCTCCAAGTTTTGTGGCGTTCCTTTTTCTGGGACACCCTCGCCGTCAATTTCGGCTTTCAGCATTTTGCTGATAATGCAAATCAATCTTTTATCCCGAATACCAAGTGTCCAGATTTGTTTTAATAGTTTTCCATGATTGACATTATCGAAAAATCCTTTAATGTCTACGTCAACACAGTAATGATATTTTGATAAATTTATCAGTGTCGTTACTCTGCTGACTGCATGGTGGGCACTTCGATTCGCACGGAATCCATAGGAATGATTATGGAACTTTGGTTCGCATATCGGCTCTAGGACTTGCAGGATACATTGTTGTACCAGCCTGTCCCAGATACACGGAATCCCCAATGGACGCATTTTATCGCTCCCAGCTTTTGGAATGAAAACACGTCTGACTGATTTGGGGCGGTAGTTGCTAAGGCTTTCCCGAACGGTAGCAACAATCTCAGCATTGCTGAGTTGTTTTATATCGTCTATCGTCATTCCATCCGTTCCAGCCGTTTTACTGCCACTGTTTGATTTCAGATTACGGTAAGCTAAACAAATATTTTGTTCCGAACCAATAATTTCAAGTAACTTATAAAAGTTATTACCGTTCTTGCTCTGTGCGTATAACTCGTCATAAATATGTTGCATATCATAATACTCGTTATAGCGGAGCTTGTTTTTCTTTAGCATGGTCTGTACCCTCCTTGTTTGCAGGAGCAAGTACATCTCTTAGTCTTACTCGAACCCATACCATTTTTCTTAGTAATTCTATTCTTCATATGACTAGTGGCTATCCCTCCACCGCTTGTTATCACGGTTTCATAGGTACTGTGCCACCACTCTCACTGACATTAACACACCTTATATCATTGCTAATCTCACAATAACTTTCTGATGTGAACACTTCACAGACAGTAAAATCTCCATGTTGTCAGCTTTCAACGTTCCAAACACACTATCTGTACATATATCCTTAGGTTTCCTCTATAAGCCTGCTACCTTGATAACGCCTTTAACGTTATATGGATTTTCATAAATGCGGAGTCTTACTCACCCACAGTAGCGACACTGTTTGTGTCACTGGACATTTCTATCCAGCCCCGATATAGACCTGTACATTCAAGGATTCGTCAGTAGACCTCTCATCTACATTCTAACCATAGATATTTTATAGACTTCCGGCATATAGGACACAACGCCCACCTCTGGGAATCTTTCGTCAGCATTATCTGTTACGGTGTCTGTCTGCCGACTTCACCGAGCTTCTGACAGAGCCTTGTTTACTCAAGTTTCTGCCAGTCAGAGTATTAAAGTAGCCTTTCAGGGCGTTACCCCGTCATTCGACTATTCGTGTGTTTAGTTCTCCAACACACATTAAATATTGATTTAATGAAGTGCTGTGCCTACTCTTTTCAAGTAGGAACGTTTCGCACCACTTTTAGGGTCTAACAGAAGTGCTTGACCGCCAAACAGCACCGCGTAATATACCAGAAGATTGTTACAGAACGATTTCCCACCGCCAAGCGAACCGACAAAAGCAGACGCTAAAGCGTTGGTAACTGTACCTTTTACACCTTGACTGGCAAGGGACGGTTGCAGGTACACATTTCTTCCTGTATCAACAGAATAGCCCATATAGATACCCGTAGTTTCTCCTAACTGCTGTGTCGCACCAAAACCAAGCCCTGCCAAGAAGTCTGATTTTACATATTGCACATAGTCATTGATATATCGCTTGCTGGCAGGAAGAAATTCAGAATGAAGCCCCAGCATATCCCCAGCAGGACGCACCAGCTTTACATTGAGGTCGTCGTAAAAGTCCTTGACTTCATCACAACGACGTTTCAGCTCGTCAAGATCGGGTGCAGACACCCGTATGACGTAGCTTAACTTATACATACTTTCTTTGCTCTGGTCTAAGTCCGTTTCCAGCTCGTCCACGCTGTCTAAAGCGTCCACCACATTTGAGCTGGTTTCACTTCCAGCTTGATAGGCGTGATTATCCAAATCTTTCAATTCCTTTTTCTTGTTGCGGACTGTCGTTAATGCTTTCCGATTTTCCACGATTTCTACATTCATAGAAGTATCAACAGGGAATGTGAATTGTTGTTGCTGGAAATAGAAGATTTCACTGGACGGAAAATCAAGCTCGCCTACAATCGTATTGACGGTAAAGTAGGACACATAGCTTTCCTTGTCCTCATGTTCCAAGCGTAAATACCGCTGGCTTTCCTCAATCACACACCTTGTCGGGCGGATAAGGTCGTAGTATTTTATCAGCGTTTCTTTCTGCAATTTCTTCTTTGGTAACTGATACTCATAATCTTCATAAGCGATACCGTCCCTGCCGTAAAGATGTTCCATGAGATACCCAAAATCATGGATTTCCAAGCGACGCACCTTAAAGCGACGGGAGATTTTATTTTCCAGTAACTTTTCCATTTTTATGTAACGGTTGATTTCATCATTCGGCATGGAAACAAAATCATTCATCAGCGTGTGGTTCACTTCATGGAGAAATTCTGTGAACGTCAGCCACACCGATTTTTTGATGTTCTTCAGATTGAGCTGTTCTTCCGTAACCATGAGCTTAAAGCCAAGAAAAAAGCGGTAGTCCACTTGATTGTCCCCAATCATAGATACTAAATCTAATTCGTTGAGCTGGTACACGCTGGTATGTTCGTGGACTTCATCAGCATAAGGCAACACCTTTTCGATAATGTGGTAATCCCCACTTTCTGCACCGACACCTAACTTTTCTTCAAACTCGGCAACATCTATCGGCAGGTCGAACCAGTATGATGTTGTTTCTTCGCCAGTTGTTCCTTTCGTTTCCACCAGAACCTTTGTTTCCTGCATTGTTCCTCACGTCCTTTCTGTTGTTTCATCACATCTTTTAAGGTCTGGTACGACATACCAAACACATATTTAGAAAAATCGTCTAACTGTCTTTCTTCATAGTCAGCAGGGTTCAGTCGTTTCATTTCATGCCACACCTTACGCTTGTAAGAGGCAGGTCGGAAATGTATTCACAGCCGACGTTTACCTGCATATCCTTAAAAATATCGTTCATTTCATCACTCCAATCCGAAATTTTAGGTAAGGAAAAAGCAGTCAATCCTAAGACTAACTGCTTTGTGTGTATGGATATGAAATTATGATTTTGCTATTTAGATTTATCCTTGAAAAAGCCAATTAAAATTAACGCAATACCAAGAATTGCTACTGGAATATAAATAACATTAGGTATATGATAAACAAATCTATCAATTCCAGACATAACGATATAAATAATAATTCCCATACTGATTAAAATGCTTTTATCTTTCATAATGGTCTCCTTTACAACTTCTAATTCTTTATTCCAATGCTTTCTTTAAGTCCAGAACAAATTGCTTTTGTTGTTTTTTCAAATAGGTTTTTACAAAAGGTTTCATAAACCACTTTTTAGGTATTACATTTTCTGTAAAGTCTATTTTTGTTTCATTCCCTTTGTCCGTAAAAATACCAATCCAGTGACCTTTCATGTTGCTATTCTCCATATCAAATTCCCAGCGTTTATATGGTTCTACAACGGTAACGGTAAATGTAGTAGCATATCCATTTTTTGCGTATTCAATAAATTGTTTGTCATTTATTATTTCTGTTTTGCTCAAATCACTTCGCCATAAGTTATATTTATCAACAGCTAAAACAATGTTCCAAACTTTTTGAATATCATTATTGATAATTGTATTTATATTTGAAACTGCCACTTTTTCATTCCCCCTTTTTAAATTACCGTTTATTGTTTTTTCATATCCACATTATAACATTCTCATATCAGCACTACAATAAAATTTTATGCACCGATAATCTTATTGAACAGCTCTAACAGACACCATTTCATCACTCCAATCTGAAATTTTGATAAGAAAAAAGCAGTCAATCCTAAAACTAACTGCTGTGTGTGGATATAAAATCTAAATTCTATTGTATAACTTTTCTTAGCCAATTATCTCTAAAGAAAATCTGTTCGTCAGTATGAAACCAATGTTCTCCGTCATTCATAACGGTAAGATTTGCACAATGTCTATCAATAAATTTATCTACCGTTTGACGTGATGTAAGATTATCATGTTCAGCATACAAAATTTCAGTAGGCGTTTTCCAATTTATCGGGTTTGCCCGAACAAAACATAGATATTCCCACGATAATGTTTCTCCAAAATCAGTTGGTATTTCTTTTCTTTCAGAAAGTTCCTTTTCAGACACATTCGCCCAGCTCATCATATCTACTATAAGTTGTTCCATATCAAGTATAGACGATATGAATAATGCTTTTTCAATCTTGAAATTCTGTAATGTGTGCATTGTAAAATAAGCTCCGATACTATTAGCAAGTACATATATGTAGTCATATTTTTCAGATATTTTATCGTAGACTTCCATAATTTTATTTTTTACAATCCACGGGAAATAGTCATTATAATCTACTCCAAAAACATCAAAATCTAAACAAATATTTTTGAACTGTTCAGCTTCAAGATAACTTCCACCTTTACCATGAACATATATCATTGCTTTCTTCAAAATAACGCCCCCATAAATCAGAATTTTATATATCCACATTATACCATTCTCATATCAGCATCACAATAAAATTCTATGCACCGATAATCTTATTGAACAGCTCTAACAGTACATCTTTCACACCGCCAGCATTGAATACCAACCGACAGCAATCAAGCAACTACTAAGAAGCCAATGAGCTTTGAAAACTCACGCTTGAACCCTAAGTAGATACCGATAACCACAATCGCCATAAGCACCAAGCTCTGTGCGTTTGATAAAAACCATTGATACAAATTTTGTCCGAAATTCATTTAATTGTCCTCGCTTTCTTCTAATTGTTTCATTTTATAGTCAGCTTCTTTGCCGACATTCAAAATACACATCAAGACTACGCCGATACCCATTCCCATAGATACCAGCAGGAAGTCTTTTAATAATATCCACATTTTTTATCACTCCTAACTTTCCACCAAATCTTTTGCAGGGGTCGTCTGCTGTTTGATTATCATTTCATGCTTTTCTGTGAGCTTTGCCTGCTGTTCGATTGTTTCCATGTAGTCTGTACCGTTTCCCTTATCAATCTTTTTCAGCATTTTCAAGGTCGGTGCTACCTGCCTTTGTACCCACCGCAATGTGCGGTCTAAAGTATAAGGTTCTGGCTTTGTCGTCAGTTTCAGACTTTGCCGATTATTGCCGATAAACCAAGCCCAGCGGTCATTGAGTTTCCAGTCATTTTTTCGCTTGTCGGGTTCTTCATCAACAAACCGCACATACTGATTGATGATAGAAAAGGCGGTCTGTTCTGCGTCATAATAGGTCAGCAAATCTCGTACTGCATGATAGGCTCGTTCATTGCGAAGCCGTATCTCAAAACGATTGATAATGTTGGCTTCTTCAAGCGGTGTCCCTAACTTGACATACTGTTCATAGTCTTTTTCATAGATACAGAAATACACATCTGATTTCAGCGAACCAAGATAAAGGGTACGTCCCATATATTCTCTGTCGTCCTCTCTGTGCTTGATAAGCTCGCCCGACTGATAAAACTTATAGCTTCTGGACTTTCCGATATATTCCCGTTTCCTGCATTTTTCCGCAAGCTCTGGAATATCCAAAATGCCCGTATGGTCGTTGATAGCAAGGTCGATACGCTTCATCACGCCACCGTCTACGAGTGCGT
>ENA-OQAA01000837-OQAA01000837.1-human-gut-metagenome-genome-assembly--contig:-NODE-837-length-18804-cov-7.596509_pt1 | contig 18804 bp, 20 predicted proteins | sample MGYA00242489_ERZ504515 | MGnify/ENA primary metagenome ERZ504515 (study PRJEB26092, sample SAMD00036237) | human gut metagenome | host: Homo sapiens | study: EMG produced TPA metagenomics assembly of... | reverse complement strand
ACCGGGGCAGGCCCGCCGGGGTACAGGCTCCCGGCCTTGCGGGCCAGTTCATCCGGCCAGTCGGCGGCGGTGGAGGTAAGGTTCAGCCCGATGCGACCACCAGCCATTCCAGCTGTCCGCTCTCGAGGTCGGTCCCCGCCTCGGTCAGGATGCCGCAGACCTTTCTGCCTGATAGTACAGGTCGTTGACCCACTTGACGGCAAGCTCCAGCCCGCAGAGCTTTTTCACGGCACGGCAGACCGCCACCGCGGCGCTGATAGTAGCGGTCTGGGCATTGGCGGCGGGCATTTCCGGGCGCAGCAGCACCGAGCAGTAAACGCCCTTGCCTGCCGGGCTTTCAAATTTTCGGCCCAGCCTGCCGCGTCCGGCGCTCTGGTGGGCGGTGAGCACCAGCGTGCCATGGGGTGCACCATCCAGCGCCAGCAGCTTTGCCGTGCGGTTGGAGCTTTCCAGCGTATCATATAAATAGATGGGTGCAGGGTAGTCCCCGATGGCTTCGGTGCAGAACGGGTCGCCGCCTGCCAGCCGGTAGCCCCGGCGGGGCGCAGCTTCCAGCGCGTACCCTTGGGCCGTGAGGGCCGCAGCGGCCTTGTGCACGGCAGCGCGGCTCACGCCGAGGGTCTCGGCCAGCTGCTGGCCGGAAACATAGCTGCCTCCGGCAGCGGAAAGTGCCTGCAAAAGTGCCTGACGGTACTGACAGCCATGGCCGAATGCCTCCTTTTGTGCTATACTACTTCTATTGTATCATAAAAATAAAAGTTTTTGCAGGATTTTGAACGGCTGTTTCGTATGAATGTGCAGAAGGGCAGCGCAGAGGCTGCACTTCGTCGGACCGGGACGAAACTGAAAGGAGGTGGGCAGGCCGTTGACGACCTTGGAATTCAGCGCGATGGTGCAGAAATACCAGTCGCTCGTGTATACGGTCTGCCACCAGCTGGTGCCGGATGCCGGCGATGCGCAGGACCTGACGCAGGAGACCTTTCTGGCGGCATGGCGGGCCATTGACCGCTGCCCGTCCGGGTTTGAAAAACAGTGGCTGGCACGCATCGCTGCCAACAAGGCAAAGGACTATCTGCGCAGCGCATGGGTGCGCAGGGTGAACATTCCCGGCGACGATGTGCTGGCGCTGGAAGGTGCGCCGCCCGGCACCCAGCCGGAACAGCAGGTGCTGGATGCTCTGGGCGAGGAAGAGCTCACCGCCATGATCCTGGACCTGCGGGAGCCCTACAGAACGCCTTGCCGTCTGGTGCTGCTGGAACAGCACACCATGGCCGAGGCGGCACAGCTGTGCGGCCGCCCGTTCAAGACGGTGGAAGCACAGATCTACCGGGCAAAAAAGATGCTGGCACAGCAGATACTACAGCGTGAAAACGATGGAAAGGAGTGCGTACATGGAACTGTTTGACAAAAACGGCTGCCTGACCGACGAAGGCCTACAGGCCCTGCAGGCAGGCGGGCTGGATGAGCTGGGCCGGCTGGAAACCGCCGAGCATTTATCCTACTGCGATAAATGCATGGACCGCTACACCGCTCTGCTGACGGCAGATGTGCTGGAAACGCCGCCGCACTCCGCGCACAAGGCGGTGATGGCCGCTATCTGGGTGCGGCTGATGCAGAACACATGGGGCCGTGCCGCAGTGGCCGGTGTGGCGGCGGTGCTGGCCTTTACCATGTGGCGCTCCGGCACCATAGACCAGCTGCTGAATTTCCGGCAGGAGCTGCACACATGGACACCGGAGACCAGCCAGAGCCAGACCGAAGAGCCTGCACAGCTGGGCAAGCCGGTGGAAGATGGCCGACCGTCCGCCCAGCCGGAAATACTGGGAAAGCCAATGGACGACGACAAGCCGAAGCAGCAGGCTTCGCTGGCAAAAGCACTCAATGACCTGCTGTTCGGAGCCGGCGGCCCTGCAGCAGAAAAATACAAAAATTCGCCACTTGCAGATCAAACAAAATAAGGAGATCGATTATGATGAAAAACGGAATCCTGACCTTCCTCTTCGCCTTTTGCCCGGGCGCAGGCAGATGTATCAGGGCTACATGAAGCGCGGCCTTTCGCTCATTACCATGTTCTGCGTGGCCTTTGGTGCGGGCACTCTGCTGGAAGTTTTGTATGTAGCCATGCCCATTGTGTGGATGTACAGCTTCTTTGACACCTTCAATCTCCGGGCGCAGATCGGCGCAGGCACCGCCCCGCAGGACGATTATCTGGTGCACATCAACTGGCACGACCAGCGCATGGAACAGTTCATGCTGGACAGCCACAAGCTGCTGGCTGGGGCCTGATCGCGCTGGGCGCACTGGTGGCCTACCAGAACATCCTTATGAACACGCTGGGGGATATCGTGTGGCGCTGGGGCCAGAGCAGCCCTTTCTTCCGCGCACTTTACCTGATGATGGATCAGCTGCCGGAGGTGGTGGTGTGCGTGGCCCTGATCATCTGCGGTGCATGGCTGGTGCGCGGCCCCAAGGGCAGAAAGCAGAAGCCGCAGAACGATGCCGAAGATGAAGATTTTACCGAGTATACTGCACAGGATGCGCAGGCGGAGCCGGAAGCAAAGGCTTTGCCATGCCCAAGCTCTCGGCTCTGCTGGGCAAGCCCGTGACCCCGGACGATGAGACGGAGGATGCCGACGATGGACGAGACGAGAAATGATGCGCCGCTGACCGGTGAAGCACCGCAGCCTGCAAAACCGCAGCCGCTGCGCCGGGTGGGCAGCTTTACGCTGGGCGTATGCCTGATCGCAGCGGGCATCTTCTTTCTGCTTGCCTATTTTGTGCCGGGCGTTGACTGGAAGCTGATGCTCAAGATCGCCCCGGCGGCAGGGCTGATCCTGCTGGGCGGCGAGGTGCTCTTTTTTGCCGCCCGCCCGGGCCGCTGGAAATACGATTTCTGGTCGGTGCTGATCTGCCTTGTGCTCATGGGCGGATGCTTCTGTCTGTCGCTGCTGCCGGTGGTGTGGGATGAACTCGGCCCGGAGCGGAATCAGGCAAGCATGAAGCTGGGGCAGGAATATACGACAGAAGCCTATGACAAGATCAAACAAACAGCCCCGGATATCCGTGTGAAGAATATCAGCGGAAACGCCTACCTGTACAGCAGTGAGGCGAAAACGCTGCGGGATGTGAATGCCGGAAACGGCTATCTGAGCCTGACTGTGGAGCTGTTTGGCGGCTATGACAGCGTACAGGCCTTTGCGCAGGACTGCCGCAGCGTGACCGATGCCGTGCAGCAGTGCAGCGCACAGCCGGATGAGCTGCGCATTACATGGTCGCCGGAGAACGACCCGGGCCAGAGTCTTGCCTCCGGCAGCCTGCAGAATGTGGAGCAGTACACGCTGGAACTGGAAGGCATCGCACAGCTGGACTGGACAGCAGAGCAGATGGCAAAGCAGACCGAGGTGCAGTACCTGCTGGACGAAGAAAACGAAGAAACGGCAGAGTCCGAAGCTTATTCTGAGGAAAGTTCGGAGCTGAGCGAGTGAAACAAAAAATGCTTCCGTGCGGCGCACGGAAGCATTTTTTTGTTGAAATCAGCCGAAAACTATGTTATGCTATCTCTGCTGCTGAAAGGCGGCGGGGCACTGCAAACAACGGCAGGCGGTTCGGCCCTCACTTCCGAAAGGAGGTGAGTACATGCCAATTACTTTGACATTCCACTTGTTTGGATTGACATTCACCATTCGCGTGAAAAAGTAAGAACCGCCACCCGGCACGGTGACGGTTCTCAAAAACTGTAAACCTTGAACTGGGGCCAACCGCTTGTCGCAGTGCCCTTTCTATAGACATTATAGCGAATCCCGCAGAGCTGTCAAGCATCTGCCGGGATTCGTTTTATCGTAAAATTTACAGCTTTTTGCCGGTGAGCAGCTCGTAAGCCTCCAGATACTTGGCAATGGTCTTGTCAATCACGTCCTGCGGCAGGTCGTAGTTGCTGTCGGGGTTGGCCTTGAGCCAGTCGCGCACGAACTGCTTATCGAAGGAAGGCTGGCTGTGGCCCGGCTCGTAGCTTCCAGCGGCCAGAAGCGGGAGGAATCCGGGGTGAGCATTTCGTCGCCCAGCACCACGTTGCCGTTCTCATCCAGACCAAACTCAAACTTGGTGTCGGCAATGATGATGCCGCGGGAGAGAGCATACTCAGCACACTTCTTGTACAGGGCAATGGTGTAGTCGCGCAGCTTGGTGGCGTACTCCTCGCCGTGGCCGGGGAACTGCTTTTCCAGCACCTCGATGCTCTTTTCGTAGGAGATGTTCTCGTCGTGGTCGCCGATCTCGGCCTTGGTGGAGGGAGTGTAGATAGGCTCGGGCAGCTTGTCGGACTCCTTCAGGCCTTCCGGCAGCTGGATGCCGCACACCTTGCCGGTCTTCTGGTAGCTGGCCCAGCCGCTGCCGGTGATGTAGCCGCGCACGATGCACTCGATGGGCAGCATGGTCAGCTTACGGCACATCATGCTGTTGCCGTCGAACTGCGGCTGCTGGAAAAACTCCGGCATATCCTTCACGTCCACGCTCAGCATGTGGTTGGGCAGCAGATCGCGGGTGTAATCGAACCAGAACTTGCTCATCTGGGTCAGAACGGTGCCCTTTTTGGTGACCTTGTTTTTCAGGATGACATCAAACGCGGAAATGCGGTCGGTAGCAACCATGATGAGGCTGTCACCGTTATCATAGATCTCACGAACCTTGCCTTCTTTAATGGGCTTGAACTCAGTCATAATCAAACACTCCATTTTCCAATGCCGAAAAAGCGGCGGTGTATCTTACCTGATTATTGTACCATGTCTGCGGACAGTTTGAAAGAAACAGAATGAAAGGAAAATCAGGCCGTTTTTGCATTTTTCTCGTGAAAAATGTACGAAAAATAGAATCAAAATTCGGCGATTTGACGATAAAAGTCGTACTTTCACAACAATGAAGCACCTTTTTGTAAAATGTAGGCATGGACATTCCGGCGATTGTGCGGTATCTTATAATCAACAAATTAAAATAGGGAGGGTTTACTTATGGGCAGTTTTCCCAAAGATTTTCTGTGGGGCGGTGCCACCGCTGCCAACCAGTGCGAGGGCGCATGGCAGGCAGGCGGCAAGGGCCTTGCCACCGTGGATGTGACCCCGTTTGGCCCGGACCGCTTCCCGGTGGCGCTGGGTCGGCTGGAAATGCTGGAGTGCGACGACAAGCACTATTATCCCAGCCATGAAGCCATTGACCTGTATCACCATTATAAAGAGGACATCGCCCTCTTTGCCGAGATGGGTTTCAAGTGCTTCCGGCTGTCCATCGCATGGACCCGCATCCTGCCGAACGGCGATGATGCCCAGCCCAATGAAGAGGGCTTGAAGTTCTATGAGGATGTGTTTGATGAGTGCCACAAATACGGCATTGAACCGCTTGTGACCATCTGCCACTTCGATACCCCCATTGCCCTCATAAAAAAGTATGGCGGCTGGAAAGACCGCCGCATGGTAGATGCCTATGTGCACTACTGTGAAGTGCTGTTTGACCGCTACAAGGGGAAGGTGAAATACTGGCTCACCTTCAACGAGATCAACATGCTGCTGCATCTGCCCTTTACCGGCGCGGGGCTAGTGTTCTATCCGGGCGAGAATGTGCAGCAGGTGGAGTATCAGGCGGCACATCATGAGCTGGTGGCCAGCGCAAAGGCGGTCAAGCTGGCTCATGAAAAGATGCCCGGTGCCATGGTGGGCTGTATGCTGGCGGCAGGCCAGTATTACCCGCGCACCTGTGCACCGGAGGATATCCGTGCCGCGCAGGAAGCGGACCGAGACAACTACTTCTTTACCGATGTGCAGGCCCGGGGAGCCTACCGGTGTGGGCAAAAAAGCGGATGGAGAAGGCCGGCATCACCCTACACACCGAGCCGGGCGATGAGCAGGTTCTGAAAGAAGGCACCGTGGATTTTGTCTCCTTCAGCTACTATTCCAGCCGCTGCATCACCACGGATCAGGAGATCCTGGCAGAAGAAAAGGCCGACGGCAATGCGGTGCTGGAAGCCGTGAAGAACCCGTACCTCAAGGCCAGCGAGTGGGGCTGGGCCATCGACCCGGTGGGCCTGCGCGTGACCCTGAACACCATCTACGACCGGTACGAAAAGCCCATGTTCATTGTGGAGAACGGCCTTGGCGCGGTGGATACCGTGGAAGCGGACGGCTCCATCCACGACAGCTACCGCATCGATTATCTGCGCGCCCACATCGAGCAGATGGAAAAGGCCGTCAACGAGGACGGCCTGCCGCTGATGGGCTACACCACATGGGGTCCTATCGACCTTGTGAGCGCATCCACCGGTGAGATGAAAAAACGCTACGGCTTTATCTATGTGGATAAGGACAACGACGGCAACGGCACACTGGCCCGCAGCCGCAAGGACAGCTTCTACTGGTACAAAAAGGTCATTGCTTCAAACGGCACCGACCTTGCCTGAAATTTGCGAAAAAATAAATTTGTGAGAAAGAATTGGAATTTATGACACCTGAGATCATTGCACACCGCGGCGCGTCCTATCTTGCGCCGGAAAATACCCTTTCTGCGTTCCGCAAGGCGATGGAGATCGGCGCGGACGGCGTGGAAATGGACGTACAGCAGACCAGCGATAAAAAGCTGGTGATCCACCACGATTTTGTCATTGACTGGCACACCGATATGCGTGGCCAGATCTACGACATGACCGAGGGCGAGCTGAAGGCGCTGGACTTTGGCAGCTGGAAGGATGTGAACTATCGGAACGAGAGGATCGCTACCCTGCAGGAGGCACTGGCTCTGTGCAGGGAAATGGAAGGTACCATCGTTCAGCTGGAAATGAAGGCCACCATCGATGACGACCCGGATTTTGTCCCCCGCGTGATCGAGGAGGTGCGTGCAGCAAACATTACCGACCGGCTGGTGGTGATCTCGTTCAACCACGACCTGCTGCGGCAGGCAAAGCAGCTGATGCCGGAGCTGAAGGTGGGCGTGCTGGTCTACGGTGCGTTGGAGACCATGGCGCTGCCCACTAGCACATGGGAAATGCTTGGCCTGCAGAACGGGCTGGAAGAGGATGATTTTCCACAGCTGCCGCCGCTGTCGGTGGAAAATGTGGATGACGAAAACTGCAGCTGGGCCCTGCGCTGGATGGGCAACCAGATCAGTATGCTGCAGGCGAACTTTCCGGGCAAGAGTCTGGTAGAGGTAGCCCAGCGCCTGCTGGAACAGCGGGATCCGGTAAAGTATGTGCAGACGCTGGACTTCAAGCCGGACTGGGTGAGCTGTGAATATCACACCGCTTACCAGCAGCCCAGCATGGTGCAGAAGCTGCATGATCTGGGCATCAAGGCGGCATACTGGACGGTGGACGGGGAACAGGCCGTGAAAGACCTTTGGCTCCTGCAGCCGGATGCCATCGTCACAAACCGCCCGGACCGCGTGCGGGAATGGATCTCTGAACTGGAAATGACAGAATAAAGGCAGAAGCTGCATCCCTTCGGTGCGGCCTGATTCCCCAAGCAACATCTGAAAAGCAAACAGCGGACAGCCTGCAGGCTGTCCGCTGTTGTGCTATGCAAAAGATGTTATAAAATATATCCGAGGCTCCGCAGCACGAACAGCCAGAAGGTCAGGCTGAATGCACTGAACAGGGTGGTGGTAACGCACACGCTGCCGGTAAGCACACCTTCGTGGCCCATCTGCTTTGCCATAACGTAGCACGCCGGGGTGGTGATGCTGCCCAGCATCACCAGCAGGGCCACCAGCTTTTCGTCGGTAAAGCCAAAGCGCACAGCCAGCGGCAGGAACAGCGCAGGCAGCACCATCAGCTTGACCACAGTAGCCACAGCGGTAGGCTTGAGGTATCCCAGAGCTTTTTTGCCCTTGAAGCCTGCACCAATGGCAAGCAGGGCCAGAGGGCTGGTCAGACCGGCCACATTGGAAAGGGCCTTATCCAGCATGGCAGGCATGGAAATGTGCAGCATGCTCCACGCAAAGCCCGCTGCAATGCCCAGAAGGATGGGGTTCGTCAGGATGCCTTTCACACTCTTTTTGAGCTTTTCAGCCATATTGCCGGTCTGAGCCTGCGCAGTGGGCGCTTCCAGCATCAAAATGACCACTGCCATGATGTTATACAGCGGCACACTGCCAAGGATCATCAGGCTGGACATGCTGGCATCGCCGTAGATGCTCTGCAGAAAAGCCGAGCCGAGGATGGCAGCCGACGAGCGGTAACACACCTGAACGAACTCGCCCACAAGGCCGGTGCCCTTTAAAAACAGCTTTGCCAGCGCCCAGATCACAAGGATGCACGCCAGTGTGACCGCAAAGCAGAACAGCACATACCGGCCATCGAAGGTGGCGCGGACATCGTTTTTGCCAAGGTCGCGGAACAGCTGCACCGGCAGTGCCACATAAAACACGAACTTGTTGGCCCCGGCCACAAACGCATCGCTCAGAAAACCGGTGCGGTGCAGCACATAGCCCAGCAGCATGATAAAGAACAGCGGCATGGTGCTGTTCATGCTGAACAGAAGATTTTCCAGCATGGCTCACACCCCGCCATGACGGCGCTGCTCTGCCGCCAGCTCCTGCTGCAGGGCAGCTTTGCGGTGGTCCAGCAGCAGGTCTTTGTTGTACTGGAAGTAGCGTTCGCAGCCGTTCTCGGTGAGGAAGGCGTGGGACACCGGGTCCACCGTCAGCTCGGTGACGAACACCACCATCTCCTGGCTTTCGGCAAAGGCCTGTTCCATAAAGTCGAAAGCGGCTTCCAGCGCGGCGCTGGCGGTCTGCTGGGCCTTTTCGCGCTCATCGGCAAGGGACTGGAACTGCCCGCGCAGCAGGTCGAAGGCTTCCTGTGTACCGGCGGCGTTGGCACGGCGCAGTTCGCCCTCCCAGCCGCGCAGCACGGCCAGCACTTGCAGGCGGGTGGTCAGAGCATCTTTGCTCAGCAGCCCGGCGGCACGTTTTTGCTGTGTTTCGGTGTCGTAATCCATGATCTGCTGGTGGAACATTTCTGCCGAGCCGTCCGGGATATCCTCCGGAACGGTGGCAAGGGCTTTTTTGGTCTCCCGCAGAAAGGCATAGCAGCTGTCGGCTACTGCATCTGCCTGACGGGAGGCCGTGAACCGGGTGCCGAGGCCTGCAAGGATCAGGCTGACCAGCGAAAGCCGCTCGTCAAAGGGGGCCTGCAGCAGCCGTGCGAACACGGCGGGCTTTGCCTGTCCGGCCAAGATCTCCTCTACGCCGTAGTCGTCGCGGTATTTATAGTAAAGGTCGAGGTAGGCGGAGAAGTCCTCTGCAATCTTCGGGTGCTGGATGTACTCGCGGATCAGGTCTTCATCAGCCTGCAGACCCAGTGTTTCGTAGGTGTCCAGCAGATTGGAAAGATCCTCCCAGCCGCGGGCGGTCACGAACTGGGTGCCGTCCACATCGGCGTTGATCTGGTAGAAGTTCTGCGGGTGCAGCTCCAGATAGCTCAAAATGGCGCTGTGGATGTGGGCAGCGCGGGCATAGTCTTTCCACACGGGCAGGTCCGGCTCAATGTCCATGCGGCGCACGCGGTCCAGCGTAACGATATCAAAGTCGCGCACAGATTTGTTATATTCCGGTGGGTTGCCTGCCGCCACGATCACCCAGCCCGCAGGCACGGCCTGATTGCCAAAGGTCTTGCATTGCAAAAATTGCAGCATGGTGGGGGCCAGCGTTTCCGACACACAGTTGATCTCGTCGATGAACAGAATGCCCTCGGAGAGGCCGGTGGCCTCCATCTTGGCGTAGATGCTGGCAATGATCTCGCTCATGGTATATTCAGTCACCGAGACATCTTTGCCGCCATAATTGCGCTGGCGGATGAAGGGCAGACCCACGGCGCTCTGGCGGGTGTGGTGGGTGATGGTGTAGGCCACCAGCGCCACGCCGCACTCCCGGGCTACCTGCTCCATCACCTGCGTCTTGCCAATGCCCGGAGGCCCCATGAGCAGAATGGGACGCTGCCGGATGGCCGGGATGGCGTATTCGCCCAAGGCATCCTTGGCAAGGTAGGCTTTTACGGTGTGTTCAATTTCTTCTTTGGCTCGTTTGATATTCATAACAAATTCCCTCACGAATTGTTCAGGTCACGGTACAGGTCGTCCTCTTCGGCCAGCGCGTCGGCAAGGGTGCTTTGCGGGCGGGCTGCTGCACCGGTAAATTCCTCTTCATCCAGAACTACCTTCATGGCCCACGGCGGTACATTGGCATCGTCGAACCGCTCCCCCAGAAACAGAAAAGCGGTGTCGTAGGCCGGGCGCTTGGCGGGGTAGGTGCCCATGCCGTCGGTGAAGTACAAAAGGCCCCGCAGGTTCGAGAACTTCTTCTCGGCGCACAGCTGGTTCACGTATTCAAAGGCCGGGCGGAAGTCTGTTCCGCCGCCGCCCCGCAGCTCAAAGTGGTTCATGGCGTGGATCAGCTCGTCCTCATTGTGGATCAGGATATCCTGCCGGATGGCGTTATCGGCCTGGATCAGGTGCAGGTTCATCCGGTGGAAAAAGTTCTCCTGTCCTTTCAGCAGAGTGTAGGTCTCCGCAAGGAACGCCCGCACCAGTTCACCGGAGGTGGAGTAGCTGGTGTCGATGACAAGGGCCAGCTCCTCGATCTTTTTGCTCTCCCGGCTTTCCAGAGGCTCGATGAGGGGCAGGTTTCCGTACACCGAAAGGCCGTAGGTGTAGAAGTTCAGGTCGAACTCGTCCGGGTCCAGCTTTACTTCCTCCCGCAGCACGCAGAACCGGCGCAGAAAATCCCGGTAGCTGCGGCGGCTGCGGTTGGCGGCTTTTACCTGCTGCTTCAGGGCATCGGCACCGTCCCCGGCTTCCTTATCCCGCAGGTCCAGCTCTGTCTGCATCCGCTCCCCGATCTTCTGCCACGTTTTCTGGGGCAGCGGCGTGGGCATCTGCTGGGGCTGGTCGGGAGCGTCCTTGGGCCACAGGCGGTGGTCGTCGGTCACGAACTCCCGCTCCAGCTGGCGCAGCACACCGGGGGTCTGCCGGGTGAGCCACCGATACACCGGCGCGGCTGCCACCACGGTTTCCTCGGCGGTGATCTGCTGGTAGGCGTTCTGGCGCACATAGGTCAGCGGGCGCTTGACGCTGGTGCGGTTCAGGCTGTCGATAACGTTTTCCACTGCGATATCACAGGCAAGGCTCCACAGCTGCGGCTCCCGGCGGCCTTTCAGCCACAAATGTCGGAATACGCAGTGGAATATGGTGTGCAGATACAATCGGTTGAGATATTTTGGATTGTCCTGATAGAGCCGCAGCAGGTGGCTGGGCTGATAAAACAGGACCTGACCGTCCGTAGCCAGCACCCGGCAGCGCTCGTCCGGGGCGGGGGACAAGGCACTGAGCGCCATATCCAGAAAGCGGAAGTCCAGATACAGCCCGCTGCGCACCACCGCCAGCACCTCGCCGCCCATGCGTGCCTGCCACTCCTCGTGGGTCTCCGGCCGCTGGGACTGGAACGGCTTGCGCGGGTCAAAAAATTTTTCTTTTTGGATCGTTTGGGGCAAAAGTGTCACCTCACTTAGAACCCTCTCAGCTTCGCTGCAAACTCCCCCAGTCATTGCTGCGCGATGCCAGCCCTCTCAGGGATGGGGCCTCTGGCGAAACCGGAAGCTTACCCTTACTGCCAAAGGCTTCCTCTTAGAGGGAGCTGGCGCACGAAGTGCGACGGAAGGAGTTTTCTGCTGTTTAAAAATCAAAATCGTACCGCTGCTTTTTGGGCTGAGAAACATACTTTTTGTGCTCCGCATCCGCCAGCAGAGCGGCGGCAGCGGCGTTCCCGGCCTTGGCGGCAAGGGCTGAAGCTTCGGCAAAGCCGTCTTTGTCCAGCACATCCAGCGCAATGAGTGCACGCACGGCATCATTGTCCTGCGCCTTCAGCAGGCGGGCCAGCACCCGGTCGGTGTTGGCTGCCAGAAATGCCCGGTAGTGCCCGGCAGCGGCTTCGGTCAGCTGCCACGGATACCGCAGCCGGTCAAAGCAGAGCATTGCCATCACATTGGCATCGTCGGCATCGTGGCCCTGCGGGAAGATCGCGTCGTATTCTGCGGGGAGGAATTTGTTCTCTAAAAAACACTGCCGGTAATGATATCCTTGGCCGGAAAAGGTGTGCAGAAGGATGTGGGCGGGGGTTTCCTCGATATCCTCCCAGTAGGCGGGATACCAGAGCGCCGCCAGCGGCGCGGCGGCACCGGCAGGCCGGAACTCCGCCCGCACCGCTTCGGTGATGTTGTTCACAAGGGCAAACAGGCCGGTAGGTTCTTCAGGGCCTGCCTGCACCCGGATGGTCTCCAGCGCGAAGCAGTTCAAAAACACATCGCTGCCCATGGTCAGGCTGCCCGTGCCCACGGTGAGCAGACGCAGCTTGCGGCAGTTGTAGAATGCGCAGCTGCCGACGACCTGTAAGCTGTCCGGCAGGGTCAGCTCTTCGAGAAAGTTCCCACACACCGGGTGCAGATCGTCTGCATCCGAACCGGCAGCGGGCGCGTCAAAGTCGAAGTCGTACCGGCGGCAGGTGCCGCCCACCGTCTGCCCGAATGCCCGGGTCAGCTGCACCGTGCCGTCCGGGGCCGCCTCGTAGCGGCAGGTCTTGTCTGCCGCAGGCAGGCTGCGCGGCTTTTCGGAAAAGCAGTAGTCGCCCAGTTCGGTAACAGCAAAGCTGCCGCCCTCCGGTGCTGGCAGTGTGCCGGGCAGCGCGATACACGGCTCTGTGCCGTACACCCGCACCAGCCGGGCTGTGTCTGCCGAAAGCGGCAGGATGTCCAGTGTCAACTTGTTTTCCGAAACCACAGTGTAAAACTCCTCAATTTGATAGAATCATTCAGCTTTCAGTATAAACCAACGGCAAAGCCTTGTAAAGTATAAAAAATTCTGACGTAACATAGTAGAAAAATGAATCAGAAACCTCTTGACTTTTGCATGAAAGTGCGTATAATAAGGGTAGGCAACGCGATAAGGCCGAACGTGTTTACCACGTAAAAAATCGAAGCACCCTGGTACTGGTTCTACCGGGGTGCTTCTTTTCATCAGTGCTTGCTGCCCTTGAAGAACAGGCTGTCAAGCCACTTGCATAAATAGTAGGCTACTACCTCTGCTGCGACAGTCTGAAAAAACGCGATAAAGCTAGGCATGTTTACCACCTCCTTTCCGCGACAGGGGGATCGGAGAAGGGCCGCAGAGCCAGTATAACACAAAAAGCGGCAGCGCGCAATTTGATGCACGCTGTCGCTTTTTCATTGAGGAGGCAGAAAAAGCTTAGTTTTCGGCCAGATTGCCGGTGTACAGCTGGTAATACTTGCCCTTCTTGGCAATCAGCTCGTCGTGGCTGCCGCGCTCGATGATGCGGCCCTGTTCCAGCACCACGATGCAGTCTGCATTGCGGACGGTGGACAGGCGGTGCGCAATGACAAAGCTGGTGCGGCCGTACATCAGGCCGTCCATGCCGCGCTGCACCAGCGCTTCGGTGCGAGTATCGATGGAGGAGGTGGCCTCGTCCAAAATCAGCACCGGGGGGTCTGCCACGGCGGCGCGGGCGATGGCCAGCAGCTGGCGCTGACCCTGCGAGAGGTTGGCACCATCGCCGGTGAGCATGGTGCTGTAGCCTTCCGGCAGGCGCTTGATGAAGCCATCCGCGTTGGCAAGGCGGGCGGCGGCGATGCACTCTTCATCGGTGGCATCCAGCCGGCCGTAGCGGATGTTCTCCATCACCGTGCCGGTGAACAGATGGGTGTCCTGCAGCACGATGCCCAGAGAACGGCGCAGATCGGCCTTTTTGATCTTGTGGATGTTGATGCCGTCGTAGCGGATCTTGCCGTCCTGAATGTCGTAGAACCGGTTGATGAGGTTGGTGATGGTGGTCTTACCGGCACCGGTAGAGCCGACAAAGGCGATCTTCTGGCCCGGACGGCCATACAGGTTGATATCGTGCAGGACGGTTTTTTCCGGCACATAGCCAAAGTCTACATCGGTAAAGGTGATGTTGCCTTCCAGCTTGTGGTAGGTGGTAGTGCCATCGTGGTGGGGGTGCTTCCATGCCCACAGGCCGGTGCGCTCGGTGGCTTCCACAAGGTTATCGTCGCGGTCATACTTGGCGTTGACCAGCGTGACATAGCCCTCGTCGGTCTCGCTCTCTTCGTCCATCATCTTGAAGATACGCTCAGCACCGGCCAGAGCCATGATGATGCTGTTGGCCTGCATGGACACCTGACTGATGGGCATGTTGAAGCCCTTGTTCAGGCTCAGGAAAGCCACCACCGTGCCAAGGGTCGTGCCGCCCATGCCGCTCACGGCCATGGCTGCGCCTGCCAGCGCGCAGACGGCATAGCTGATGTTGCCCAGCTGGGCGTTGACCGGCATCATGATGTTGGCAAAGCTGTTGGCTTTGTTGGCGCTGTCCTTCAGCTGGTCGTTCAGCTGGCGGAAACCGGCCAGCGCTTTCTGTTCGTGGGTGAACACCTTGACGACCTTCTGGCCTTCCATCATTTCTTCGATGTAGCCGTTCAACTTGCCCAGATCCCGCTGCTGCTGGATGAAGTATTTGCCGGACTGCTGGGTGATCTTTTTGGAGCAGAACATCATCAGCGCCACCATCAGCATGGTAACGATCGTCAGCTGCCAGCTGAGCATGCACATGCTGAAGAACACCGAAACAATGGTAATGGCGCTGGACACCAGCTGCGGGATGCTCTGGCTGAGCATCTGGCGCAGGTATCCACGTCGTTGGTGTACACGGACATGATGTCGCCATGGGGATGCTGGTCAAAATACTTGATGGGCAGGCTCTCCATGTGAGTGAACAGCTGGGTGCGCAGGTTGCGCAGGGTGCCCTGCGTCACGTTGACCATGATGCGGGCGTTGCCCCACGCTGCCAGAATGCCGATAACGTAGATGATACCTACGCAGCAGAGCCGCAGCCAGCGGGGCAAAATCCGGATCCTGCTGCTGGGTCATGGGTACGATGTAATCGTCCATCAGGGTCTTTAAGAACAGACTGGCCTGAACGTTTGCCAGCGCGCTGACCACGATGCAGACAAGCACAAGGATGCAATGGGGCAGATAGTGCCGGAACACCTCATCCATGATGCGCTTCAGCAGCTTGCCCGGGTTTTCCACTTTGGGCCGAGGGCCGCCCATGCGGGGGCCGGGGCCGCGAACTTCTTTTGCCTGAGCCATTACTGTTCACCTCCCTGTTTGTCAAAGTCGCCGCCGCCCTGGGTCTGGCTGTTGTAAACTTCCTGATAGATGGCGTTGGTCTTGAGCAGCTCTTCGTGGGTGCCCAGACCATCGATCTTACCGTTATCCAGCACAAGGATGCGGTCGGCGTCCTGCACCGAGGAAATGCGCTGTGCAATGATGATCTTGGTGGTGCCGGGGATCTCCTCCCGGAATGCCTTGCGGATCTTGGCATCGGTAGCGGTATCCACGGCGCTGGTGGAGTCGTCCAAAATCAGAACCTTGGGCTTGCGCAGCAGAGCGCGGGCGATGGTCAGGCGCTGCTTCTGGCCGCCGGACACGTTGGAGCCGCCCTGCTCAATCCATGTATTGTATTTGTTCGGGAAGCGCTCGATGAACTCATCGGCGCAGGCAAGCTTTGCCACACGGATGCACTCTTCCTCGCTGGCGTTCTCGTCGCCCCAGCGCAGGTTATCCAGAATGGTGCCGCTGAACAGCACGTTCTTCTGCAGCACCATGGACACCTCGCGGCGCAGCACGTCGAGGTTGTAGTCGCGCACATCCACGCCGCCCACCTTCACGGTGCCGGTCTCGGCATCATACAGGCGGGGGATCAGCTGCACAAGGCTGGATTTTGCGCTGCCGGTGCCGCCGATGATACCTAAGGTCTCACCGGGCTTGATGCTGAAGGTGATATCATTCAGCACCGGCTGGCCGCTGCCGTGCTTATACTTGAAGGTGACATGCTCGAACTCGATGCCGCCGTCCTTCACCTGCTGCACCGGCTGCTTTGCGGGGGGCAGGTCGGTGGTCTCGTCCAGCACTTCCACAATACGCTTTGCGGAAGCGGCAGACATGGAGATCGTGACAAAGGCCATGCTCAGCATCATCAGGGCCATGAGGATGTTCATGATGTAGCCGAACAGAGCGTTCAGCTGGCCGGTGGTGATGGCACCATGCAGAACGTACTTGGCACCCAGCCAGCTCAGGGCGATGTTGCAGCCGTAAACGGCGGTGAGCATGGCAGGGTTATTGAAGCTCAGGCGGCTCTCAGCGTTCACAAACTGGTCGTACAGGCTCTGGCAGGCTTTGGTGTACTTCTCGTTCTCAAAGCCCTCGCGCACGAAGCTCTTCACTACGCGGATGGCGGAGACGTTTTCCTGCACGGAAGCGTTCAGGGCATCGTAGTTTTTGAACACCCGGTCAAAGATGTGGAAGGTGGGCACCATGATGCCTGCCAGCACCGCCACCAGAAAGACCACAGCCACCACGAAGATCAGCGACAGCGGGCCGCCGATCATCACGGCCATGAACAAAGCGAACACCAGATGCACCGGGGCGCGCACGCACATGCGCTCGATCATCTGGAAGGCGTTCTGCACGTTGGTCACGTCGGTGGTCATACGGGTGACAAGGCCTGCGGTGGAGAATTTATCAATGTTGGAAAAAGAATAATGCTGGATGTTCTCATACATGGCATCGCGCAGATTTCCGGCAAAGCCGGTGGATGCCTCGGCGGCGTATTTGCCGGCCAGAACGCCCAGCGCCAGCGCGACCACAGCCACCAGAAAGGTGAGCAGGCCGTACTTGAGGATGGCGTTCATATCGCCCTTTTCAATGCCCTGATCGATGATAAAGGCCATGATGGTGGGCAAAAGCACATCCATCACGGCTTCCAGAGCGGCAAAGAGCGGTGTCAGGACTGCGGCGCGTTTATACTCGCCCAGATGCGACACTAACTTTTTGATCATCTGAGTTACCTCCTGTTACTTTTTATTTGTTTGGTACAGAACAATTTTATACAAAACATTTTAATTGTCAAGACGTTTCAAAAAATGTTCATAATTACTAATTTAGCAAGCCAAAATTTAGCAAACTGCATTACTGCAGCGCTTCCCGCAGCTTGTTCAGCAACCGCAGCAGCTCGGCATTCTCCTCTTCCGTCAGCAGCCCAGCCACATAGTCGTCGGTCTGGTGGAAGCAGAGCATCGTCTTTTCGTGGAAGCAGATGCCCTCTTCGGTGAGCACCAGCTGCTTGAGCCGGGCGTCCTGCGGAACACTGCGCCGCTCGATATACCCCTTGCGCTCCATCAACTGCAGGATGTTGGTCACGGTGGAGCGGGTGATAGAGAACTCCCGCTCAATGTCCCGCTGGAACACGGGGGTGTCCCGGTGGCGGTAGAGATACCCAATGATCCACCCGTGCATGGGGGTGGCCTGCTCCACGTCATTTTCGCGGGCAAACTGGTTGATCTTGCGGAAGATCAGGTTGTCCACCCGGCGGATCTGCGCCGGGATGACCTGTGGGCCTTCCCAAGGGGGATCGGCGTGATTGCAGCACTCGTTTTTGGTTTCGTCACACATCATGGTTTTGTCCTTCATGGTTGTTTTGGCATTGAACAGTTTCAAATAAAACTGTTTGATAGCATACATATTATACAGCAGTCAAAGTGAATGTCAAGGGGAAGGAAACGATTTTAAATGCCCTCCGCTTTGCTCTGGGCATAAAATAATGAAATATTATTTTTCATATTGCAAACCAGCCAAGCCTGCGGGCTTGGCTGGTTTGCTTTTTCACGGAAGGGGCCGTAGTTGCAAGCGGCATATTTTCCGGTTGCGCGGTCATTTCCGAAGGAAATAAGCGCAACAGATGGAGTTTACCTTTTGGGCCATTCCTGTGAAAATGCAACAGCAGACAGCCCGCAGGCTGTCTGCTGTTGCCCTATTATAAAAATATTTTTCCGCTAAATATGCCCAGAGCGAAGCGGAGGGCATTCTAAATTATTATTCCAGATTGTGTTTTTTGCAGAACTGTTTGCTCACCCAGTACATCCCGCCCCACAGCAGAACGGCCAGCACCAGATACAACGGGTTCTTCATGGAACTGACCAGCGACTGCCCAAACACTGCCATCATGGCAATCATCACGCCCTTGCCCAGCAGCATGGTAATGAGATAGCGCTTTTCGTCAAAGTCCGAGATGCCAAAGGCAGATGCATAAAGGAGCTTGGCGCGAAGGGCAGCAGCGCGAGCATGAACAGCGACGAAGTGTCAAAGCGGTTCACCCACTGCTGAGCCTTTTCCAGCTTGGGCGAGCGGGAGGCAAACTTCCAGAAGAAGCACTTGACCACCCGCCGCCAGAACAGGAACATGATGCTGCCGCCCAGCGCCACACCGGCCCAGCTGTACAGAAAACCCAGAATGCCGCCGTGAGCCGCTACATTCAGCGCCACAATGGCAATGAGCGGAAGCGGCGGAAAAAACGACTCCACCATGGCCAGCATGATGGGGGCAATGGGGCCAAGGTTGCCAAAACTGTCCAGCAGAGTTTCCCAGAACTCCAGCGTTCCCAGCTGGCGCAGACAAAAGTTCATTGTGCACATCCATCCCTTCCGCCTGCGCTTTCCCATCCGCAGGTTCCTCTATCCGTAGTATATCCATATTGTATGACACAAGCATGAACACAAAGCGACATTTTTTTGCCCTGTGCACAGCTTCCTTGGGATACTACGAAGCTGCCGGTGCTGTTTTACTCCGCAGCCTGCTTTCTGCGCGGGCCTTCATACGCTCCAGCTGGGCGGTGCGCTGCTTTTCCCACCGGGCAAGAGAAGCATCG
>ENA-OQAA01000836-OQAA01000836.1-human-gut-metagenome-genome-assembly--contig:-NODE-836-length-18843-cov-2.202554_pt1 | contig 18843 bp, 23 predicted proteins | sample MGYA00242489_ERZ504515 | MGnify/ENA primary metagenome ERZ504515 (study PRJEB26092, sample SAMD00036237) | human gut metagenome | host: Homo sapiens | study: EMG produced TPA metagenomics assembly of... | reverse complement strand
CAGAAGTCCGTTGTTTGAATCTTGATGGAAGCATAAGAGGGGAGGGGATTGCTAAAAGTCCTTTGGAGACAAACTATTTTCTACAGAGTAATATGGTTGGAATAGATGCAGACTTTTCGGATGTTGACCAGTTCTTTGAGGACGGAACAAGCGAAGTTGTTGCTGGTATGAAAGAAGAGGGAGAGTCATTTGTTGAAGATGCAAAAGCTACCGGAGCTATCAAGACCACACAAAACATTTGAGAGAATCGAATGATTATGAGGTTGACGAAGATGGCTTGACTCTGAAAAACGAAGCTGATTATGCTTCATTCGTGGAATCCAAAGATTTTGAAGTTGCAGGAAGTGCAGCGTTAAGAACATTAGAACGATGTAAAAGAAGATTTGAACGATGATAGTAACTACCGACATAGGAAACATTCTCTACCGGGATTGCAAGGCTTTCGGGATAGACATAGTACCGGACGGTGAAACGCTGACGGGTGAATTGAAGTCTGAAAGGATTGCTATCCACGCAAAGAAGCAACAGCCGGGAACTTATTGGAAGAAGTCTTTTGCGGAAGTGAATCTTTGCGTTCCTGATTTAGGAGAAAACTCCGCTAATTCCATTCGTTTGGGTGAACTCGAACGAAGAGCCAACAAGCTGTTTGATGATGTAGTAAGTACCTATGACGGCACAACCTATCGTTACTCGATTGATTCAATTGGCACAGAAGTGGACACGGATTTAAAGTGTCATTATGTGAATGTGAGAATTTTGTTTGAAGTATTAAACGTAAAATGAGAAAATATGAAACCATTTATTGGAATTAAAAAGATTTGGTACGGTGCGGTTATAACTGCTGCCGTTACACCTGCTTCCTTAAAAACGTGGTTAGGAACTGCCACAGAAGTGAAGAACTCCCATCAGGACACTTGGGGATACACAGAAGATGACCCGACTACGACTGATTACATCAATGAGTTGACCGGAAAGGTTTACTACAAGGACGTTACCGCTAAAGGTGCAAGAACTATGGCATTTACTATGGGAGAATATTCCTTTGAAGACAAGAAGGAGTTGCAAGGCGGTGAGCTTGTAAAAGACGGTCAGGCTGTTGTTGGCTGGATGGAACCGGATGTCGCAGAGTTATCAACAAGCGATTGTCGGTCAGACTAAAACCGGTAATTACATTGTGTTTACCAAATGGCCTCTATAATCGGTAAAGGTAACTTCGTTGAGAAGAATATCGGACTGGGTGTTTCTGCTGTCGCAATGGAAAATCCAACTGCTAGTGTAGCTGGTGAGTACTGGCTTGATGGTGAAAAAGTGGATGCTCCTGCAGCATAAATTTAAGGTGAAAAATAATGTTTTCAGGATGGCGGTGGGTGATTGCTCACCGCTTTTTTAATTTCAATACATGGAAAAAGCTTCAAAAATAGTAAGTGCAGCCGTTTTAGGAAAAGACTTTGAAACGGTGTTTGTGAATGGTAAAGCCTACGTAATCCATCCTCCAACTATTCATAAGATAGCCGGTGCCGGATATTACCTCTCCGATTTGAAAGATGGGATTAGGTAATGGATATGCTTCGATCATTAAAGGATGTTGATACGGCTTCTCGCGCGCTCTCGTGGCTCATACAAGGCGATGAAACTCTGCATGAAGAATTGTCTCATGGAACATTCGATGAAGTGATAGAGGCTTTAGCAACAGGTCTTTCAATGATTTCTGCTGAAAATTTTTACAAGCTGTCAGTTTTAGCCAAGAACGTTGCTCTACTGACAGCAAAGCAACGGTCGTAGGAAACAACTGTTTACTGGGACAGATAGCAACGTTCATGGAAAATCTGCATCTGTCTTATGATGAAGTCGTGTACAAGATACCATATAGAAACATGGTTATTATGCAAAAGGACAAGCTCCATACTGTGTACGGAGAAGTTATGGAGGAAGTATCAGAAGAAGAATTTTTCAAAACCAAGGGTAAGAACCCATTAAAACAATAATATATGCCGAAGCTCGTATTCCGTGTGGCTTCCGATTGGGAGGAAGTCGTAAAATTAAGAAATGAGATAGCTAAGTTAAAGCAAGAGTTGAAGGGTATGGATAGCACACAGTCTCCTGCCGATTTTAAAACACTCAATACCCAGCTTGCTGCATCCACGCAACGAATGGATGAGTTGGTAACGAATGCTGCTAAAGCTGGTGCGGAGATGGAAACTGGCTTCAAGAGGAAGATATTCGCTGCTTCACAGTCTGTTAATGGGTTTACTGAAAAGATTATCGCTCAAAAGGCAGTAGTTAAGGATGTGGAAGCCGATGTTAAGCGTCTCGGTGATGCTTATCGCACTGCATTGAAACGTAATCCATTGTGTGCAAACAGTAAATTAGCTGAATATACATCTGCAAAAAAGGCTCTTGATGAAGAAAAGTCCGCTTTGTTCGGATTGACACAGGAGCAAGCGAATGCCCGACTATCTGTGAAGAAACTTCGTGACGAGTATTCTCTTTACAAGGATGATGCAAAAGGTATAACAGAGGTTAATAATGGGATTACTATTTCATGGAAGCAAGCATTAGGTGTTATCGGTGGTGCTGCTATGCTAAAATCCCTTGTTTCTGATATTACTCATGTAAGGATGGAAATAGATTCGGTGGAAAAATCTTTTGCAGCTTTATTAAAATCAGAAGACAAAGCAAAGGAGATGATTGGAGGTTTAAAAGAACTTCAATCAAAAGCGGATTAAATACCTATGGAACAGCTCAAACACTTCTCGGCTTTAATTGTTGATGCAGAGAAGATACTTCCAACATTGAAAAGCATAGGAGATATAACAATGGGGAATAATGAGAAGTTTTCCTCAATGACACTTGCCTTTGCTCAGATGTCTGCCGCTGGCAGACTGATGGGGCAAGACCTTAATCAGATGATTAATGCGGGTTTCAATCCTTTGCAGGTTATTTCTGAAAAGACGGGTAAGTCCATTGCTGTTTTAAAGAAAGAAATGGAGCAAGGTGCTATTTCATCTGAAATGGTAGCGGATGCTTTTGCCACTGCCACTGCCGAAGGAGGTCGTTTTTTATAATATGCTCGAAAAGCAAAACACTGGAATTAGAAGGCGAGAAAACAGACAGAGCGCAGTAATTAAGGAGAAATTGAATGAAATAGGCGAAGCAAATGAGAAGATTATAGCAGGTTCGTATCGCGTTACCACTTTTTTGATCGAGAACTATGAGACTATCGGCAAAATATTGGTTGGGCTTGTTGCTACTTATGGAACGTATAGGACTGCCGTAATGTTGGTTACTGCTGCCGATAGTAAACATACTCTTGTGGAGATTGGGCTTACTAATGCCCGGATATTGGCACGAAAAGCACAACTTGCATTGAATGCTGCCATGCTCACTAATCCTTACGTGTTATTGGCTGTTGCTGTAGGAGGGCTTGCTACAGCAATGTGGGCAATGTCTGATAGTACAACTGCTGCTGCACGTGCCCAAAAGGAATATAACGACATTAAAGATACAGCATCTAAAAAAGAACAGAAACATAAACAAAAGATAGAGGAACTTCTTACAGCTGCACGCGATGAAAGTTTGGCAACTCTCACCCGTCAAAAATCTTTGGAGGAACTCCGAAAGGAATATCCGAAAATCTTTGGACAATATGATATTGAGAAGTTAAAGTTGGAAGATATTCTGAAATTGAAACAACAGATAAACGAAGAGGATTCAAACCGCTCTGTTCAAGGTAGAAAAGATGATTATACTTCTCTAAAACAAATGGTTGCTAACCAACGGAGATATTTACAGCTGTTTGACAATCCAGAGCTTCGCAAAAATATGTCTGATGCCGATATGCAAATATGGAAAATGTTTGCAGGTAAACAGTCCTACGTGCAGGTAGTGAACAGATGGGGAAAAACTCCGAACTACTAAAGAAGTATCAGAAAGATGTATTGGATGATAATATCTCCGCTTATAAAGCCAATACTTTAAAAACTAATTCTAAAGAAAAGATTAGAGGCTGAATTAAAAAATGGCCAATCTTCTGCATCAAAGCGTAATGGTTTTAATGTTGATGGAATGATGGTCAAAGGTGGGGATTTAGAAGTATTATCTCATCTATAAATGGCGCGTTGTCAGAAAAGAAATCTCCTAATACCTATAAGCAAGATTACGAGGAAGCTAAGAAAGATTGGGAGGATGCCCAAAAAGACCTATCTGAAATAGAAAAGGATAAATCTAAGTTTACCTCAAAGCAATATGAAGAAGCTAAGAAACGGAAAGATACTGCTGAAAAGGCATATAAAGATTTGGGCGGTATTACAGGTAGTTCATTAAGCAAACAAGAGAATCAATCCGAAAAACTCCGCCAGCAAACGGAGAAATACAATCTTCTCCTTAACAAACAAGCATTAGAGCAACAACGTTTTGCCGAAGACTTACAAATGAAAGTCGATGAATCCCGAATCAAAGCAATGAATGAAGGCTCAAAGAAAACCATTGCCCAGATGGAACTCAACTTTGAGAAAGAGATGCAAGCTATTGATCGGCAAAAAGAGGATGCTTTACGTAAGAAAATAGAAGATGCCCGCTCTGCTTTTGAGTCTAATCCTAAAAACAAGGGAAAGTCGTTTGATGCTACCGGAATCGAATTGTCGGATGATGAGAACAAATACTTTGACGAGCTTTATAAAGCTGCCATCGCCAATAATGAAAAGGCATATTCCGAACTCGCAAACCAATATCTTTCATATACAGACCAACGTCTTGCAATAGAAAAGAAGTTCAATGATGATGTTGCTTTGTTGCAAGAAGCCCGTAAAAGAGATGAAGCAAAAGGCGATACGGATGAGGTAGCAAAGATAGACCGCAGTATTGGTAAGCGTACAGAAACAAAGAATGAAGACGTTTTCAAACTCGATGCCGAACAATTCAAAAAAAGCATGAATTGGGAGCAAGTTTTTGGCAACCTAGATAAGGTTCTACCGATACATTGAAAAAGTTGAAGTCCAATCTTAAAGACTTTATTTCAGCTCAAAAAGACCTTTCTCCCGAGAACCTGAAAGAGCTTGTCGATGCTATTGAGAGGATAGATGATAAAGTTTCAGAGCGTAACCCCTTCGAAGCGATGAGCACTTCTTTCAAGTCGCTAAAGACGGCCACCGATGCGGAACGCGAAGCGCAGGAAGCATACAACAAGGCTCTTAAAGAAGACACAGACGAAGAGAAGAAGAACGCTAAAGCCACCCTTGAAAGTGCTAAAAACAACAAGCAGAAAGCCCTGTCGGAGGCTACCACTGCATTGCATAAAGGCGTGGATGAAATCGGTCGGTATGTCGAAGCTGGCAATCAGGTTATCGGCATTATGGAAACACTTGGGGTAAAGACACCAGAATGGTTGGAGGGCGCGATGTCTGGCTTTGGTGAGATGCTGAACGGTCTTGAAAAGATGGATCTCACTAAGCCGATGTCGATTGTCACAGGTGGTTTGCAGACGATAAAAGGGGCATTAACGAGTGTAGTTTCTTTGGGCGGTCTTATTCCAGGATTCGGAGGTGCCGATTACTCCCGTTACAACAAGATGAAAGAAGAATATGACACCCTTGTTGATGTATGGGATACGCTTATTAGTAAAAAACAGCAGTATATTGATATATCCTATGGTGATGAAGCGCGCAAAGTCGGGCAAGAAACATTGGATCTACTGGATAAGAAGGCAAAAAGCAATGTTACACTTGGTCTAGAAAGCTTAATGCCGGTGCAAGTATCGGCTCTCATTCTATTGGCGTTCGTCAGCGGAAGGGAATGTCTAAAGAGGGATGGGATGAACTTCGTAAGGCAGCGCAATCCATAGGGTTCGACTACAATTCGGTTGCCGATGGTCGTATGACCGGACTGTTTGACCTTACCGCCGATCAGTTATCCGAATTGCAGGATGAAGCTCCTACATTTTGGGCAAAATTGGACGGTGATGTTCAGGAATACCTTCAAAATGTCATTGACTGCAATACGGAGATAGAAAGCATGAAGGACAAACTGAACGAAACCATGACCGGTGTCTCTTTTGATTCTTTCTATGATAGTTTATATCCACTCTTTCAGATATGGATAAGAGCAGCAAGGATATGGCGGATGATTTCGGGGAATATCTTAAAACTGCAATCCTCTCCAACCTGGTAGCGAATAAATATCGTGATAAGATTGAAGCGTTGTATAATGATTGGGCTAGTAAATCCGATTCGGATGATGACGGCATATTTGATCTTACCGCAGAGAAATCCGAACAATTAAAAGCTGCCCAACGAGCCTTGGCGGAGCAAATGATGGCCGAAAGGGATGCGATGGCCAATGCTTTTGGTTGGAACTCCGGTAAATATTCTCAATCATCCTCTAAAGGAGGATTTCAGGCTATGTCGCAAGATACCGGAAGCGAATTGAATGGACGCTTTACCGCCTTGCAGATGGCAGGTGAAGAGATAAAAGATCAGAACGCCCTTCAATCTCAGTCTTTGAATATTCTAACGATGAAAGCGGATGCCATTCTCTCGGTAAATACAGAAACGAGAAACATTGCAGATGATACACGGGACTTGATAGCAAATTCCTATCTTGAACTTGTACAGATATCAGAGAATACAGGAGCTATCGTGAAGCCTATTCAGCAGATTCAGAAAGATATAGCGGAAGTAAAGAAGAACACATCTAAATTATAAATTATGACAAATGACTTAAAAATTAACGGCCTTGATGTACCGGCAATGGGGTATAAGAATGGGTGATGGTTTCCTTGATACAATCGGTGCACCCGCGCCTATGAAAGAATTTATTGAAAACAAATCCCGATTGGAACATGGGAAACGGGTTATAACCAATAATCCTAAAGTAGATGAACGAGAAATAACACTATCTTTCACTATAGAAGGTAATTCTCAATCAGATTATCAGACAAAAAGAAAGGCATTCTTCGATGAATTATATAAAGGGGCAGTAGATATTCAAATTCCTGCTAACAGTAGCGAGATTTATCATTTGATTTATCTTGGGAAGAGTATTACCTATGCGCAGAGTTTAGACCGGACATTTGGTAAAATTTCGAGTAAGTTTTCGGAACCGAATCCGTCTATTCGTACTTAATTCACGACATTGGGCCTATTGTCGTATATAGGAATATTCATAAATTGGATACCCTTTTTTATCTTCGATCTTTGAAGAATGATCGAGATAAAGGACATATCAGGCAAGGTCAAGTTTAGCACACCGATCAATGTGGGGGCGAAAGGCCGGTTCATGCTGATGAAGGAGGATTATATAACCATCCCTTTCAGCACGGACATACCTGTTGATCTCAAGCGTGGCGATTACGTGGATCTCAGAGGAGTGTTTGATGATGCCTTGGGCGGGAAACTGGCGAAAGTATATAAATACCTCACTCTTCAGAATCCATCCGTTATTCCGGGTAAATACAGTTACGAGCTAAGGTTTGACGCTTATTATTACGAGTGGAATACGAAAATCTTCAAATTCACTCCGGAAAGTCACGGTCAGGAAGCTGGCTGGAATCTTACAGCCCCCCTCGATATTCACCTAGGCCTGTTCCTACGTAATCTGAAAGCGAACGGATATACATACAACGGGGTTGATTACATTTTCGACATAGATTCCACGGTTGAGAACAAGGCGTTTTTGATGACATACGATAATATTCATTTGTTGGACGCCCTCTTTTCGATGGCATCGAAAGATAAATGGAACTGTGATTGTTGGATAACCGATAATGTCATACACTTTGGCCGTTGCGAGTTCGGTGACGCTGTCGACATTGAACTAGGCGTTGAAGCGGCCGCCATGACCCGAAGCGAAAGCAGTACTTATGCCACCCGCGTTTATGTGTTCGGAGGTACAAGAAATATACCGGCCAACTATCGTCCGGTGGATGAGCAGGCAGTAGTAAATGGAGTTGTTCAGAAGCGGCTCATGCTTCCGGAGGGTACTCCTTGCATAGATGCTTATCCCGGTATGACCGACACCGAAGCGGTGGAGGACGTAGTGGTATTTGACGATGTGTTTCCGAAACGGATCGGCACGTTGTCAGACGTGACTACCGTAGACAGGGATACGGAGACAGACGGTGAAGTCACCGGCCAGTTCAAAGCCTACCAGTACCAAGATCCCGGTCTCGATTTCAAAGAAGATTATATATTGGAGGGGGAAGAGCTGAAAATCACCTTCCAGTCCGGCAAACTGAACGGGATGGTGTTCGGTGTAACGTTCAAGCCTGAAGGGACGGACAAAGGCAGCCAGATATGGGAGATCATAGCGAACGAGGATTATGGGCGTTTGCTTCCCGATGAGATAATGTGCCCGGAGAATGGAGATGAATATGTTCTTTCCGGATTTAATATCCAACTCGTTTCCGACCAGTATATACCGGAAGCGGAAAAAGAGTTATTAGCCAAAGGACAGGAGTATGTAAAGAAAACAAGTATCGATGACGGTACATACCCAACTACCTTGGACTCCGAGTGGGTCTATCAGGATCAGATAAACAGGACGTATGACACGGGCCAGAGGATCCGGTTGATAAACCCCGCTTTCTTCCCGTCTGATGGACGGATCAGCCGTGTGATCGGCTGGGAAATGAACTTGGATATACCTTACGATTCCCCTGTCTATACGATCGGAGAAAGTACACAATACAGCCGGATCGGTGAGCTGGAGGATAAGGTGGACACGCTTACCTATAAAGGACAGACCTATACCGGTGGTGGTGGAAGCGGCGTATATATCATACGAACGAATGATTCCACGCCAGCCAGCGACAGCAACGTGTTCTCCGCCCTTCGCTCGTTGACGACATTCTTACGCAAGGACAAACCGGATGTAGCGGGCTTTGATATTACATTTGAGCAAGATATTATTCTATCCGGCGAGAAATCCTCCATCTACTCAGACCGTTATGCGGGCGGCTTCGGCCATGAGAACGGGTTCCGCCTGTTCGCCGACGGCACGGCATGGGTAAAGGACTTGAAGGTGAAGCATGACTCCATGTTCGCCGGTTCCCTTTCCTCTCCTACATTCGCCTCCGGTTTCCCGAACGGGACGGGATTCATGATAGCGCCTTACAAGGTGACGAACGCCGCCGGTGTGGAGGAGACTAAATACAAGTTGGAGATCGATTCGATCTCGGTACGTAACGAGCTTAAAGTATATACGTTCGTGGTCTCGCAACTGCTTGGCGAGAACGACAACCGCATCTTCGCCGGAATGATGGAGGTGGATCATTACGACCCGGAGACCGGCCGGATCTACCTGGATACCGACGGGGGCAGGTTGTACAACCGTTCCGGGAAGGTGATATCCTCATGGTACAGCAGTTTCAAGGCGATCCTACCTTGCAGAACGACTACAAGATGACCAAGTCGTACGAGCTGAAGGTGGTGGAAGTGGCCGTAGGGGATCTCTCCGACGGCGAGAACCGTCTGGACTGGCTCCGTTTCACGAATTTCGTGGGAAATCTGTCGGACATCGCCAAGAGGGATACCCTTTGCCGTGTGGACAACCCGGATAACTCCACCCGTAGCGGCATCATGAAGATCACCACGGTGGATGAGTTCGGCACGCCCTACATGGACGTGATCCGTGGGATGAAGACCGATCCGGAAAACTGCGTGAAGGTACGGGTGGGAAACATGAACGGTCTGGTAACGCCTTATTTCGGGAGGCTGGAGGGCGATGGTATATACGTGGAGAATCTTTACGCCCGTGGGCAGTTCATGCTCGATACGGGCGAGAACGTGAAGACCAAGTTCGAGATCGTGGAAGGCAGGCTTTCCAGCGAGATGTCTTCCGTGCGCTACGAGTTGTCGGAGAAGGATAATTGCCTCACGAACGCCTCTTTCTCCGCTGATACGGTAGGATGGGTACTCGGTAACGACGTGTCGCTATTCACGGTGAAGGAGCGTTTCATGGCCGTGAACGAATCCTTCTACGCTGAGAAGGATAAGGTTACAGGAATCGTGGAGGTATCCAGCCGCAAGGCCCTTTATATCAAGAACTCGGGAGTAAAGCAATTAAACTCCTACCTGAAGAACAAACCGGACGGCCAACTGGAGATGCCCGACGGGACGAAGGTATGGCCTAGCTATTACGTATCGTTCATGTACATGGTAAAGACCGCTGGTTCCTTGACATCCGGATTCTCCGGACAGGGCCTTTACGTAAGCAAACCGTTGGCGATTACGGATACCTTCGTTCAAGAGGAATTTTCCGGCAAATGGAACGGAACCGGTGATTTCATCTTGAATTTCACGGGGGAAATATATATCTACAACGTCCAGATGTCCACGCATCCCGTGGAGGACTTGCGGTTGGAAATGTCCACCAAGTTCGTGCAGACGGACGAGAAGATAGGCATGTACGCCCTGAAGATCGACACGTTGAGCGGCACGGTGACGGACATGGGTGTCGAGCTGAATAACATCGACGAGACCCTATCCTTGTACGTGACGAAGACTGACAGCATAAACCAGACAGTGACAAGCCTAGGCTTAAAGCTGGACGGTGTGGATGAGAGCTTGACGCTGTACGCCAAGAAGACCGACGTATCCGGGCTGAAAACCGAGATGGAGGCGGCTATCAAGGTGAACGCTGACAATATTAATCTGAAGGTATCTAAGGATAGTATCATATCGAGCATCAACCAGACGGCGGAGACGATCAAGATAAACGCTAGCCGACTCAATTTGAACGGTTTCGTGACATTTTCCATGTTTGACCTAAGTACCCAGAATACGATCAAGAACAAGGTTAACTCAGGAGATCTAGGATCGATGGCGTGGAAAGATGGTGTCTCATCCGATGATCTGTCTTGGGCATTAAGTCAAGAAATATCGAACAAGGTCAATCTGACTACCTTAAACAACACTCTTTTAGGTTATACGAAAAGTGGGTCTATCACAAAAGAAGACCTGGCCAAAGCCCTTCAAGCGGAATTAACAGGGAAACTTACAGGTAGCGCCAGTGTGGGAGCGAACAAATTGGCGAGCGTGATAATAAACGGACAGACGCTTATAGCGGGAGGGTATATTCAAGCGGACTTGATAAACGTTAAAGACCTTGTCGTAGGCAGTACCTTGAGTATCGGTGCGTTCTCCTTGAATAGTTATAATGGTCTTAACTGGACTGGATCTGACTATTTCGGTAATACCTCCTTTAGGCTGACAGTAGGGGGAGGATATACATACAATACCGGAACAAGTTGTAAAACCATGGTAGGGGCTTGGAGCAATTCCGCTGATACCCATGCGTGTATATCTGGTATATGCAACACTTTTGGCGTAGCCATATATGGATCAACAGACGGATGGGGATCGAATTTTCCTCCGGATGGATCTAAGTACGCAGGCTTTTTCAGTGGGTCGGTATTTGCTACGGGCCAAATGCGTTGTTCCGGATTTTCTATTTATAAGAGTTCTGACATGTACCGCTATCATTATCCCGGAGTTTCTTTCAACCCCGCAGATTTCGACTTAGACAATATCCGTCTTCGTGTTATGGGCGGCATAATCGTCGGAGTGACCGATGATAACGGAAATATTTTATTAGGATCATAGATTTTTTTAAAAACAGTAGAATTATGAAAGTAGATTTCAGTAAAGTAAGTATTAACGCTACGGTAGAAGGCGATCCCGTAGTTATTGACTTGACAAAAGAGGTAGGAAACTTGGTCTATGGACGTACGGCGGATATCGCTGTCTCTGATTTCGGAAAGAAGATATACTACAGCAAGGAAGCTATCGATGTTCCGAGACCTATGGCTGAGTCCATCAAGGAGATTATCATGGGATCCTCCTTGATCGCCCCCTTGAAAAATGCCATGAACGAGTTACTAACCCCTAAAACAAAGAAAAATGGAAACAACGACAATCAATAAGTCCTTGACGGAAGCCCTTTCTTCCACGGGCTTTGTAAAGATAGAGGCATCCCGTAAGGAAAGCGAGCCATTCCAGCATATAGATGCCTACATATACGATGCCGGTACCCGTATCGGGTACGCGTCCGCTGATCGTAACAAAAGGCTCTCTTTCTTCCAAGAATCCCCGGACAGCCTTACCGGAGAGGAATGGATAAGCGCGTATACGAAGGTGCAAAACGCTTTCGACAGGATATTTAACGAGACGGTAACCCTATAAGCAATCTTGATCCCATGGCATATACTCTCGAAGAAATTAAAGAACTGGTCGAGACTTTAACCCCGATCGTAAAGAACGCTATAGAGGCGGGTTCCCTTAGCGTAGAGGATCTCCGTGTAGCGGAGAGCATGGATTTCGTAAACTCTTTGCCGGCCTTGGAGGAGAAAGGTCTTAACGTCTCTTACGTGAAGGTCCGGCTGAAAGACTTGCTCGGTAAATTGGACGGGGATTATGCCAAGGAGCTGGAGGCGATCAAGAAATTGCTGGAAAAGAAGGTGGATAACGGCTACTCGAAAGACGGTAATCTGTATCTTACCTCCGGGGGTATTGTCGTATCGGACGCTATCCCGGTAGGCTCCGGAAGCGGGGGCGGCGGCGGGGCTAGCTCGCTGGGCGAGCTTACCAACGTGGATGATATCGTAGACCAAGATCCGGACGAGTCCCGTGTGCTGGTGCAAGAGGCCGGTAGCTCGCTCTGGACGGTGAAGAACCTCTCCGAGATCGGAGGTGGAGGTGGTGGTGGCGGCGTGACCATGAAACTCATGAGCGTCACCGATACGCTCATCACCACGGTAGAGGGGGCAGCCGTCACCGTGGGATACAATTTCACGAGCGTCTATCAGGATGACGGTTCCGAGACCGGGCCGGGAACGGCCACTTACACCGTGAACAGCCAGAAGGTGGGCATGGTATCCATCTCGCAGGGCAATAATTATTTCGATCCGACGGAACACTTGATCACCGGCTCCAACACGGTAAGGGTAACCGTGAAGGATAGCACGGGATCGTCACGTTCCCTATCCTATACGATTGAGGTGATATCCATGTCCATATCCTCCTCCATAGACCCGGCGCTCGTCTATTCCGGGGAGATCGTGTATCGCTATACGCCCGTGGGGGCTATCAACAAGACGGTGCATTTTGTACTGGACGGGAAGGAGTTGGGAACGGTGGAGACCAGCGCCTCGAACCGGCAATTGACCTACGTGATCCCTAGGCAGACGCATGGGGCGCACTTGCTCCAAGTCTACATGACGGCCCTTATCAACGAGGAGCTGATCCGGAGCAACACGCTTACCAACGACCTTATCTGTATCGTGGAGGGGGATAACACGCCTATCGTGGCCTCTTCTTTCGCCCAGACCGCCGCGCGGCAATACGACCGGCTCACGATCCCCTTCGTGGTCTATACGCCGGACTCCTCGCTATCGGAGGTTACGCTATCGGCGAACAACGCCACGGTATCCACGCAGAGCGTAGACCGCACCTTGCACGAGTGGAATTACCGTATTCCCCAGTCGGAGATCTCTCCCTGAAGATATCCAGCGGGTCGGCCTCCCGTACCTTTACGCTCACCGTATCCCCCGCCGAGGTGATCGTGGAGCCGGAGAAGGCGAACCTGCAACTCTGGCTGACCTCTCAGAACCGGAGCAACAACGACAATAACCGTAACGAGTGGAAATACGGGGATATATCCGCGGATCTGACCGGCTTCAACTTCAAGACGAACGGCTGGATCTCGGAACGGGATAGCACCTCCCTCCGTGTGTCGGGTGACGCCCGTGTGCGTATCCCGCTGAAGATATTCAAGGATGACTTCCGGGCCACGGGTAAGACCATCGAGTTCGAGTTCTCCACCCGCGACGTGACCGATTACGAGGCTATCGCTATCGAGTGCGTGAACGGGGGAATCGGCCTTCAGATATCTTCCCAGAAAGCGGTGTTCTCGTCCGAGCAGACCACGATCGACACCCGGTTCAAGGAGGAGGAGAGGGTTCGCATCTCCTTCGTGGTTGAGAAACGCACGCTAAACCGTTTGATATACATCTACATCAACGGTATCATGTCCGGGGCGGCGCAATATCCGTCGGAGGATAATTTCCAGCAGAAGGTTCCGCAGGATATCATGATCGGTAGCGAGGGCTGTACGATCGACCTGTATAACATCCGTGTCTACGATAACGACTTGAACCAATACCAGATGCTCGATAACTTCATAGGCGATCTGGACGATTACGACAAGGCGCTGGCTATCTACAACCGGAACCAAGTATATAATGATTATGGGGATATCACCTATCAAAAGGTGTTGGAGCGATTGCCTTGCTTGATCTTCGAGGGGCCGTTGCTACTTATAAAGGCGATAAGAAAACAAACAAGGTCTATTTTACGGACTTGCAAGAACCCGGGCGATCTTTCTCTTGCGAGAACGTCCAGAATGACGTGCAAGGTACCTCCTCCCAATATTATCCGAGGAAAAACTGGAAGTTCAAGTTCAAGGCAGATATCACCTACACGGAGAGCGGAAGGACATCGCCCACATACGCGTTACGGGCGAATAGCATTCCCGTAAACGCCTTTTGTGTCAAGGCAGATTTCGCCGAGTCATCCGGTACGCACAACACGGGTATGGCCAAGGTCATCAATTCCCTATTGATCGAGATGGGGCTTACCACCCCGCCCCAAAAAACGAACAAGGAAGTCCGCACAACGGTAGACGGCTACCCGATAGCCATCTTCCACCGTGAGACGGCCAGTGATACGCTCGAGTTCGTGGGTAAGTATAATTTCAACAACGACAAGTCCACCGCCGAGACCTTTGGGTTTTCTGATGGTGATGAGAGCTGGGAATTCTCGAACAACACCTCCGATCGTTGCCTCTTCAAGTCCGCCGATTTCTCCGGGACGGACTGGACGAACGACTTCGAGTCCCGCTATCCGGACGATGACGCTATCAACGCCGAGTACGAGCGGGTACCCGCAAGCCGGAGAAGCTCATGGCCGTTACCTCGTGGGTCGTATCCACCAAGGACAACTTGGATAAATTCAAGAACGAGGTTCGGAATCATTTCAACCTTGATAACTTGATCGCCTACTACCTTATCACCGAGTTGTTCGGTATGGTGGACCAGCGGGCGAAGAACATGTTCCTTACCTATTTCCACGAGGAGGGGAAATGGATCTTTATCTTTTACGACAACGATACCTGTTTCGGCCTGAATAACGAGGGGTTGATCGCTTTCGGATACAATATAGAGTATCACGACAAGATAGGTACGCTAAACGTCTGGAACGGTGAGAGTAGCGTGTTGTGGAACAACCTTGAGAAATGTTTCCCTTCCGAGATCGAGGCGATGTACAAGGATATCCGTACCCGTGGATTGCTCTCGTACGACTTGATCATGTCCGTGTTGAACGGCGAGCAATCGGACAAATGGTGCGAGGCGATCTACAACGCCGACGGCCGTTTCAAGTATATCGACCCGCTGATAGAGGAGGCAACGGGTCTTACCTGTACGCCGCCCAAGGCTCCCGTATCGAGAACCGTAAGTGGTGGACGTATAACCGCTTCCTTTATATAGACAGTAAGTATACGGCGGGCAGTTTCCTCTCGGATTTCGCGACCTTACGTCTCTATACGCCCCGGGAATGGACGGGCGTGTCCCCGTCGGCCAACATGACGATCATCCGTACGCCGATCAGTATACCCGTGTCAAGTACGGGTCCTACATGGTGGGGCAACGTACCTACAAGGACGTGCCGGTATTGATCGAGGCCCCCGACATCGTGTTTAATGACACCGAGACGATCATCTATGGGGCGAGCCGGGTAAAGTCACTGGGGGATATGTCGGGGTTGTACGCCGGTACGATCGACGTATCCAAGGCTTCCCGCCTCTCTGAGTTGTTGATCGGTAGCGGCGTGTCGGGCTATCAGAACACGAACCTTACCGTGCTCTCGATCGGCACGAACAACATGCTCCGCAAGCTGGACATCCGTAACTGCCCGAACTTGAGGCAGGCGGTGGATATCTCCGGATGCGAGAACATGGAGGAGGTCTACGCCCAAGGCACTTCCATCACCTCCGTGGTATTGCCGGCAGCTGGTATCCTGTCCAAGTTGTATCTCCCGGCTACCCTCACGGGCTTAACCTCCGTAACCAATCCAAGCTTACGGACGCTTATTTCGAAATAGCGGGGGTGGAGAGGCTTACGACGATCGTTTGCGAGGATACGGGGATCAACGTGTTCTATCTTATAACTCGGTGCTTGGGTATCAAGAACCCGGTGTTGAACCGTGTCCGCCTTATCAATATCAATGCCTCGGCACCGAACCTGAACGACCTCTATAAATTGATCAAGGTGGGTGGTATCGACGAGAACGGCAATAACGTACAGACCGCCGTCATAACGGGAAAATACCACGCCATATCCGCTACCAGCGATAAGCTAGCCAAGTGCCGGGCGGCTTTTCCGGAGCTGGAGATCACCTATACGACGCTCTTACCGCCGACTATCACGACATTCGTGTTCCGCTCCTCCCAATCCAAGACGATTACCAACGCCGTGTTCGAATGCGGGGATTATGAGTACGAGAAGGTGAACGAGTACACCTACAAGGTGACGGCGGACGATGATTCCATAGTCCCCATCATCTTCAAGTGCGACAACCACAAGGATTTCACCGCCGATTATCTCGTATCCGGAACCCGTACGCAGGACTATACGATCACATACATCCCCTTGCGTACCATCCGGGTAAAGGTCTACGGCCAATCCGTCTATCTATCCGGAGCCATGATCACCACCGATACCAAGAGCTACACGAGCGACGCGAACGGATACGTCTATATCCGTGGTGGCGAGGCGATGAAAGGAACCGTATCAGCGTTGGGCTACGGAAGCAACACGTTTGATTTTCCATCTATCACGAATGACACGAGCCATACGCTGGAGGTGTACGCGGTGGTGGATGTGAAGTTCGTGGTGAAGGGGCAGTTTGGGGCGATCGTTACGGGGGCTACCGTGACTTGCGGTGGCAAGTCGAAGGAGACCAATTTATACGGCGAGTGTATCTTGCAACTGGCGAAGGGGCCGTACGATTACGAGGTGACCCATCCGGATCATTACGATGCCAAGGGAACGGTGAATGTTGGCACGTCCGCCATGAGCGTGAACGTAAAGATGAACATCAACCCCATAGCCATGAATCCAGAGGAGAACGGCAACATACAGATGATGCTAACGGGGCCCTCCTGCTCGATAAGCGTCAACTCCCCTACGGCGAATTACGTAATAGACTGGGGTGACGGCATGACGGAAAACGCCTCGGGTACTGGATCCAAGTCTTATCCACACACCTATGGGGATAACGGGTTGTATCAAGTGGAGGTAAGGAACTGCGGGGATGTCACTTCCTGCATGGCCTCTACCTCTTGTTTGGTGGCGTATTGGAGCATTGGTGGGAGTAAGGTTTATAATATTACTTTTAGAGGATGCTCCAAGTTGATTCACTTTGGCAAGGATGTGTTTAAGAATGATACGAATAGAACTAATGTGTAATAGTCAAGACTTGTTCTGACATTTGTTTTACTATCGGACAAAAAAACTGTCAGATGTTTGTTGCGAAGTTACACAAGTTTCATCATCCTCACAACCGAATGAGATTTTATCCTGCTCATTCGGTTTTATCATTTCCTGATTTTGCAGTTGATACTTTCTTGCCACAGCGATTCCTTCGATAAAAGTTTGCATGGGCGTTTTCCCGAAACAGTACTTTCCAGAGTGTGTTCTTTGGGTATTGTAGGAGTTCATCCACATATCAAGGTCTGCTTGCAGCTGTTCGATAGAGGTATAGATTTTCTTTCTGAATGCAATAGCATAGAACTCATTCTGCACGGTTCTGTTAAATCGCTCACATATACCGTTTGTCTGAGGGCTTTTCGCCTTAATCTTAGAATGATCAATGTCTTCCACAGCCAAATACAATTCATACTCATGATTTTCTCTGTTTCCGCAGTATTCTGTTCCTCTATCTGTTAGCATACGCATCAGTTTCAAGTCATGCTGCTCGAAAAAAAGGAATAACCCTATCGTTAAGCATATCGGCAGCAACAAGCGCATTCTTTCTGTCATACAACTTGGCAAATCCGATTTTGGAGTAAGTATCAATGACGGTCTGCTGATAAATGTGTCCCACACCTTTGATATATCCTACATAATAAGTGTCTTGGGCAAGTAGAAAACCGGGATAATAAGTTTCTATCTCTCCATGAGCCTGCTTTTCTTCTTTTGCTTTTTCCAATGCCGCCACTTGGTTCTCATCAAGGATAATGCCCTCTTGTTCCACTTTGGCTGACAATGCTTTCAGGCGTTTCTGGAAGGTCTCCATATCGTGCCGTAGCCAAATGGAACGCACTCCGCCCGGCGAAATAAGAATACCTTTCTTACGTAGCTCATTGGATACACGGACTTGCCCCAATGCAGGATTGTCTATCGCCATCTGTACGACTGCCTGCTCGATGTGTTCTTCCACACGGTTCTTTATGACAGGCTTACGGCGAGAAATCTCCTGCAAGGCGACTTCACCGCCTTGTTCATACAACTCTTTGAAACGATAAACTGTCACGACTGTAGCCCATAACCTTACAAGCACGTGATACGTTTCCTAACTGTTGGGAGAGTTCAAGCAATCCCAGTTTGTTCTTGATGACCTTTTCTGATGTTGTCATAACTTAATCTGTTTTCTGTTACAAATTTATTCTTTTTATACGTAACTGTCAGATTAAGTCTTGACTAATTCAACTAATGCTTCCTCCTTGCTGTATGAATGCACCAGCCTCACCTCGGTTGACTTGACCTCGCTTGCGTCGTGGGTGATGTTACCG
>ENA-OQAA01000835-OQAA01000835.1-human-gut-metagenome-genome-assembly--contig:-NODE-835-length-18885-cov-1.886182_pt1 | contig 18885 bp, 26 predicted proteins | sample MGYA00242489_ERZ504515 | MGnify/ENA primary metagenome ERZ504515 (study PRJEB26092, sample SAMD00036237) | human gut metagenome | host: Homo sapiens | study: EMG produced TPA metagenomics assembly of... | reverse complement strand
TGAGGGATTGTAATATTGTTATTTCAAAACCTTTTTAGCATTTTCTATTGGTAATTAAGTCCTTAACCTCTATCTTTGCATCCGTCCAAAGATAGAGGAATGAAAAAGAAACAGTACATAACCTATATTCTTTTTTCATCAGCTTGATAATGCTGGTGATACCCGTCATTCCCCACCATCATCATGCCGACGGAATGATATGCATGAAGAATGATATCACCGCCGATTGCTGCGGACACCGTCATAGCCCGGGCAACGAGCACTGCTGTTGCGACACGGGATGCATGACAACCCACTTTGTACAACAGACGCCCAGCTCTTCCAATGATGTGTGTTCACATCCGGATGCCTTGTGGGCAGTTACCCTACTCATTGAACCTTTTTCCAAGTTACTCATCCTACCCGAGTTTGACATAAGCAGGCAGGAGTGTATCTATCTGGAATCTCTTCATAGCACATTTATCATATGTGCTACGGGACTTCGTGCCCCTCCGTCTCTTCTTGCTTAACTGTTACCGGAACATCACCGGGACAGATTTCTATCCGGCATAAGGAACAATGCAATTTGGTTGCACGCCCTATGCCCTAACTTTGTATTCAAAATCAAAAAGTAAGAACAAATATCATCATGAAAAAAGTTATTTTCATGGGAGTCTTGGGATTATTCCTTTTAGGCTCCTGTAACAGCAAGTCCGGAGACAGCCACGAAGGACATAATCACGAAACAGAAGAGCACAATCATGACGGACATGACCACGAGGGACATGACCACGAACATGAGGAACACAACCATGAGCACGAAGAGCAGGAAAACCATGCCGGAGGAAGCGATGAAATCATCCTGCCACCAGCAAAGGCGCAAGCTGCCGGCGTAGCAGTCAGCACTGTTGAACCGGGTAGTTTCCATCAAGTCATCAAGACCAGCGGCCAGGTGATGGCAGCCCAGGGAGACGAGAGCGTAGCCGTAGCTACAGTAGCAGGCGTGGTTTCCTTCAAGGGAAAAGTTATCGAAGGAATGAGTGTCAGCAAAGGTACTCCTTTGGTGGTATTGTCATCCAAAAACATGGCCGACGGAGACCCGGTGCAGAAAGCCCGGATAGCCTACGAGGTTTCCAAAAAAGAATACGAGCGTATGAAAGCGCTTGTAGGCAACAAAATCGTATCTGAAAAGGAATTCGCGCAAGCCGAACAGATTTACGAAAATGCCCGTATCAGTTACGAGGCAGTCGCAAAGAACCATTCGGCAAGCGGCCAGGCTGTTGTTTCTCCCATCAGCGGTTATGTGAAGAATCTGTTGGTGAAAGAAGGGGACTACGTCAGCGTCGGCCAGCCGTTGGTAAGCGTCACCCAGAACCGCAAGCTTTCCTGCGTGCGGATGTATCCGAAAAGTACTATCCTTACCTAAACAGCATCGGTTCTGCCAACTTCTGTACTCCTTATAATAATAAGTATATACATTGAAAGAACTGGGCGGACGCATGCTTTCTTATGGAAAGGCTTCGGGTGAGAACGGATATTATGTACCCGTAACTTTTGAATTCGACAATAAGGGAGACGTTATTCCCGGCTCGTTTGTAGAAGTATTCCTATTATCCTCACCAATGGAGAACGTGTTGTCTCTTCCTCACAGTGCGCTGACCGAGGAACAAGGCAGCTTCTTTGTCTACCTGCAACTGGATGAAGAGGGCTACAAAAAACAGCTTGTCACTCTGGGTGCCGACAATGGCGAAAGTGTACAAATCCTTTCCGGCATAAAAGCAGGCGATCGCGTCGTAACCCAAGGAGCCTATCAAGTGAAGCTGGCATCGGCAACGAATGCTATTCCGGCACATAGCCATGAACACTAATCTCATGTACAATTTGACAATTTACAAAGTACCATTTCGCTATGCAGTATAAGGGTTACGTGACGAATGGGGAGTGTAAAGTCAGATAAACAAGAAATATTAGATAAAACAGCAAGTGCGGCTGACATTGCGCAGCCCAATTGTACATTGTAAATAGTAAATAAAAAGATGTTAAACAAAATAATTGGTTTTTCTCTTCAGAACCGCATCCTGGTGCTGGTAGCATCGGTGCTGTTGCTGATTGGCGGTACTTATACCGCCATGCATACGGAAGTGGATGTGTTCCCTGACCTCAATGCGCCGACCGTGGTCATCATGACCGAAGCAAATGGTATGGCAGCAGAGGAAGTGGAACAGCTGGTCACTTTTCCCGTAGAAACGGCTGTAAACGGTGCAACGGGTGTGCGCCGTGTACGCTCTTTCCTCAACGAACGGTTTTTCTGTAGTCTGGTAGAATTCGACTGGGATACAGATATCTATCTTGCCCGGCAGATTGTCAGTGAGAAGCTGGCAGTCGTCAGCGAATCCTTACCGGCCAACGTAGGCAAGCCGACACTAGGCCCACAATCGTCCATTTTGGGCGAGATGCTGATTGTAGGTCTGACAGCAGATTCGACCTCTATGCTGGATTTGCGTACCATTGCCGACTGGACCATACGTCCCCGCCTGCTCTCTACGGGCGGTGTGGCACAAGTAGCCGTACTGGGTGGCGACATCAAGGAATATCAAGTGCAGCTGGACCCGGAACGGATGCGCCATTACGGCGTAACATTGAGCGAAGTGATGAACATCACCCGCGAAATGAACCTGAATGCCAATGGTGGAGTGCTCTATGAATATGGCAATGAATATATCGTACGCGGCGTACTTTCTACCGACAAGGTAGACCAGATAGCCAAGGCCGTGGTGCGGAGCAACGGAGTCTCCGGCGCCCCTATCCTGCTGGAAGATATTGCCGACGTTCAAGTCGGAGCCAAACTTCCTAAACTGGGTACCGCCTCGGAACGCGGTAAGCATGCCGTACTGCTGACAGTCACCAAGCAACCCGCCACAAGCACGCTGGAGCTTACAGACAAACTGGAAGCTTCCCTGCAAGACCTGCAGAAGAATCTACCGGCGGACGTAAAGGTTTCCACAGACATCTTCCGTCAAAGCCGTTTCATCGAAAGTTCCATCGGAAACGTTCAGAAGTCGTTGTTGGAGGGAGGTATTTTCGTTGTCATCGTGCTTTTCCTGTTCCTTGCCAACATACGTACCACAGTCATCTCGCTGGTGACACTGCCGTTGTCACTGATTGCCTCCATCCTTGCCCTGCACTATATGGCTTTACGATAAATACCATGAGCCTGGGAGGTATGGCTATCGCCATCGGTTCGCTGGTGGATGATGCCATCGTGGACGTGGAGAATGTCTACAAGCGTTTGCACGAAAACCGACTGAAACCTGCCGGCGAGCAACTTCCTATTCTGGAAGTGGTGTTCAATGCTTCGAAAGAAGTGCGTATGCCTATCCTCAATTCAACGCTGATTATCATTGTCAGCTTCGTACCACTGTTCTTCCTTAGTGGTATGGAAGGTAGGATGTTGGTACCACTGGGTATTGCGTTCATTGTGGCATTGGCGGCTTCAACTGTTGTGGCACTGACCGTAACGCCGGTACTTTGCTCCTATCTATTGGGAAAAGAGAAAACGAAAAAACAAAACAACGAAAACAGCGATTCTGCCGTAGCACGCAAGATGAAGCATGGTATGGTTCTGCACTGACTTTCGTATTGGGGCATAAGAAAGGGGTACTGGGAGGTACTATCGGACTATTTGTAGTAGCGCTCGGCTGTTTCTTCACCCTGGGCCGCTCGTTCCTGCCGCCTTTCAATGAAGGTTCGTTCACCATCAATATCTCCTCCGCTTCCAGGCATTTCCCTGGAAGAAAGCGACAAGATGGGGCACCGTGCCGAGGAGCTGCTGCTTTCCATCCCCGAAATACAGACCGTGGCCCGTAAAACGGGACGTGCAGAGCTGGACGAACACGCTCTGGGAGTAAACGTCTCTGAGATCGAGGCACCGTTTGAGTTGAAAGACCGCTCGCGCAGCGAGCTCGTGGCAGAAGTCCGCGAAAAACTGGGTACCATTGTAGGGGCAAACGTGGAAATAGGCCAGCCTATCAGCCACCGTATAGACGCCATGCTATCCGGTACAAAGGCGAACATCGCCATCAAACTGTTCGGCGACGACCTGAACCGCATGTTCACTCTGGGCAATGAAATCAAGAGTGCCATCCAGGGGATTCCCGGTATTGCCGACCTGAACGTGGAACAGCAGATTGAGCGTCCGCAACTTGTCATTTCACCCAAACGGGAAATGCTTGCCAAATACGGCATTTCACTGCCCGAATTTTCGGAGTTTGTCAATGTCTGCCTGGCCGGTGAAGCCGTTTCCCAAGTTTACGAAAAGGGAAAGAGCTTCGACCTGACCGTACGCGTGAAAGACAACCTACGCGACGAAATGGAAAAAATACGCAACTTGATGATTGATACGGGCGACGGACAGAAAATTCCACTGAACTATGTAGCGGAAATCCGCTCGGCCATGGGTCCGAACACCATCAGCCGCGAGAATGTAAAGCGTAAAATCGTCATCTCCGCCAACGTGGCCGACCGCGACCTGCGAAGTGTAGTCAATGATATACAAGCCAGGTAGACGCACAAATCAAACTGCCGGAAGGATACCACATCGAATACGGCGGACAATTCGAAAGCGAGCAGGCAGCAAGCCGCACGCTGGCACTTACTTCGTTCATGTCCATCGTGGTGATATTCCTGCTCCTCTACCATGAATTCCGCAGTGTGAAGGAGAGTGCATCATCCTTATCAATCTGCCGCTGGCATTGATAGGCGGTGTATTCGCCCTGCTCATCACAACGGGAGAAGTGAGTATCCCCGCCATCATCGGTTTCATCTCACTGTTCGGTATCGCCACCCGAAACGGAATGCTGCTCATCAGCCATTACAACCACTTGCAGCAGGAAGAAGGCTATGGCGTCTACGACAGCGTTATCCGCGGTTCGCTCGACCGTCTGAATCCAATCCTGATGACCGCCCTATCCAGTGCACTGGCACTTATCCCGCTGGCTCTCAGTGGCGACCTGCCGGGCAACGAGATACAAAGCCCGATGGCAAAGGTTATCTTGGGCGGCCTTTTAACATCCACGTTCCTGAACGGTTTCATCATTCCGATTGTTTACCTGATGATGCACCATAACCAACAACCTAAAACGTCAGACAATGAATAAAAGATTTTTCATATTCAGCGCCGCCATCCTCGCTTTTGCGGGGATGAGCGCACAAACGTCCGGCATTGATGCCGTGCTCCAGCAGATAGAGGCCAACAACAAGGAATTGCAGGCTAACTCCCACCTCATTTCCTCACAAAAACTGGAGAACAAGACAAACAACAACCTCCCCGACCCTACACTGTCATACGCCCACCTTTGGGACTCCAAGAACAGTGACGAGACAGTCGGCGAAATGGTCATCTCGCAAAGCTTCGACTTCCCCACGCTTTACGCCACCCGAGGGAAGATGAACCGACTCAAGACAAATGCACTGGATGCACAAGCCACCGCCTTCCGCCAGCAGATATTGTTGCAAGCGAAGGAAGTATGCTTGGACATCATCATGCTGCAACGCCAGCAAGCCCTGCTCGACGAACGGTTGAAGAATGCGGAGGAACTGTCGGCCATGTACACCCGGCGTTTGGAAACGGGAGATGCCAATGCACTGGAAACCAACAAGATTAATCTGGAGTTGCTGAATGTACGCACGGAAGCCCGCATGAACCAGACGGCACTTAACAATAAACTGAAAGAGCTGCTTGTCCTCAACGGAAACCAGCCGCTCACACCGGGACGTCCCAGACCCGATACCACACCCGACGCCCAAACACTCGGATTGACAGAATACCCGGCAGTGCCGTTGCCGGCCGACTTCCACCCGCTGGCCGACGAACTGCTGGCTTCAGACCCCACCCTGCAATCCTTGCAGGGTGAAAGTTCTGCCGCCCGGAAACAGATTTCGGCAAGCAAGCAAGGCTGGCTGCCCAAACTGGAACTGGGTTACCGTAGAAATACCGAATCGGGGCATCCGCTAAACGGTGTAGTAGTAGGCTTCTCTTTCCCGCTTTTCGAAAACCGCAATAAGGTCAAGATAGCCAAGACACAAGCGCTCAACATTGACTACCAAAAGGAGAACGCCGCACTGCAAGCCAGCTCTGCCTTGTGGCAACTCTATGAAGAGGCCAAGAACCTGCACGCTTCCATGGAGGAATACGAGCGCACCTTCCATCAACAGCAAGACCTTTCTTTACTGAAACAAGCACTTATGGGAGGACAAATCAGTATGATTGAATACTTCGTTGAAATATCGGTTGTCTATCAAAGCAAGACAAACCTCCTGCAACTGGAAAACCAGTATCAGAAGGCAATGGCACAGATATACAAGAGCCGGTTATAAATAGAAAGAGCTGTCTGCGGTTGACAGACAGCTCTTTCTATTTCAATATATTGTAGTTATAGTTTTGTGACTTTACCCATAAACAGAATAACTCCCGTACTCTTCTCCTTTATCAGAAAGATGAAAGGACGGTCCACATAGAACGGAATTACCGTACTTGGTCCGGGAGCGGCCACGTCCATTCCTCCGACAGTTACAGCCGCAGCTTCCGTCCCCTCTTCATTCACTTTCACATAAGTGAACTGTTGCAGCAAACTGATAAACAAATCCTCATCCGCCATTCCGGAAAAATCGGCCGATGGAGTAAAAGCCTCCTGCATTCCCATTGCCATCATATCGTCAATGAGTTCTTTATCATATTCCATTTCAAACCGGGGTAACTTAAGGTTCAAGCAGAGCTTGATAAACTACTGTTCCATTCCCCCAGCGCTCGTCATTCAGCTGCGGCAGGCACTCATCCAACGATTTTCCCTCTGCCGGCAAGAGCACCACCATACTGAAAGCCTCATTGCCGTAAGGCAACTCTGCCATTGAGAAATACTCATTCTCGGCATAGTTGAATCTCTCGTCACGAAGATTCATCATGTGTACAGTCGATTTGCTTCCGTCAGCATTCGTAAAAGCCTCTTCTGCCGTATCCGATTTTTTGAATTGATTCTTCCAAATCCCCTTGAAATAAAGCGCATTCAACAGATAAAGACGCGCCGTCTCCGGAATCTCATTCAAGACTTTGGGGATGCAATTATTCGTTTTCCCGGCACACCAGCCGTTTATAATGTCCGGAGCCTTGGGAGAGGCAAAATCCAGCTCCTGCACTTGCGCGTCATACATCTTTTTGTTTACGCTTACAAAGTCGTCATGAACACCGAACCCTTTCTTTATCCAGATGGAATTGGCAATTCCCAACTGTGTGGTATTGTCCAAATCGAGCAACGCCTCCACCAGCTTCTTATTATAGTTGTTCATTTCTTCCAACGAATAGCCCGAAAAGCCCAGGACATCTGTCATCTCAGATAGTGTGTTTCCCAACGCTCCATTGGCAATCATAGACAGACAGAGCGAAGCGCTCAAAGGAGAGATGAACAGATTGGGCTTTTCCACCTCAGTTTTACAAACCTGATTAAAGAAAACGGAAAGCGAAATCCGTTCCTAAATCCATCATCTCCTGCTCGGCACGGGTCAAGGCAATGTCTTTGCGAGGCTTGGGTTGTGGTGAAGAGTTGTCGTCACTCTGGCAGGCTGCAAGGATACAAAGTAGGCTTAAGGCAGTAATCGTTTTTTTAAGCATAAGCAAATAGTATTAGTTTTAAAACAGTTATCTATATATAGAAAATGCTTGAACAAACAAAATACTGCATTGAAGAAACAATAAAAAATAGTACATTCCTACTCTATTATCATACTGCAAAGTTCTGCATATTTTTTGCAGTCGCACTGCATATGTGTTGCAGCACCACTGCATATGTGTTGCAGTCGCGCTGCATATATATTTGCAGTGTCACTGCAACAGCTCTGCAGTGCTACTGCAAAATATATACAGCAGCTTTGCAGTAACGTGATTGATTTCACCCGGTTATTGTTGCCAATTCCAGCACCCCTTCCGGCAAATATCCGCTGCGTATGCGCCATTCCTGGGGATAAAGATTATTGGCACGGTTACCTATATTCTTGACAAATCCTAGAGGTATCTGTTTGTAGGTGAGCAAGACAATGCCGCGCGGAGCAGTCTCCGAAAGGACAACAGCCTCCTTGCGCAGATAGCTGATGGCCTGCTCGCGGCCTATCTCTTCATGGGCAAAGGCATCCGGATTCAGTGCTATACTCATGGCGAGCCCATGAGCAGGCATCCAGTCTTTTCCTTTCAACTCGGCAACATCTACCCCAGCCTGCACGATACGGAGTGACGAACGCAAAGCCGACAGTTCGGAGAGATACGCTTTAGGGAAAGCGCTGACGTTGTTGCCATTGACGATAAATTCGTAATTATCCGGAACCGCAAACCACTCATGCAGTGCCGAAAGCTGTTCTTTGGAAACACCCGGAGTTTTCGCTCCTTTTCCTTGAGGTTTTCTTCCTTTTTCCCAGGATTTCACCTGCCCGGCCCAGGTATTCCCATCGCTCACGCCCGGTTTGCGGAGAACTGCCAAAAAGAATCCTTCCCCCTTCGTCCGATGGGGCAGGAAACGATAGGCGGGAAAGTCCTCTCCCGACAATAGATTACCCGTAATATTCCAGTCAGTAGAAATTTCCAACGGCAATACCTCCGCCCCGAATTCATCCCGTATCCAACGGATGTTCTCTTCGTTTTCCTTTGTATTATAGGTACAAGTACTGTAGATGAGAATGCCTCCGGACTTCAAGCAAGGCCAGATATCCGTAACGATGCGACGCTGGCGCTGCCAGCAGATTTCCACATTCTCCCCACTCCACTCACTTACCGCAACGGGGTCTTTACGGAACATCCCCTCGCCAGAGCAGGGACATCCGTCAATATGACGTCGAAGAAGTCCGTCAAGGAAGAAAAATCTGCCGGGTCATTATTAGTGACCACCACACCGGAATGCCCCCACTTCGTAAGATTCTCCGCCAATACCTGCGAGCGGTTGCGGATTACCTCATTGGCCACCAGCAGACTGCCTGCGGGCAACACGCTACGGGCATGCGTGGATTTCCCGCCGGGAGCCGCACAGAGGTCAAGCATCACCACCGGTCCTTCGCCCACATACCGCCTCAAAGCCTGCTCCACAAACATAGACGAAGCCTCCTGCACATAGTAGCAGCCTGCATGAAACAGCGGGTCAAAAGTGAATGTCAGCCGCTTGTCCAGATAGTATCCGGCAGTAGACCAAGGGACATGCCTAAAAGAGGAACGAAAAAGACTGAATGAAGATTCCGGTAATTTATCTTCATTCAGTCGGATACTGACCGGCTGCTCCCCTTCCAGGGCGGCAGCCAGCTTTTCATATTCTTCCACACCCAAGAGGGCGCGTGTATAATCGGTGAAAGATGAGGGTAGCTTCATGCTTTGAACTGTTTTATGGCAGCAAAGATAGTGCAAAATACGTTTCACCAATCTACGGGGCTAAACAAAAAGCACGGTTCAATACTCTTTTTAAAAACTGAGTTTCACCCCTGCAAAATAGGAACGCGGTGCACCCGGTCCGTAGATATAACCGGAATCGCGGCTCGCTCCTTTATCAAAATCTTTCTGATAAGATTGAATATATTCTGTACACCGGCATTGAGCTGCAAACAGAACCCTTGAAAATCAAAGTCGTAAGCTATCTTTGTTCCAAGCTCAAAGAAGTCCGGACTCTTTACCAATACATCCGCCTCACCGTTCACCTCCGAAAGCAAATGGGGAACGTACATCCGCCCGGTATAATTGCCGTTCAAAGCTATTGAGAAGGCTTTAACCGGCATATAGGTAGCTGTAAAGTAGCCGTAGACGTCGGGAGTACGCAGTATCTTGTCGCTGTAACGTTCTTTCTCCGACAAGTGCTCCTCATCCGCACTCCATTCTTCGGGAGAGTCATAGATACTTCGTTGAAGCGTCAGCCCTGCCTGCAACTGAACCTTATCCTTATAGGCAACCTTTCCTTCCAATGTGCCGCCATACACTTTAGCTCCCGAACCATTGATACGGGTCTGTATCAGATAAGCGCTACCATCCGGGTCTTTCACCGGAGGCGTCAGGACAAACGGGTCGGAAAGTTTCGTGTAGAAGCCTTCCACCAGTAGGTTTGCCTGGAAATCTCCGAAATAGTGGTACCAATCTACCGAAGCATTGAAGCTGCGCGAACGCTCTTCCTTCAATCCTTTGGCGCGGACAATGGAAACCAACTCTCCACCCACATTACTGATATGCAGATCTTCATCAAACGCTTGTGGAGCACGGAATCCCTCAGCATAACTGAAACGGATATTCACATCCTGAGTAGGATTGTAACGGATATTGGCACGGGGACTGAAAACAGCCTTGTCCATGGATGCTGTTTTTATCTACGCGCCCGCCAATCAGGAAACTCCACTGTTCGTTCTTCCACTCATTCTGGGCATAGACGCTTGCTATATTCACCACTTGGTTCAACGGGGCGGGGGTATATTTCTCAATCAGTTGTTGCAAGCGGTCACCCGTTGCCGTAGGATCTTCGGCCAAAGCAGCATCACGATACTTCTGTACGTCCGTTGCCTTGTCATGCAGATTGTCGTGATTGAACTCAATGCCTCCGGTCAAATCGGCAGGCATAAACAGACACTTGTCAAAATGATAAATATACTGGGCACCCAGCACACCGGTAAAGTCCGTAGTCATTCCATAAGCGCTGTAATAACTATTGCGCACGATGTGCTGAGCCGAAGCATAGGTACTGAACGTATGTTTCTGGTTTTTGGAGAAAGCCGTGAACTTGAGCCCACCCGTGTTGATGGAATGTTTCAGCTGTTCCACCAGTCCGGGCGCCCCGGTACCGTTCAATCCGGCATCCTCGGCTATATGAGGGGGAAGGCTGAAGCCACTTCCACCACGGCGGAATTCCTCCATATGATGGTATTCAAGGCTCAGCTTGGAATAGGCACTTGTCCGGTAGTAAGCATTCAGACCGACAGTCTGGTTCTTCAGCTTCGGTAATTCGGAAAAACCGTCTCCGTTGGAGTCCCATGCCGAACGATGCCTGCTCTGGCCGTACACATAAGCCCCCATCTTACTGTCCGAAGAAACCAAGGAAAGATTCAGGGTCGTGTTGTTGTCGAACGAGCCGGAACCGTCGAAATTGGAAATGGTATGCGAGAAAGAACCGGAATTGCGAATCGGTTCCTTCGTAATGATATTCACCGTCCCGGCAATGGCCGAAGAACCGAACAAGGCTGAACCACCTCCACGCACCACTTCCACACGCTCTATCATGTTGGCGGGAATCTGTTCCAACCCATACACACCGGCCAGAGAGGAAAAGATGGGACGTGAGTCTATCAATATTTGGGTATATTTCCCATCCAGCCCGTTGATGCGCACTTGTGAATAACCGCAATTCTGGCAATCGGTCTCCACCCGCACACCTGGCTGAAAGGCCAGTCCTTGCGACAAAGTATGCGAGTTTGTCTGCTCAAACAGTTTAGGAGTGACCACTTTGACCAAAGTGGGTGCCAAGCGCCGGGCAGTCTCATTGCGGTTGGCTGTGACTACCACCCCGTCCAGTGCCACCATGTCTTCTTCCAACTCAAAGTTCTCTTCCAAGGTCTTACCACGTTTCAGAACGACTTTGCGCTCCTGCGACTTATAACCTACGGCACTGACGGACAACGTGAACTCACCTTCAGGCAGATTCTTTAGGAAATAGTGACCGGTGGCATCGGTCATGGTCCCGATGGTGGTGCCTTTCAGCGAAACTGTCATATAAGGCAAATGTTCCCTTGTACTTTTTTCTATTACATGACCGACAATATTGGCATCGGTACTCTTCAAATCTTCGGCATAAACGGTTGATGAGAGTAACAGACATACTGCTCCCACCACAAAAAATATATATTTTTCATGTACTTCTAAAATAATATGTTAATCAATGAGGTTGACGCAATCCCACAACGGAATTGCCTTAATCTATCGGATTTGAAAAAAAGAAGGGGGAGCACGCAGGCAAATACCGCCACGAAGCTTTACACACTTGATGCATTCCGTGGTAAGAATGCTCAGTACACACAACAAAACAAGGAAAACCGTCGCGGCAACCGGAAGCAACGGAAGGGAAGAAGAGACGAAAGAGGCTAGATAGAAAATGGTTTCCAACTGCACCTCTGTATGCTCATGCTGGCCCTTGAATGGATGGGAATGCACAATGATAACACCATTCACCACATGCGAGTGGGTAAACAGCGTAATTCCTCCCAGATAGGCAATGAACAGCAGAGGAGGAAACAACTTCATTATATTCCTCAACTTCATCAAAGACTTCCCAATAAAACAGATGCGCAAAGATAACAGTATTTACAATAAGAAACAACCCGGTTTGTATATTTACCTCTATTTACAGTCGCAAATACCTACTTCTTGTTATTCCGGAAAAAAGACAATAAGACATTTTCACGGAAAAATATCGCCTTATTTCCGGTTTTCTAAAAAAAATATCTTCTCTTTGCAACTTTATAAAGGTGACGACACGTCTAACCAACAAAGAAACAAATTAAAAGACCATAGATTATGAAACGTATCATTTTTGGATTAATGCTCGCCATGATGTTCTGCACACTGGTGCAAGGCGCAAACAGAACCGTAACAGAGAACGACGGTCAGGGGGGAACAAGAAAGAGTCATCGAATTGAGAGACACTGTCATCAATGGAGAAACCGTAACAGACACACTCAGCATCATGACTTATGAAAACGGTACCGGCAGTAGCGATGCTCCGGAAAAATGGAGAACCCACCACAGCAGTATGGACTGGAACGGGTTCGACCTCGGGAGCAAGACCTCGGAGACCGTGATTGCCGTAACAGCCATCGTCTTTGTATTCGGACTGCCGCTACTCATCATATTCGTAGTATTCTTCTTCCGCTATAAAAACCGGAAAGCCAAGTACCGCCTGGCGGAACAGGCCCTGGCCAGCGGACAGCAACTGCCTGAAAACTTCTTCAAAGAAGCCGCAGCAACGGATATCCGCAGCAAGCATCAACAACATATTCGTCGGCATCGGCCTGTTCATCTTCCTTTGGGCCATTACCGGAGATTCGGTCTCGGATGTATCGGCTTACTCGTCATGTTCACCGGCTTCGGACAATTGGTGATTTTCTACAGCCAACAGAAGAAGAACGAAGAAAAATGAGTCAGATGGGTGACATATCGTTAGTCGCACAGGTCGTGGTGTTTCACAACACCAGGGCCTTCGACCAGTTGGTAAAGAAGTACCAGTCGCCCGTGCGGCGGTTCTTCCTGCACCAGACCTGCGGCGACAGCGAGTTGAGTGACGACCTGGCACAAGATACGTTTATCAAGGCCTATACAAACATCGCTTCGTTCAAGAATCTGTCCAGCTTCTCAACCTGGCTCTACCGTATTGCCTATAACGTTTTTTTATGATTATATTCGCAGCCGGAAAGAAACGGACGATTTGGATACGTACCGAGTGGACGCTCAATGCAGCACACTGCAGCAGGACGTGGGACAGCACATGGACATTTACCGTGCCCTGGCCACACTGAAGGAAATGGAACGCACCTGCATCACGCTCTTCTACATGGAAGACCAAAGCATCGAAAAGATTGCAGGTATCACCGGATGTCCGGCGGGAACGGTAAAAAGCCACCTCTCGCGGGCGAAAGACAAAATGGCTTCCTACTTAAAACAAAATGGTTATGATGGAAAATGATGATAAACTCCTGACTTCATTCTTTGCCGAACACCGGCAGGAAATAGCCGATAACGGGTTCAGCCGCCGCGTACTGCGACATCTGCCGACCGTAGCCGCCACTTGGCGCAGATATGGACAGCATTCTGCTTTACTCTGGCCCTCGTACTGTTCGTCTCCCTCGACGGAGTGCAGCTGATACTGGACACCTTGCGCGAAACCTTCGATACTGCCATCCGGAGCGGAGCTTCGGAGCTTGACCCCAAGTCGTTAATCATTGCCGGAGTGGTATTGCTCTATTTCGGTTACCGCAAGATTTCATCTATGGCATAGTTGTTTTTCAATGATAAATCGTATCTTTGTCCCCTCATAAAACTAACTAAGAGGAGAAAGTTTTGAGAAAGATTCTATTCATCATATTATTCGTTTTTTCTATTGGGAATGCCGGGGCGCAAGCAACAAGCGATTCCATTGTCATGAATTACTTGAAGGAAATGGGCGCCCCCGTCACTTATAACAATGAAGTGAAATTGCTGATGACCGGCCATGACAAGTTCGTCGATCTCTTCGAGAATATCCGCCATGCCCGGCATCATATCCATTTGGAATACTTCAACTTCCGCAACGACTCCATAGCCAATGCCTTGTTCAGCCTTCTGGCAGAGAAAGTCAAGGAGGGAGTTGAAGTCCGCGCCATGTTCGATGCCTTCGGCAACTGGTCCAACAACCAACCATTGAAAGAACGCCATCTGAAATCCATCCGCGCCCAAGGCATCGAAATCGTTAAGTTCGATCCTATCACTTTTCCCTGGGTGAATCATGCCATACACCGCGACCATCGGAAAATAGTAGTGATTGACGGAAAGATAGGTTATACCGGCGGCATGAACATTGCCGATACTACATCAACGGATTGCCTAAAATCGGTAAATGGCACGATATGCACATACATCTTGAAGGAGATGCCGTGCGCTATCTGCAGGGCATCTTCCTGACCATGTGGAACCGGGAAACGGGACAACACGTAGGTGGACCTGCCTACTTCCCGGATACTCAGCAACTGCCCGACAGTATTGCCGAAGAAATAGCCATCGTGGACCGCACGCCACGCGAAACACCACGCTCCATCAGCCATGCCTATGCAGCTTCCATACAAGCCGCACAGAAGAGCATCCGAATCGTGAATCCTTATTTCGTTCCGACCAAATCAATCCGCAAGGCAATCAAGAACGCACTGAAAAAAGGTACTGAAGTGGAAATCATGATACCTGCCGTGTCGGACATAGCCTTTACTCCGGATGCCTCATTCTACATAGCACACAAGCTGATGAAGAAAGGAGCCAAGATATATCTCTTCAACGGCGGCTTCCACCATTCCAAGATAATGATGGTAGACAGCACTTTCTGCACGGTGGGTACTGCCAATCTCAACAGCCGCAGCCTGCGCTATGACTACGAGACAAACGCTTTCATCTTCGACCCCAAGATCACCAATGAGCTGAATGCCATGTTCGAACGGGACGTGCAAAACAGTACACTGCTCACTCCCGAAGTCTGGAAAAAGCGTTCCGGATGGAAGAAATTCGTAGGCTGGGTGGGGAACTTGATGACCCCCTTCCTCTAATTTTTAATTATTAATTATTAATTATTAATTAATTCCCCTACCTTTGCGTTCGGATAAAAACAGAGCTACATCATGAAACAATATTTAGACCTGCTGAACCGCGTACTGACCGAAGGCGTAGAGAAAAGCGACCGTACGGGTACCGGCACCATCAGCGTATTCGGCCACCAGATGCGTTTCAACATGGATGAAGGCTTCCCCTGCCTTACTACCAAGAAGCTGCATCTGAAATCAATCATATACGAACTGCTATGGTTCCTCCAAGGAGACACCAATGTGAAATATCTTCAGGACAACGGTGTACGCATCTGGAACGAATGGGCGGACGAAAACGGTGACCTGGGACATATCTACGGGTATCAATGGCGCTCCTGGCCGAACTATAAAGGTGGATTCATCGACCAAATCAGCGAAGCTGTAGAAACCATCAAGCACAATCCCGACTCACGCCGGATTATAGTCAGCGCATGGAATGTAGGCGATTTGGACAACATGAACCTCCCTCCCTGCCACGCTTTCTTCCAGTTCTATGTCGCCAACGGACGGCTGAGCCTGCAACTGTACCAGCGTAGTGCGGACATTTTTTTAGGAGTGCCCTTCAACATTGCTTCCTATGCCCTGCTCCTGCAGATGATGGCGCAAGTCACCGGACTGAAAGCCGGAGATTTCATCCATACCTTAGGAGACGCCCACATCTATCTGAACCATCTGGAGCAGGTAAAGCTCCAACTATCTCGTGAACCGCGGGATTTGCCGCAGATGAGAATCAATCCGGATGTGAAAAACATCTTCGATTTCAAGTTCGAGGATTTTGAGTTGGTCAACTATAACCCGCATCCGCATATTGCAGGGAAAGTGTCAGTATAAATCCTACAATAAAAAGATAGAAAGAGAAAAGAATTTTACACACATATGATTAGTATTATCGCCGCAGTAGATAGAAAAAGAGGTATCGGTTATCAGAACCGGTTGTTATTCTGGCTTCCCAATGATTTGAAGCGTTTCAAAGCCCTCACCACGGGAAATACCATCATCATGGGCCGAAAGACCTTTGAATCTCTCCCCAAAGGCGCGCTTCCCAACCGCCGCAACGTTGTTCTGTCCACTCAAAAAGATTTGATTTGTCCCGATGCAGAAGTTTTTTCCTCACTGGAAGAAGCACTGAACAGTTGCCAGCCCGACGAACACGTCTACATCATCGGCGGTGCAAGCGTTTATCGCCAGGCACTCCCCTTTGCAGGTGCCCTCTGCCTGACCGAGGTGGATGCAGAAGCCCCTCAGGTGGATGCCTACTTTCCCGAAGTCGCTCCGACTGTATGGCAAGAAAAAAGCAGGGAGTCCCATCCCGCAGATGAGAAGCATCCCTGCCCTTATGCATTCGTCGATTATATCCGCCGGTAGAATTAATCTTCCTCTTCTTCTACCGTTATAGGCATCTGCCGCTTGATGGCTTCGTGGAAAGAAATCAAGGTTTCCGTACGCGCCAGTCCCAGCGGCTGCAACTTATCATGTATGATGCTCAGCAAATGATGGTTGTTGCGGGCATAAAGCTTTATGAACATATCATACTTGCCCGTTGTAAAATGGCATTCCACAATCTCGGGAATAGCTTCCAATGCTCTCGTTACAGCATCAAAAGAAGCAGGATCCTTTAGATAGATACCGATATAGGCGCATGTTTCATATCCTATCTTCTCCGGATCAATCACATATTCAGAACCTTTCAATATACCTAAGTTTGTCAGCTTTTGAATGCGCTGATGAATGGCTGCTCCCGATACATTACAAGCTCTGGCCACTTCAAGGAAAGGAATGCGTGCATTATCGGCTATAAGTTTTAAAATCTGTTCGTCTAAAGTATCCAACTGATGATGTCCCATTTCAAATTCTAATGATTAATAAATTACTATATCTCCCCGCATATCTATACGGCAACATGCAAAGTTAGCTATTTTTTCGCCAATAAAAATACGGTTTATAACTTTTCTTACAAAAAAAAGAATAATACCGCATATCAGGCATTTCAAAGTGCATATGCAAAATTCCATCTCGCACGACCGGAAAATTGCAGATGAGCTTTAAAGATATTATCTTTGTAGTAGCAATAATAATGAACCGTTATGAAAAAGTATTCCTTATTCCTATTATGCCTGATGGCAGCAATATCCTTGCATGCCCAAAGTTTTGCAGATTATTTTGCAGATTAAAACCCTGCGTGTCGACTATATCTTTACCGGAAATGCAGCCAAACAAGAGATATGCCTGGACGGATTGTCTTGTCTCCCCTCTTGGGCAGGAAGGAAGCATCATTTATCTGAGTTGCCCCTGCAAGGAAACGGACAAATCATTATGCGAGATGCAGCCAATGGCAGCGTAATCTACAAAACATCCTTTCTTCGCTCTTCCAGGAGTGGCTGGAAACGGATGAAGCCAAAGCGGTGACCAAAGGATTCGAAAACACCTTTCTCCTTCCCTATCCCCTCCGTCCTGCAGAAATAGAAATAACACTTCTCGACCCGCGTAGAAATGTACGGGCAAGCATGAAACATACGGTCAGTCCCGACGACATCCTGATACATCAGAAAGGTACTGCCCACATCACACCACATAAATATCTGCTGCAAAGCGGCAATACGGCCAAATGCATCGACGTAGCCATCCTTGCAGAAGGATATACTCCCGAAGAGATGCCGGTATTCTACGAAGACGCAGCCATTGCCTGCGAAAGTCTGTTTGCCCACGAACCCTTCCGGTCCATGAAAAAGCACTTCAACATTGTAGCAGTGGCCAGCCCCTCCGAAGACAGCGGAGTAAGCGTACCACGCCTCGGAGAATGGAAACGGACAGCATTCAGCTCTCATTTCAGCACATTCTATTCAGACCGGTATCTGACAACCTCCCGTGTCAAATCCATACACGATGCGCTGGCGGGAATACCGTATGAACACATCATCATCCTTGCCAATACGGAAGAATACGGAGGCGGTGGAATCTATAATTCCTATACCCTTACTACCGCCCACCATCCATGTTCCGCCCCGTTGTGGTACATGAGTTCGGGCATAGCTTTGGCGGACTGGCCGATGAATACTTCTACGACAATGACGTGATGACAGATACCTATCCACTAGATGTGGAACCCTGGGAACAGAACATCAGCACAAGAATCGATTTCACTTCCAAATGGAAAGATATGCTTGCTCAAGGAACTCCCGTTCCTACTCCCTCTTCTGAAAGTGGAACATATCCCGTAGGCGTATATGAAGGAGCTGGCTATTCTGCCAAAGGCATCTACCGTCCGGCAGACAATTGCCGCATGCGCACCAATGAATACCCTACTTCTGCCGGTCTGCCAACGGGCCATCTGCCGCGTCATTGAATTTTATACTGAATAAAAACAAACTAAACTAAAAGAACTTATGATCAGACTTCAACGTATTACAACAGCTGACACAGACTTGTACAGCTACATGGAGAAATTAATGACTCAATCGTTCCCTTCAGAGGAGTACCGGGAACTGGAGGAATTGCGCAAGGTATACAGATACCAAAACGCACTTCTCATAA
>ENA-OQAA01000833-OQAA01000833.1-human-gut-metagenome-genome-assembly--contig:-NODE-833-length-18935-cov-3.464271_pt1 | contig 18935 bp, 21 predicted proteins | sample MGYA00242489_ERZ504515 | MGnify/ENA primary metagenome ERZ504515 (study PRJEB26092, sample SAMD00036237) | human gut metagenome | host: Homo sapiens | study: EMG produced TPA metagenomics assembly of... | reverse complement strand
ACTGTACACGTTTACATGCCTCTTCCTTGAATTCGATACTGTACGTCTGTGCCATAATTCATCCTCCTGACTTTCTGGATAGATTATACCACTCGTTCTATGTGTCTATCAAATGGGGTATAAGGCAATTTTCTTCAAAAAATAACCAGTTACGTAACCAGTTATTTTTTGTTGCTTTTCTTCTTTTTTCTTGCTATACTGATTCTATAATTTTATCCAAAAAATAGGAGAGCTATCTATATGGGAGCAAAAAAAAGTGACTTTTGCTGATATTGCAAAATATACAAATTTTTCTAAGACTACAATTTCAAGATACTTTAATAATCCTGAGTCCCTCACTCTTGAAAACCAGAAAAAAATTGCAAAAGCATTAGATGAACTGGGATATCAGGAAAATAAACTTGCAAAAGTCCTTGCAAATGGAAAAAGTGAATTTGTAGGAATCATTATTCCCAACCTATATCTGCACTACTATTCTGAAATGTTAAATCAGATTTTATCCAGCTATACAGATTATCACTATAAATTTCTTGTGTTTGTCAGCAGTGATAATCCGGAACTGGAACAGCAATATTTAGATGAATTAATGGCTTATAAAATTGAAGGTCTGATTATTTTAAGCCATACATTTCCTTCTGAAAAACTTGCCTCCTATCATATTCCTATTGTTGCGATTGAACGGGAGGCAGAGCATATCTGCAGTGTGGATACAGATAACTATATGGGAGCTGTGCAGGCTGCTAATCTGCTGATTCGCAATAAATGTGAAGTCCTGATTCATATAAATGTACCTGTTTCAAAACAAATACCTGCTTTTGACCGTATCCGGGGCTTTGAAAATACCTGCTTAGAATATCATGTCCCTTACCAACTAATGCTTAGGGATCTTGGACACAATTATGAAACCACTTTTGAGGCTCTGAAAAAAAGTATTTCTGGATATTGAAAATACTTATCCCAAAAGGAAAAAGGGCATCTTTCTTGCCAACGATACTTATGCCAATATATTTTTAAATCTGATATTCAAAAAATACGGAAGGCTACCGGAAGAGTACCAACTTGTAGGTTTGATAATTCCCCTATTGCTAACGAAGCAATTCTTCCAATTACTACGGTTGGTCAGCAAATTGATAAAATTGCCAAAACTGCTATGGAATTGCTGATATTACAAATGAATGAAATGAAAAAAAGGAAGCCTTCACCTTTGAAGACTCCCCTTCATAAACAAATTACACCTGTATTAGTACGCAGAAGTACTACTGATTAGTCTAAATCAGGCGGCCGGTTCTTTACCCAGCCACCTGATTTCCAGTATAAAGCTGGTAATATTTTCCTTTCTCTGCCATTAATTCCTCATGAGACCCTCTCTCAATAATTCGTCCCTGCTCCAAAACCATAATGCAGTCACTGTTTCTTACTGTAGAAAGTCTGTGGGCAATGACAAAGGTAGTTCTTCCTTCCATCAGCTGTCCATGCCCTCCTGCACCAGTTTCTCTGTTCTAGTATCAATGGAACTGGTGGCCTCATCCAGAATCAATACCGGAGGGTCTGCCACTGCTGCTCTGGCGATTGCCAGAAGCTGTCTCTGACCCTGGCTTAGATTAGATCCATTTCCCTTTAACATGGTGTTATAACCATCTGGCAGTCTTCGGATAAATCCGTCTGCATTGGCCAGTTTTGCCGCTGCTATAACTTCCTCATCCGTTGCATCCAGTTTTCCGTAGCGGATATTATCCATAACCGTTGCGGTAAACAGATTGGTGTCCTGGAGAACAATTCCCATGGACCTTCTCAAATCACCTTTTTTAATCTTATTCACATTAATACCATCATACCGGATTTTTCCATCCTGAATGTCATAGAAACGATTCAGCAAATTGGTAATAGTGGTTTTTCCTGCTCCTGTAGAACCAACAAAGGCAATTTTCTGACCTGGTGTTGCGTACATTTTAATATCATGAAGCACAATCTTGTCATCATTATAACCAAAATCTACGCCATCCAGAACCATGTCTCCCTTTAATTCCACATAGGTGGTGCTGTTATCTGCCTTGTGATAATGCTTCCATGCCCAGCGTCCTGTACGTTCTTTACTCTCTGTAAGCTGTCCCTTTTCTTCTTTTGCATTGACCAGCTCCACATATCCCTGGTCTGCCTCAGAAGGCTCATCCATCAGGTCAAAGATTCTCTTTGCGCCGGCCAAAGCCATAACAATACTGTTTAACTGCTGGCTAATCTGGTTAATAGGCATGGTAATGCTCTTGTTAAAAGTAAGGAAGCTTGCAAGTCCACCCAATGTAAATCCCCACACATTGTTAATTGCCAGGATTCCTCCTACAATGGCGCAGACCACATAATTCATATTGCCAAGCTGGGCGTTTACAGGTCCCAGATAGTTTGCAAATTTATTGGCATTATTTGCGCTTTCAAACAACTGGTTATTCAGTTCGTCAAATTTTTCACTTGCTTCTTCTTCATGACAGAATACTTTTACTACCTTCTGTCCTTCCATCATTTCTTCAATATAACCATTGACTTTACCAATATTCACCTGCTGGTCCATAAAGAATTTCCGGAAAGAGACGCAATCTTTTTGGTGGCTGTTACCATAATAGCCAGCATCACCACTGTTACCAGCGTCAGGGGCACATTGAGAATCAACATGCTGATAAACACGCTGACAATAGTAATAAGACTGGAAAGCATCTGAGGAATACTCTGACTTATCATCTGGCGGAGAGTATCAATGTCATTGGTATACACTGACATAATATCCCCGTGGGAATGAGTGTCAAAATATTTAATGGGCAGGCTCTCCATTTTTGCAAACATATCATTTCGCAAATCCCGCAAAGTTCCCTGGGTAACATAAATCATAAGCCGGTTATACAGGTATGCGAATACCACACCAATGAGATAAAAGGCTGCCACTCTTAAAATTGCCATACCAAAAGGACCAAAATCCGGGGTATCTGCCTGAACAAGTGGAACAATATAATCATCAATCATGGTTTTCATAAACATGGTTCCCTGGACATTAGCAAGAACACTGACAAAAATACCAATCACCACCACAATCAGATGAAACTTATATTTTTTTCCTACATAAGCCATGACCCTTCCCAGAAGTTTTCCCGGATTTTCTACCTTATGCCCCGGCATATTGGGGTGTTTCCCTTTTTTCATTCCTGCCATTAATTCTCACCTCCCATGTTTGCAGCCTGGTCAAAGTCTCCGCCTCCCTGATTCTGGGATTCATAAACTTCTCTGTAAATGGCATTGTTTTCCAACAGTTCCTCATGGGTTCCAAAGCCATCAATATGACCATTGTCCATAACCAGAATCCTGTCTGCATCCTTTACACTGGAAATTCTCTGGGCAATAATGAGCTTGGTGGTATTTGGAATTTCTTCTGCAAATGCCCTGCGGATTTTTGCATCCGTAGCAGTATCTACCGCACTGGTAGAATCATCCAGGATTAAAATCTTAGGCTTCTTCAAAAGAGCCCTGGCAATGCAAAGCCTCTGCTTCTGTCCTCCGGACACATTGCTTCCGCCCTGTTCAATATAAGTCTCATATTTCTCCGGCATTCTCTCAATAAACTCATCTGCACAGGCCAGGCGGCAGGCACGCATACATTCCTCTTCTGTGGCATTTTTATCTCCCCAGCGCAGGTTCTCCAAAATCGTCCCACTAAAGAGTACATTTTTCTGAAGTACCACAGATACCTGATTTCTAAGAACTTCCATATCATAGTCCCGCACATCTACGCCGCCTACCTTCACCTGACCGGAGGCACATCATAAAGGCGGCTGATAAGATTAACCAGACTGGATTTGGCGCTGCCTGTTCCGCCAATAATACCAATGGTCTCCCCTGAATGAATTTCCACATGAATATCTTTTAGCACCGGCTCTGTGCTGGATTTCTTGTATGCAAAATCAACATGGTTAAACACAATACTTCCGTCTTTTACTTCCATAACCGGATTTTCCGGATTCTGCAAATCACTTTTTTCATTAAGAACCTCTGTGACACGCTGTGCAGAAGCAAAGCTCATGGTTACCATAACAAAAATCATAGACAGCATCATAAGGCTCATCATAATATTCATACAATATGTAAGCAGACTCATAAGCTCCCCTGTGGTCAGATCATCCACCACAATCATCTTGGCTCCCAGCAGCTCAAGCCTAAAATACAGGCATACACCGTAAACATCATGAGAGGCATATTTGCCACAATAATATTCTCAGCTTTTACAAACATTTTGTATACATTTTCTGCTGCCTTAAAGAATTTCTGGTTTTCATACTCTTCTCTTACGTATGCTTTTACTACACGAATACCGGTAATATTTTCCTGTACACTGGCATTTAAATCATCATACTTCTGGAACACCTTCTGGAAATATTTCACCGCGCGACTCATAATCAGTATGAGACAGCCACCCAGGGCAATGACAGCAATTAAATAAATGCTGGCAAGTTCCGCATGAATCGTAAATGCCATAATCATAGCGCAAATCAGGCTGGCCGGCGCTCTGGTGAACATGCGCAGCAGCATCTGATAAGCATTCTGCAGGTTTGTTACATCTGTAGTCAGTCTGGTAATCAGCCCTGCTGTGCTATATTTATCAATATTAGAAAAAGAAAAATCCTGAATATTGTCATACATGGCTTTTCTTAAATTTCTGGCAAATCCTGTGGATGCCCTGGAGCCATATTTTCCTCCCATGACACCAGCCCACAGACCGCAAAGAGCCAATACTCCCATCATGCTCCTACCTTATAAATGTGGTTAATATCTCCTGTCTCCACACCCTTATCAATAATAGATGCCATGAGCAGGGGAATCATGGTCTCAAATAAAACTTCCAGAATCATAAATACTGGTGTTAAAATAGAATCTTTCTTAAATTCCTTAACCTGGGCAGCTAAGGTCTTTAGCATAAATAATCACTCCTTTTCTGTCGCTTATTCTTCTCTGGGGTCACCAACCGCCTCTGCTCCCAGATACTCTTCCAGAGTAATGCCCTGCTCCGTGATTTCTTTTGCTGCTTCTTTTCCCACATACCGGTAATGCCAGGTTCAAAAATGACCCCTGTAATCTCTGTTTTATCTACCGGATAGCGCAAAATAAAACCATATTTCCAGCAATTCTCCATGAGCCACTGCTGATCTTCTGTTTCCATTTGTCCTTCATCCAGATTGGTATAGGTAGAAGCTGTAATATCAACCGCAAGCCCTAGCTGATGCTCACTGGTTCCCGGTCTTGCTACCACAGTGGCTGCTTCTGTCTCTGCCTCTGTTCCTGTCAGCCCCTTCTCCTGGGTCACTCTGGCAATCTTGTTCTGAAACAGCATGGTCTGGGTGTCCCAGTCTCTGTAAGCAGAGCATACCACAGGTGTTCTTCCTGCATTGTAGGCATCCGAAAGCATTTGTTCCAGATCCTGAATAATCCTCTCATCCACCGTGTAGACACCGCCCTGTATGGGGACTGTGGTAATCTCCGGCAAGTTTTCCTTATCCAATGGGGTTTTGGCATTTACCAGCTTTAGATACCACTGATTTTTTTCACTATCCTTGGCTGTTTTAATTCCCTGCTGTACAGAGTCCTCTTTTTCTTTCTCTTTTGCCTTTTTCTCAGCCTCCTGCTCTGCATAAGCCTGTTTCGCTTTTTGTTCTGCTGCCTTTTCCTGCTTTCCTCTGCCAATCCCCACCCCTATGGCAGCAATACACAAAATTCCTGCCGCTGCCATGGCAATTCTGCGGTTTCTCTGTTGTATTCTTCTTTTATTTCTCCGTTGGCGGGCACGGATTCTGGCCCTTCTTCTGGCCTCTTCCTCTTCAGACAATTCTTCCTGCGGGCTCTGTTTTGGTCTTTGTTGGGACCTTCTTTTATGCGATACATCCAGCAGGACAAGATCCATGTCTGTCCGCCTTTGCTCCTGCTCTTTCCTTGTATAATCTTCTGCCATAATGCTATATCTCTCCTGTAAACGAATGAAATTCACTGTTATCCCAGAATATTATAGCACTATTTTTTTCATAATTTCTATACATTATTACATTATTTTTAATTTTTGTGCAACTGTCCAAAATAAAAAAAACAAGAGACTATTTCACAAAATGCAGATCAGAACTCCTCTAACCGCTATTTCATGCAATAATCTCTTATCTGCCTGATACAGAATCTGGCTAAATTTACCGGTTGACTATCATGCTTTTATATTTTTTCAGTTCCTTCTCCCGTCTTTAGAAGTTAGCACCATATTCTTTCGAAGTACAAATGACATATTACCACTTACAAATGCCTTAAAATAAGGCTTTTTTTTATTTCTCAAAATACTTGCAAAATTATTTTTTAAGAGTTATAATAATGGCGTTAGTGGCGTTATATAAAAAGTGAGGTATTTTATGGCATTTTATTTAAAAAAAACGAAATTAAAAGGGCGTACTTATCTTTCTATTGATGAAAGTTTTTATAGCATGAAAAGAAAGGAACCGCACACAAATGCTATCAATCCTTAGGTTCTGTTGAAACATGGAAGAAGAAGGGAATCGAAGACCCAATCTCTCATTTCCAAAAAGAAGTGGATGCTCTGAATCTGGAAAAGGCTGATGCAGGAACCCGAAAAATTTCTGATATTTCTCCTATCCTGCATCTGGGGTATTTCCCTTTAAAATCAATCCTTGAAAAAATGCAGATTAAAAAATATGTGGATTATTTTAAACTGACAAACGATTTTACTTATGACCTGTTTGAACTTCTTTCCTCTCTGATTTATGCCAGGGCTGTAAATCCCTGCAGTAAATACAGAACCTTTCATGAAGTTCTTCCCAACCTTTATGAACCGATAAGCTATTCCTATGACCAGCTTCTGGATGGCTTATCTTTTCTGGGAAACGATTACGAAAAATTTGTAGAACTTTTTACGGTACAAACAAAACACGTTTTCGGTATTGATACTTCCAAAAACTACTTTGACTGTACAAACTTTTATTTCGAAATCGACAGGGAGGATGATTTCCGCCGCAAAGGTCCCAGCAAAGAAAACAGAAAAGAACCAATCGTTGGATTAGGGCTGCTGTTAGACAGCCATCAGATTCCCGTCGGCATGAAAATGTTTCCGGGAAACGAATCGGAAAAGCCTGTTTTAAGAGATGTTATCGACCTGTTAAAGTCACAGAATAATATCCAGGGCAGTGAGAATCAGTACCGGCGTGCTGCTCTGATTCTTTACCCAGGTGAGATATTCGTATCCGCTTTTATCCGGCAGATTAATATCCAGAATAATCAAATCCGGAACCTGTTTCTGAAAACTGTTTTGTGCCTCCTGCACTTCCCTGTCCTGAAAAAACTCTGTCCCCGGCTGGGAAAGCGCCAGCCGGATTCCATTGCTTAATGCAAAGTCGTCTTCTACAATCTGTATTAACATGTGTCTCACTCCTGCTGATTATTTTCCGATTTTTAAATGATGCTGTCTGGCACATTCTTCTATCATGGCGTTAAACTTTATCTTTCCATACCAGTATAATACCCCGCCTAAACCGGCAATAATAAGGAATACCCAGTGGGAAAGTATCATCTTTGAAAATGGCATAGCATCTCTCCATATGTAACGAAACAAAATGGACGGAAGCATGAGTAATATCACTGAAATCAATGAAAAAACAGTTTCAAACTTTCTCATAAGTGCAAAGCGTCCATACATGCACAAATTCCAAAGAGCTATTAGCCATGGAAAAAGAAGCAGCCATATCAGATACATAAGATTAAAGAAACCACTTTCCAGGCTTCCATCTCTCCAATAAAAAAATACATAACAAATACCACCAAACCACCTAACAGGTAGATAAGTCCTACCGTTTCCAAAGAAGAATAAACTCGGTCTTTTCTATTCCCACGCTTTCCTTCTGCTGCCAGGTCTTTTGCAAACTCCTTTACATCTCCCAGACGTTGGTTCAATAATTTTCCTTCTTTTTTTGCTTCTCCTGCCATGCCAATCAGGTCTTTTCGGATGATTTCTGCCTCCATCAGTCCCACACCCTGGTTTACAGCATACGCTGTGACACTTCGGATATATTGGATATCTGTCATGTCCAGTCCCAGATTCAACTCATCCAGATTGTTTGCTTCTGTTAATTGCTGCAATAAATTTTTCTTCATATTTGCCACCCCAATCGTTTCAAAACTCTATATGCTGTTCGTTAGCTACCTGTTCTGTGATTTCTGTAAATTTCTTTTTTCCATACCAATAAAGGACAACTCCAAGAAGAAACAGCACGACATAACACCCGTCAGAAATTTTACTCTCCAAAATGGTATGTATTCTTCCATTGTTCTCGTAAAAAATCCAGGGGAATAATATCAATGCATAAACAAATACTCCCAGGTTCATCTGTCCTCTTAATAATTCCAATGTATTCATAAACAAAACCAGCAAAAGCGCACTGGAAGCTAACACAAGATACCAAAGCCCAACACTTTTCATAAAATAATACTTTTCCTCTTTCCTGTTTTCAGCTTTTCCGGCATCTACCAACTCTCGCGCAAATTCCCCCACATCTCCCAACCTTTGTTCCAAAAGTTCTCCTTCCTTTTTTGCCTCAAATCCTATTCCAATCAAATCTTTCCGGATAATCTCGGTCTCCATCATGCCTACTCCCTGATTGATTGCATAGGCTGTCACTTTATCAATATATTTCTGATCTGGCACCTCCAGATTCAACTGTCTTCCATCGTTCTGCTTTTTTAACTGCTTCCAGATATTTTTCTTCATTTGCCCCACCTCGTTTCTCTTACATCATCAAAATCGACTCTACTGTATCCGACACGCTTCTCCAACAGCTTTCAAATTCTCTTAATTGCTCCTGTCCTGCTTCTGTAAGAGAATAATATTCCGGCTTGGTCCAAGAGGGGAAGGGCGAAATTCGGAGGAAATCATTTTTTTCTTTTCCAACCTTACCAGCAGAGGGTAAATGGTTCCTTCTTTCATATCCTCAAATCCAAAGTCCTGTAGCTTCATAACAATCTCATAACCATAAGTAGTTTCTACGCTGATAATCTTCAGAATACAGCCTTCCAAGGTCCCCCTCATCATCTGAGATTTGTCATACATCCGTCCATCACCTTCTTTATTTCTCTTTCTACCTTGTTCTGCCAAGTAGTATCTTAACTATATTGTACCACATAGTAGTCCTGTGTCAATGTTTTTATTTGGCAAATTTCATTTTCTTTTCATATGATACTGTATGATATGAAAATTCTGGAAAGGAGCTTCACTATGAACCAACCTCTGTTAAAGGTTCAGGACGTCAGCTATACCTACCATACCAAAGCCGGTGAAACTCCGGCTCTTTCTCATATATCTTTCTCTGTATTTCCCGGAGAATTTGTGGCTATTGTGGGGCCATCGGGATGTGGGAAGTCCACTTTTTTAGATATGCTTTGCGGACTGTTAAAGCCTTCCGGCGGTGAACTTCTTTTAAATGAAAAACCGCTGGCAGAGTCTGCAACCAACATTGGCTACATGCTGCAAAAAGACCATCTCTTTGAATGGCGTACCATTTACAGTAACATGCTTTTAGGACTGGAAATTCAAAAACGTATTACTCCCAAAAGTAAAGAACGGTGGATAACCTTCTGGAAAATTATGGTCTGGATAAGTTCAAAGGCTCCAGACCCTCCCAGTTATCCGGTGGAATGCGCCAAAGGGCCGCGCTTATCCGTACCCTGGCATTAGAACCGGATCTTCTCCTTCTGGATGAGCCTTTTTCTGCGCTGGACTATCAAACCAGATTGTCTGTCAGCGATGATATTGGAACCATTATCCGCCAGGAAGGGAAAACTGCGATTTTAGTGACTCATGATATTTCAGAAGCTGTGAGTATGGCAGACCGGGTTCTCGTTTTCAGCAAACGCCCAGCCACTGTACAAAAAATAATTCCTGTGGAATTTGAAATGGAAAACCGCACCCCCATGGCTTGCCGCAATGCGCCGGAGTTTAAAAAGTATTTTAATGAAATCTGGAAGGAGCTGAATCTTCATGTCTGATTTTCCTTCTGTTTCCAAAGAACAAAAACATTACCTTAAAGCTTTAAAACGCAATTTACGTCTGATTCAAATTGCCCGCATTTTACTACTGTTTTTGTTTCTTGGCTTGTGGGAATTTACCGCACGCTTTGGCATCATTGACTCTTTTATCTTTTCCAGTCCCTCGCAAATTTTGAAAAAAATGGTGGAAATGCTTCAAGACGGCAGCCTCACCGGGCACATAGCAATTACCCTTACAGAAACCCTTGTAAGTTTCTTCCTGGTAACGGTTCTTGCATTGCCATTGCGGTGCTTCTCTGGGCTTTTCCAAGGCTTTCCGCAGTGCTGGAACCTTATCTTGTAGTTCTTAACAGCCTGCCAAAATCTGCTCTGGCGCCCCTATTGATTGTGTGGCTGGGAAGCAATATGAAAACCATTATTCTTGCGGGAATTTCAGTAGCGATTTTCGGCGCGATTTTAAACCTGTACACCGGTTTTTGCGAAACCGATCCAGATAAGCTCAAACTCATCCGCACTCTGGGCGGCACAAAAAAAGACGCTTTATTCAAAGTCGTTCTTCCCGCTTCAGTTCCACTGATTCTAAGTATTATGAAAGTAAATATTGGATTGTCTCTTATAGGAATTGTTATTGGAGAAATGATTGGAAGCAAGCAGGGGCTTGGATATTTGATTATTTATTCCAGCCAGATTTTCCAGCTTACTACCATGATTATGGCTATTGTAATTCTGTGCGTAATTGCCATTCTTTTATATGGAGCAATCTCACTTTTACAGAAATATTATTTCAAAAGACATCAGTAATGGCTTGTTTAGAGAAAAACACTGCCAGCGGAAAAGTTGCTGGCAGTGGACATTACAATAAATGTATATTCTTTTATATGGAAATTCGAATTGCTTCCAGAATGATAGACTTTCCAGCTCCGTTTTCATTGGAAATAAGCGTGGACGCTTCATTGCTCAAATCCCAATCAAGAGTCTCATCACTGGCCGACAGTTCCCTGGTAAAGCCTGAAACATATTTTTATTTCTTCTTTCATAGATTATTTTCCGCAGCACTTTTTATATTTTTTACCACTACCACAGGGACAAGGGTCATTTCTTCCTATTTTCTTTTGAATCTTCGGAGTTTGTACATCTTTTAATATCTGTTCTGGTGCCACAAAAAAACTCACTTCTTTTTTCTGTCTGCCAAGTTCCTTATCTGTAAATCCTCTGTTACTCCATTTTCGCACTGTGTATACCCATTGGCTGCAATTTGTAGCAAAATTTTCTTCACTTCTCTTATTAGAAAATGTAATACCTCTTATAAACAGCAGCTTCATGATATCTTTTGCCTGAAAATCATCTTGTACTGTCCTGTATTCCAGCTCAAGCATCAGATTATCTGCCCGTACCTTATTTTTCATAAGTCCTGTTAAATCCTTAACCAGCTTCTTATGACATGGATTTTCCATATTTACCATATGCTCCGCATATAAATAAATCTCTTTATGATTAGGTATGTAATATTCCTGTCCTGATACTTGTTTTAGAAAATCTTTGTATTCTCTCCGGCTTTCAAAGGCATCACTAATAATCCAATCTTCTTCACACCAAAATCCACCCTCTTCGCGCTGACAAAGAAGCTGAAGGGCCTCTTCTGCTTTTTCAGATAGCCATGCCAGTTCTTTTTGCTCTTCCTCTGATAAATCCGGATATTTAAACATTTTGTCCACTGCAATCTGAAGCACTTTTTTCTTCTCCACCACACCAAACAAATTCATACACGCACGTAAGGTAAGGCGCACCCCTGTAATCAGCCCAAGTAAGCTTTGCGTTTTTTCATCCTTTAAACCTGTAATCATCATTTCCCGTATTTCATCTGGCACAACAAAGCTACATTTTTCATCCTTACAAAACATAAAAACCCAGCCCTTATGACAATAATTATCCTGCAAAGCTGCCATTTGTACTGCTGATAATGGATGTCCGTTCATTGCCCTTAACATGACTTCCACATCTTCTTTATCAAGAAAAATCAATTCTTTTTGAAAAGATTCCGTAATCACATCATATACAGTACGTTCTTTATTTTCACAGGAAACCTCTGCATCTACTTCTTCCTGCCAGTTTTCCAGATCCAATCCAGTAGGGATTCCGGAGCCCGTTTTAAGATTTCTTCCAGTTTTGTGGTCTCTTCTCCCTGTATCATAAAGTTTTCTGTATAGCTGGATGCCATCTGACTCAGCATCTCATTATCAATACCTAAGCTATTAAAAAATTCATTTATCTCGTTTATCTCTGATTTCCGCATAGTCCGTTCCTCATCTGCGATAATATTTTCAAATTATACATATTGATATTATACCTTCAAATGATTTTGTATACAATATCAAATTAATTTTTCAAACATAGTCCTTGCAATAAAAATTGTAAAAATGTATAAAAAATGGTAAGATTGTGAAAAGCCATTGAAATACAAAGAAATATCAAGATTTAGGAGATATAAGAAAATGATAAAAGTATTATTCGTATGCCACGCAATATTTGCCGCAGCACCATGCTCAATTTGTCTTCCAGACATGATAAACCAGGCCAATTTAACAAACAAATTCCACATTGATTCTGCTGCCACCAGCAGGGAAGAAATCGGAAATCCTCCACACTATGGAACCATCAACAAGCTCCGTCAAGTAGGGATTCCCGTTCTTCCCCACCGGGCAACGCAGATGACCAGGCAGGATTATCAGGAATATGATTATCTCATTGGAATGGATGAATGGAATATCCGAAACATGCTGCGGATTGTGGGCAAAGACCCGGAGAAAAAAATTCACATGCTTCTGGATTTTACCCAGTTTCCAAGAGCCATCGCAGACCCCTGGTATACTGGAAATTTTGATGTAACTTATGAAGATGTAAAAGAAGGCTGTGAAGCACTTCTAAAATACCTTAGAAAAGAACACCTTATATAAGTATTTTAATGTTGCCTGCAAAAGGTCTGATAGACCTCTCTGGCAATGGCAGATGCACCTGCACTGTCCGGATGCACCCCGTCTAAAAGAAAGTATTCCGGGTGATTTCTGGTTGCTTCGTGGATATCAATAACCGGGAGATTATGCTCCTTTCCAAAAGAAAGTATGGCATTGGAAATGATATCTGCCACATCTGCCTGCATTTTATAATGGTCTTTCAGCTTAAAATATCCTGTGAACACTGTAGCGGGTGTCATAAGATAAATTTCAGGATTGCTGTCCAGGTTCTGGTAATGACTTACTAAAGCTTCCAAATCTGAAAGAAAATTTTCAGTACCAGTCCAGTTATAGGGTTTCGTATCATTGGTACCCAGCATAAGAAAAATAACATCCGGCTGGAAATCACTGCTTTTTTTGAAATTGGGGTGATTCCAATAAGAAAAATTGGCATCCTTTTGCAAAGTATGTCCACTGGCGCCAAAATTTTCTACCAAGTACCGCCCTCCCAGCAATTGCTGTAACTGTGCTGGATAAGAATTCAGAAATTTATCTTCAATTTTGGCTCCGTAAGTAATGCTATCTCCCACGCAGGCAACCCGTACCGCATAAGTCTTTTGCAAGTTAAGCAAGAGAATCGGAGACACTATTATAAGAAGAATTATGAATAGCAAAAAACTGCGTTTTACATTTCTTTTCATGGAAAAACTCCTTTGTATCTGTTATATGAGCACAGGCGGCAAACAAAATTTGTCCTCATGAGAATATTGTAAAAGCAAATGATAAAAATTACAAGGCAGGGATGAAAATGAAGGAAAAAATAGAAGAACTTTTAAAGAATTTGTCATTTTGGAATCGACTTCAGGAATCAGAAAGAGAACTTGTGGTACAAAATTCAAAAATTATGGAATATCAGGCAGGTGACGCTGTTTATTCCGGAGGTACCCAGTGTCTGGGAATGATGATGGTGTTAGAGGGAACCCTCCGCACCTATCTGTTATCTGACGAAGGAAAAGAAGTTACCATTTACCGGCTTCGCCAGGGAGACGTTTGCGTATTGGCGGCTTCCTGTATTCTGTCTGCCATTACCTTTGATGTGGAAATGGAGGCGCAGACAGATACCCGCCTTCTTCTGGTACCCGCCTGGGTTTTATCCAAACTTCAGGACGAAAATGTGTATGTGGAAAACTTCATTTACAAAGAAGCTGCCAAGCGCTTTTCAGACGTGGTAGAGGCATTGCAGCAGATGATGTTCTTAAGCCTGACTCAAAGAGTTGCTTCCTTTTTGCTGGATGAATCCGCAAAGCAAAACACCTACAGCATTACCATGACCCATGAGGAGATTGCAAAAACCATCGGCAGCGCCAGGGAAGCAGTGAGCAGAATTCTGAAACAGCTGGCAAAAGGCGGCTATATTTCTTTGAATCGGGGGGAGATTAAAATCGAGGAAAAGGCGAGGCTTTATCAGTTGCTGTAGGGGAGTATGCCCGCCACAAGGTTTGAGCTGTGGCGGGTATTAGCATGAGATTTAGAGCTTAAAAAGCTACCAAATCAACAAATCTTGACTCTCTGTTTCTCTCTGAAAAAGAAATCGAAAATCTTTTTCAGAACTTGTATTCTCTCAGACTCCTGAGGACTATGTTTTGAGAGAAAGGACGGAAGTCAGGGCTTACAATCATCTTTCCTGCTTTCCACGTAATTCTTTTAGAGAAAAGCTTTATATCTCTGCTAAAATATGAATTACAATAATTTTTCTATATTCAGAATCAGCCCTGATCCGCAGGCAACCAATCTACACTATACAAAGTATCTTTTGTCAACCAAGCTGCTGCTTCATGCTCTTTTAAGACCAAGTCTCCTGATTTGATTTTACAAATAAAGCAATCCATTGATAAATGAAAGTTTGGATAGTCATACTCAACTGTATCTAATAATTTACCCACCTCGACTTCCGTATCTAACTCTTCTTTTATCTCTCTGACAAGTGCTTCCTCGGGTGTTTCACCCGCATCAATCTTTCCTCCCGGAAATTCCCAGCCATCTTTGAATTCACCGTATCCGCGCTGAGTTGCAAACACTTTGCTATCATCAATAATGATCGCCGCTACTACTCTAATTGTTTTCATGCTATCTCCTATCATTCCATTATCCATTCACAATGTATTCGTAAATATCCTCACGCACCGGCGTATCCAATGCCCATTCAATTTCAACTGCAGTTTTATCAGTATTTGGCATTGTAAATTCTTTTACAAATCCAGTTGAAGTCATCCTTCCGAGATAATAGAATTCTTTTGAAATTTTATCATCTTTATTTTTTCTTACAAAAAGCTGTACATCAATTCCGCGTTCCTTTGCATTCAAGAAATTCTGCACATCTTCTGATTCAATACTTCGTCCACTTTTTGAAATCGCAATCAAACGATTGCAACTGGTAAAATGGTCTTCGTATTTTGTCGTATCACTGATATCATCCTGCTTGTCATAATTAATAAACACTGGGCATGTCTTTGTTTTCTTGTCATACTTGTAACCACCAATATTCAATGGAACTTCATTTCTTTCCCAATTCAACAAACGACAAGCGTCTTCATATGTATACTTCTGATAAAGAACTAAATCTGTATCTTGATACCGCATACTAAAATTTTCTTTGTATCTGGAAATACCAAAATCAATGAGCTCTTCTAAAATTTTATAGAAATCTTTGTTCTGTAGCATTTCCCCAAATGACTTAGACACGCTGTAATCTTCGCCATCTTTTTCTAGAAATATACATTGAGAATATGTTTTCTTAGCGGCATTTGTAGGAAATTCATTTGTCATCATGTTGATAACATTTTCTGCACAGTTATCATCCATGGAACAATTATAATTATCTTGCAATGATTTCTTTAACAGACCCATGATTCCATGCTGATATTTCAGTAAGCGTTTCAACATTTCCAACTCATGAATTCGTTTTCCGCTCGCCAGCTTTTTAGAAACAAATTCAATTACCGATCTTCATCTTTTGATAATCGAATTGTATACTCTTTTTCATATTTCACAAGGAACTTATAATAAGATCCTAGACTGTTATTATCAAAAATTCTAAGAACATCCATCTCGCCATATTTATCAAAATCGGCAAGAGCCGGAATATGACCCAATTTGTTTTTCAGGTTTGTATAATTCTCACGGATCAATTTTATATCACTAAAATTCGCATTATCAATCGCCTGGAAAATTCGCTTACGGGAAATTTCATCAAAATGAATTGTACTCGCACCTGGAATTACTCGACCGCCTTCTGTTACATAGCGACGGATATTATCCTTGTTGTAACTTCTATCTCCGGAAAGTGCAATCGGTATCATGAAGTTATTACGATAATTACCAATAAAATCGATAACAACTACATATTCTTTATCCTCAGCCTTACGAAGTCCACGTCCTAACTGCTGGATAAAAATAATTGGAGATTCTGTCGGACGGAGCATAATTACCTGATTAATTTCCGGAACGTCGACACCTTCTGAAAATATATCCACAGAAATAATGTAGTCCAAAGCATCTTCTGCTTCATTACCTGCAAGACGTTCTATCGCATCTGCTCGTACACTCTCTGAATCGCTACCACTGAGCACAAGAGTTCTCCAACCTTTTTCATTAAATTTAGCAGACAACTCTTTTGCTTCATCAATACGACTACAGAAAATCAATCCTTTGACTCTATCTCCACTATACCCAAAAAATTCTGCCTGTTTCATTACATTTAACACGCGTTCATCAGATGTCAAATATATGAAATTCTCAACCTTTTCTTCTGACGATTTACCAGCATCTGCAATGACTTCTAAATCGGTAATTCCGAAATAATGGAACGGACACAGCAAGTCTTCTTCCATAGCATTTTGTAGACGAATTTCATATGCTATCTGATGATTGAAAATCTCATAAATATTTCTACCTTCCAAATTATCATCTCGCTTATCCGGTGTTGCTGTCATCCCCAGCCATAACTTCGGTGTGAAATAATCCATGATTTTCCTGTAACTGTCTGCGGAACTATGATGAGCTTCATCGACAACAATCAAGTCCCAATGTTCTTTTTCGTATCTACTTAAAGAATCTTCTTTGCTTAATGTCTGAACTGTTGCAAACACAAAATCTGCATCGTAATCCTGATACTTACCGATAACCATTCCCATGGAAACTCTTCCGTCAAATACTTTTCGATAAGATTTCAATGCCTGTTTTGCTATCTGATTACGATGAACTAAGAATAATACTTTCTTAAATTCCAATTCTCTTGCTGCAAATGCAGAAGCGTAGGTTTTACCAGTACCAGTGGCAGAAATCAACAGTGCTTTATCTTCACCAGCTTCATATATTTTTCTAAGATTATTAATGAAGCCCACCTGCATTGAATTCGGTTGCAAGCGATACACTTCCAAAGACAGAACTTCTGCTTGTTTTGCAATTTCTTTCTGCTTCCGAATAATTTTATTCTTCATATAAATATTCGTATATGCTTCAATGAATTGTTCAAACAACAATGATTTCTGCGCATTCCACAATTGTTCAAATTCAGCTACCACATTTTGTGTATACTCACCTTGCTCCGTAGAAACAATCTTAGTATTCCATTCACGATTTGTTGTAAGCGCGCTGAGTGTCATATTAGAGCTTCCAACAATAATTCGATACAGTTCCTCTTTCTTGAAAATATAGCCTTTTGTATGGAATCCCTCTTTTGCATTCTCTGTCACATACATTTTCAATTCAATATTCTTAAAGCTTGCAAGGATACGAAGCGCTTTCGGATCACTGAAAGTTAAATAATCCGTTGTAAGAATCTTACCTGGAATACCCCGTTGTTCCAATTCTCTTAGAGTTTGAAGAAGCGGTGTAATTCCACCCATTGTGATAAATGCAACACTGATAGCAAATTCTTCACATGACAAAAGTTCATCCTCAATGGACGAGATAACTTTTCGTCCTTCTTTGTAGTTGTTCGATACAAATTGTGACTGGTATGCCAAGTTTGACGAAATATTTTGATCAATAAAGGCTGTAGATAAGCCTTGTTTTAATTGTACAATTTTATCCTGATTCATATCTTATTTCCCATCTATTAATCTTTGAATAATTCTATGACTCTTCAAAAATCTTCGTTAATTTATTAAATATCTCCCATGTTTCGTAATTTAATAATCCATCAAAGTATTCTTTCATAAAAAAATTGTATATTTAAGAAACAACTTCCTATTGTAAAACTCTAGTTTCATTATTACGCTCTTCTTTCATTATATTGAGATCTAAATTTCATACCCCTATTTTCTTGCATAATCATAGACCAGATGCATGTTTCTTTCTAATATTCCCCGGCATACCATTCAACATCTTACTTTTTTCGAAAACTTTCTGTCATGTCGTTTTGTAGCAAAATCAGAAGACGCAACTGCTCATTCGCAACAATCTTCTTTCATCAAAATACAGATAATCTCCTCATTTTATTATCCTCTTCTTTCAACTAACAAATTCATATCTAAAATATTTATCAAACGAATTGTTTTCTCAATCTCTGCTGTCTGTTTTCCACATTCTAAATCAGAAATAAACGTTAACAGAAAGTCCTGTAAATTCAGATATATAGGTCTGCGTATAATTCAGTTCTTTTCTTCGTATTCTAATAACCCGACCCAATGACTTTGATATCTGTTATTGTCATAAGTCCTCCATTATATGCCGTTCGACTAATTTTATTTGTACTAAATTATATTCTTTGCCGTATGGCTATGTCAATATATATTAATCTTGAGTTTCCGCAAACTGTAATTCAAAAATGAATATGTCTGCCCAAAGTGCCAATCTGCCGACTTTTTGAAAAATTCAGAATGGCAGTTCTGTGATTAGGGGCACTTTAATAAGCCCCGCCGG
>ENA-OQAA01000832-OQAA01000832.1-human-gut-metagenome-genome-assembly--contig:-NODE-832-length-18939-cov-6.031788_pt1 | contig 18939 bp, 20 predicted proteins | sample MGYA00242489_ERZ504515 | MGnify/ENA primary metagenome ERZ504515 (study PRJEB26092, sample SAMD00036237) | human gut metagenome | host: Homo sapiens | study: EMG produced TPA metagenomics assembly of... | reverse complement strand
TGCTCCGCTTCCAGTTTGTCAATGAAGGTATAAAGACATGGATCCATCATTCTGGCTCCTTTCTGTAAAAAATTTCTGTATTTTTTCATTATAGCACAATTTTAAAGTTACTGTTCACACCGATGTAATATAGTTCTGAACCGTCAATGCTTGCATGTAAGGGAAAGAATTTATATTTAACATCCGGTGTGAACAGTAACATTTTGAAAATACAGGGTTATTGTTTAGCAGAGGAAATATTGACAGAGAACAGGCGGTGTGATAAGTTGGACACAGAAATATCAGAAAGTGGTGATAGAATGTCTGAGGTAAGAAAACATTTTGTTTTTCATGGAAAGGTGCAGGGCGTAGGATTCCGCTACACTGCAAAATATCTTGCGTTGTCACTGGGACTTACCGGATGGGCGAGAAATGAGTGGGACGGCACTGTGACAATGGAAGTACAGGGACGGGAAACGCTGATCAACAAGCTTCTGGTGGGACTGAATCAGAATCAGTTTATCTCCATCGAGTGGATCGATACAAGAGAGATTCCACTGGAGGAAGAGAAGGCATTTTCTGTGAAATGAAGGAAAGAAGAACTTGGTTTATAGAATGAACAGGAGGAGCATCATGAAATTAGGATTTATCGGAACAGGAAATATGGCAGGAGCCATCATGGGTGGTATTATCAGAAACGGAGTGCTGAAGCCGGAAGAAATCATCGGTTCGGATATTTTGGAAGCAGGGAGGGAAAAGGTACATTCTCTTTATGGAATCTGTGTGACAGATGACAACAGGGAGGCGGCAAAGGCAGAGATCGTGTTCTTTCTGTAAAACCTCAGTATTATGAACAGACGATCGCACAGATCAGAGATGAGATCACGGATGAGCAGGTAATTGTCACCCTTGCTCCGGGAAAAACTCTGGAATGGCTGCAGGGGCAGTTTGGAAAAGATGTCAAGATCGTGCGCACCATGCCGAATACACCGGCAATGGTCGGTGCAGGGATGACGGCAGCGTGTGCAAATGCTCTGGTTACAAAAGAAGAGTTGGAAAAAGTGCTGACAATCCTGCGCTCTTTCGGAGAGGTAGAAGTCGTATCAGAGCATCTGATCGATGCAGTTGTGTCTGCAAGCGGAAGTTCTCCGGCATATGTATTTATGATGATCGAAGCAATGGCAGATGCGGCAGTGGCAGATGGAATGCCAAGACCTCAGGCGTATAAGTTTGCCGCTCAGGCCGTGATGGGAAGCGCCAAGATGATCCTGGAGACCGGAAAACATCCGGGTGAACTCAAAGACATGGTATGTTCTCCTGCGGGAACAACGATCGAAGCAGTGCAGGTACTGGAAGAGCGCGGTTTTCGAAGTGCTATTATCGAGGCAATGCGTGTGTGTGCGGAAAAATCCAGAAATATGTAGAGTAAAGTGACAGGCATGAGGGGGAAACGGCGATGGAGATTCATGGAATTCAGAAAATGACACTGTTAGATTATCCGGAAAAAGTGGCGTGTACGATTTTTACGGCGAGATGTAATTTCCGCTGTCCGTTCTGTCATAATGCTTCTCTGGTGACACATGTAGATGCGGCGGCAGCAATTTCCGAGGAGGAAGTGTTTTCATTCCTTGCGAAACGGCAGGGGATTCTGGATGGTGTGTGCATTACCGGAGGCGAGCCTCTGCTTCAGCCGGATATCGAAGAGTTTATCCGGAAAGTGAAAGAGCTCGGTTATCAGGTCAAGCTGGATACCAACGGCAGCAATGTATTGCGTCTGAGACGGCTGGTGGAACAGGGGCTTGTGGACTATGTAGCAATGGATATCAAAAATGCTCCGGATAAGTATGGTATGACTATTGGAATTGAAGAATATGATATGTCCAATATTTTTCAGAGTGTGGATTTTCTGATGTCTGGGGATGTTCCCTATGAATTTCGCACCACGGTTGTGCGGCAGTTCCATAAAAGGGAAGATTTTGCTGCTATCGGGCGATGGATCAAGGGGGCAAAACAATATTATCTGCAGAGCTTTGTAGATTCCGGAGATTTGATCTGCCCCGGAATGAAGGGGTATACAAAAGAGATTATGGAACAGGCGCTGGAAATTGTGAAGAGGAACATTCCAAATGCGAAGTTAAGGGGTGTGTGAAAAGATCACTCAGGGATTAGCTCGATAGGAAAAACAGAGAATAAACAGGTGTAATGTAAGGAGATGTGTTCAAAATGATACACATCCTCCTTGTATTGTGTAGAATAAAAATATCATGTCAGGACGTACAGGGGGATTCTATATGGGAAGGACAATAAAAAATGATACCTTTTGGATGAGGGGGATAAAAAATGAAGAAAGATGATAATTCAGGTTGTTTGAATTGTTACTTTACTATAATAAAATATTAATCAGAAACAGAGAGAAAACAAGGGAGGCAGGAAAATGAGAAGAAAAGTAAAAAAAATTCTTTCGGTAACATTAGTAGCGATGATGGTTACAGGGCTTGTAGCCGGATGCTCAGGCGGTTCGGATAAGAAGAGCAGTTCCGGAGGAGACGAGCAGGTTACTTTGCGTTTCAGTTGGTGGGGCGGAGACGAGCGAAATGAAGCAACTTTAAAAGTAATCGAAGCATATGAAAAAGAACATCCGAATGTTACGATTGAAGCAGAGTACAGTGGCGACGATGGATATCAGGAAAAATTATCTACGGCACTTGCAGGAAAAACAGCGGCGGATATTATTCAGATGGGACCCGGATGGATGCCAAGTTATGTAAAACAAGGCGATTTCTTTATTGATTTTAATGAGTATACAGATAAGATGGATTTATCTGGTTTTTTCAGAAGAATTACTGAAAAAAGGAATTTACAATGAGGATGAACTTCTTGGGATTCCGACGGGTGTTGCTACTTTGGCACTGGTAGTGAACAAAACACTGGCAGATGAGATCGGATTGGATTTTACAGATGTAACCTGGGAAAAGCTTCTTGAAATGGGAAAACAGGTACAGGAGTATAACAGTGACTGCTATTTCCTGAATGTAGACACAGCATATTTGTTAACACATGTATTCCGTCCATATGCTATGCAACTTACAGGAAAATCTTTCATCAATGATGAAGAACTGAAAATTAATCTGACAGACAAACAGATTACAGAAATTTTACAGTATATCAGTAATCTGTATTCTACAAAGACTGTTCAGGCAGCAGGCGAGACAGCAACATTTGAAGGCGCTCCACAGACAAATTCAAAATGGGTAAATGGAGAAATCGTATGTGCACTTACGAACTCTTCACAGATAAATAACTTTGCCAGCGCAAATGAAAGTGCGGAATATACAGTTGTTAATATGCCGGTTCAGGCAGACTCATCTAAACAGTTGAATGATGGCTATAGTCTTGATCCGCCGCAGTTGATGTGTGTAAATAAAAGCAGTGAACATGTTGAAGAGGCAGTGGACTTTTTAAATTATTTCTTTAACAATGAAGAAGCAGCGGTAACACTGAAAGATCTTCGTTCTGTACCACCTACAGAAAATGCGCGGAAAATCTGCGAAGAACAGAGCCTGATTGATGAACTTGTAATTACCTCGATAGAGCTTATGTCAGACAAAAATGGTGTGAATGAGCTGGGACTTACAACAGATGCAGAAGTTGAGGCAGTATTTAAGACAATGATTGAAAGTGTAATCTATGGTGAGAGTACACCAGAGGAAGCTTGTGCCAATGGAGTAGCATCTATCAACAGTATTCTTGAAAGCAAGTAATGTAAAAAGCTGTTATAAAATGAGGCAAATTGGCTGATGTTTTGTAACAGCTTTTTTAATGGATATATTAGAGGAGATTTCCGGTTATGAAAATACGAAATCAGGAAAACGGCAGGCAAGTTCCTGCAAAAACAAAAAAATATAAAAAAAGAGATTATATGGGACTGATATATATTGCCCCTTGGTTAGTAGGTTTGTTAGTATTGCAGATTTATCCATTTGTAACTTCATTTTACTATTCATTTACAGATTACCAGTTTTTTAACAGCCCTGAATTTATAGGTTGGGAAACTATATCAAGCTGTTTACCAAAGATCCGGAATTTTTCAAATCATTGCAGGTTACGATTATATATACGCTTTTTACAGTGCCGGGAAAAATTATTATGGCGCTGTTTATTGCACTGCTTCTTAATAAAAACATGAAGGGGATCGGACTGATAAGAACAATATATTATATTCCGTCATTGTTCAGTGGAAGTGTTGCAGTAGCAATTCTCTGGAAACTTTTATTCATGAGTGACGGGGCAATTAACAGTATACTGAATACGCTGGGACTTCCAACAGTGCAATGGCTCGGAACAGAATCAACGGCAATGGTGACGATTTGTCTGTTGGAAATCTGGATGTTTGGGTCATCTATGGTTATGTTTTTGGCAGCCTTGAAACAGGTTCCGGCAGATTTATATGAATCCGCATCTTTGGATGGAGCGGGAAAGGTTAAAAGCTTTTTCTATATTACGCTGCCACAGATATCACCGATTTTATTTTTTAATGTAATCATGCAGACGATTACGGCATTGCAGAACTTTACATCCGCATTTGTTGTGACAAATGGAGGGCCTAATAATGGAACCTATGTACTGGGAATGAAACTTTATAATGAAGCATTTAAATATTTTAAAATGGGATATGCAAGTGCGGTATCATGGGTTATTTTTGCGATGATCCTGGTTGTGACATTACTTCTTTTCCGTTTTTCATCTGGAAGAGTATATTATGAAGATGGCGGCGATTTTTAAGGAGAGCAGGAATATGAAGAAGAAAAAGATTAATAAGGTTATTATATATATTTTAATTGTACTTGTAGGAATTATAATGGTTTATCCGTTGCTTTGGATGATCATGGCATCATTTAAAACAAATAGTGAAATATTCGGTTCCGTGAAACTTTTGCCAAAATCTTTCAGTCTGGATTCATTTATTGAAGGTTGGAAGGGAACAGGGCAGTATACATATGGCACATATTTTTTGAATACGATTATTCTCGTTGTTCCTACTACGTTATTCACGGTATTATCATCTGCAATTGTTGCATATGGATTTTCCAGATTCCGTTTTCCGGGCAAAAAAATTCTTCTCGGTGTTTTAATTGCGACTCTGATGCTTCCAAGCACTGTAGTTATCATTCCGAGATATACGTTGTATAACAGCCTGGGATGGTTAGACACATATTTGCCGTTTTATGTGCCGGCATTGCTGGCATGTAATGCGTTTTTCGTATATATGTTGATTCAGTTTATTCGCGGAATCCCCAGAGAATTGGATGAGGCTGCGTATATTGATGGCTGCGGAAGTTTTAAAACATTTTCAACGATTCTTCTGCCGTTGATGAAACCGGCTCTTTTTTCAGCAGGATTATTCCAGTTTTTGTGGACATATAACGATTTCTTTAATTCGCTGATTTACATCAACAGTGTAAATAAATATCCTATTTCACTCGCACTGCGCACGGCGATTGACGCAGATGCCAACATTCAGTGGAACGAGATTATGGCAATGTCTGTGGTATCTGTATTGCCGTTAATTGTACTTTACTTTATGGGACAGAAGTATTTTGTTCAGGGAATCGCAACAAGTGGATTGAAAGGCTAAGAAAAGAGAGGAGACCATCACGAGATTTGGATTAATGGGACCAGGGAAAATAGCAAGAAAATTTGCGGATGCATGCGGTAAAGTGGATGGGGTAGAGCTGGTTGCAGTAGCATCCACAAATGAGAAACGGGCAAGAATGTTTGCGGACGAATTTGGTATTGAAAGAATCTGTTCTTATGAGGAAATACTGAAGCGGGAGGATATTGATGCAATTTATATAGCGGTCATAAATTCATTGCATTATGATCTGGTGAAAAAATGTCTGGAAGCAGGGAAGGCGATTTTGTGTGAAAAACCTTTTTGCGTGACGGAAGAGCAGGCGAGAGAATTAGTTCAGTTAGCGGAAGAAAAACACATTTTATTGATGGAGGCAATCTGGATATTAAGCCTGCCTTGTATTAAGCGTATGAAAAAATGGATAGAAGATGGTGCAATAGGCAAGTTAAAATTTGTGAGATCAAGCTTTGCATTTCAGGCAGAATATGACAAAGATAACAGATTTTTTCGCGTCAGCTTGGCGGGGGCGGATTATATGACGTAGGGATTTATGTACTTTCCCTGATTCTTTTCGTAACGGGTGAATTTCCGGTCAGAGTAAATGCAGAACAGTATTTTGGCGAGACCGGAGTAGATGAAGTAGGAACGGCTGTTTTTGGATTTGATGGAGAATATATTGCGCAGGCAGCCTATGGAATCAATGCAAGTGCGGGATATGCCACCTGTATTTATGGAACAGAGGGCGTGATCGAACTTCCATGTATCTGGAAAGGAAAAGAAGTGTTCCTGAAAGATATCAATGGAACAGTCATAGAAAAAATAGAAGATTCAAATGAGAATGGTTTTATCTATGAGATCAAAGCATTTGCACAGGCATATGAAAATGGAGAGAAAGAAGTGAAGGATGTGCCACATAGTCTGACATTGGCATGTGCAAAATTGACAGACACAATCAGAACACAAACAAAGTAACTTAGAAAAATATGTTGAAATGTATGATGGATGGGAGCGAAGAAGATGGAAAAATATCTTGATGCAGGTTTATCACCAAAAGAAAGAGCTGAAGATCTTCTGTCTAAAATGAGTCTGGAAGAAAAAATGGGACAGGTGAATTGTTTGTTTCCATTTAAAGGAAATTGGGAAGAACTGGAAGGGGAAATGACTTATGGAATAGGAGAAGTCAGTACCTTAGACGTACGTGAAATAAAAAGTCTGGAAAAGGTAATCCAATGGCAGAGAAAAATTCAGGAAAAAGTGATGGCAAATAGTGAACATCATATTCCTGCAAGTTTTCATATGGAAGGTTTATGCGGTCCGTTTATTCAAGATTCCACGAGTTTTCCGGCGGGAATTGCAAGAGGCGCATCTTGGAATCCAGAATTAGAAGAAAAGATTGGAAAGTGTGTAAGCAGACAGGAACTGGCATGTGGATTTACGAGAGTGCTTGCCCCGCTGCTTGATATTTCAAGGGATTCCAGAATGGGACGTCAGGGAGAGACATATGGGGAAGATCCGACTCTTACGGCAATGCTCGGAACAGCGTATACGAAAGGTGTTCAGGAGAATGAAGTCGCAGGAAGACATGCCGAGTCAACGGCAAAACATTTTTTGGGATTTCATAATTCCCAAGGGGGAATTCACGGTGCGAATAGTGATACGCCAGAACGCCTTTTAGATGAAGTATATGGGAAACCGTTTCAAGCAGCAATTACGGAAGCAAAGCTTCGGGGAATCATGCCCTGTTATTGCGCAATCAATGGAGAACCGGCATCCTCTTCCAAAAAACTTTTGACAGACCTTTTGCGAAAAGAAATGGGATTCGAGGGGGTATGCGTTGCCGATTACAGTGCAGTAAGGAATGTGCATACAATACAGGATGTGGGAGAATCTGTAACAGAGGCCGGTCTTATGTGTATGGAAGCCGGAATGGACGTAGAGTTACAGAACCGGATTGCATTTAATGATGAGTTAAAAGAGTGGTTTCGTACCGGGAAGGCAGATATTTCTATCTTGAATCAGGCGGTTTTACGTGTCCTGGAAGCAAAATTCAGGATGGGTCTGTTTGAGCATCCTTTTGGCTTGGAAGGTGAAAAGTTAAAATCCGTATTTTATAATAAAGAGGACAGAAACGTATCGTTACAATCGGCTTTGGAATCCATGGTACTTTTAAAAAATAATGGAGTTCTTCCACTTGACAGATCTATAAAAGAGGGAAAAATAAAGAAAATTGCTGTTATTGGCGCACAGGCGAAAAATGCGAGGATTTTTTTCGGGGGTTATACGCATTTAAGTATGGCAGAAGCAGTTTTGGCAAAAGCAAATTCAATCGCAGGATTAGAGGCAGGAAGTATCGCGAATAAAGAAGTGACACTGATACCGGGGACACAGATTCAAAGTGATGAAACAGAGGAGTTTGATGTGATCTTACGGCTTCAGAAACCAGGGTGTAGAAGTTTACTGGAAGAATTGCGTGCAGAACTGCCAGAAGTAGAAATTCTGTATTCTTATGGATATCCGATAGCCGGAAACGATTGTTCTCATATAGCAGAGGCGCTTGAAACAGTCAAGAATGCAGACGCAGTTGTTTTGACATTAGGAGGAAAGCATGGTTCCTGTTCGATTGCATCTATGGGAGAAGGGGTAGACAGTACAGATATTAATCTTCCTGTATGCCAGGATGAATTTATCCGTTGTGCAGCCGAACTTGGCAAACCGCTGATAGGGGTACATTTTGATGGAAGACCGATATCCAGTGATATTGCTGAACAATATCTGGATGCAATCCTGGAGGCATGGAGTCCGGCAGAAACGGGCGCAGAAGCTGTAGTGAAAGTATTGACAGGTGCTTATAATCCGGGTGGTAAATTGCCGGTATGCGTAGCAAGAAGCGCAGGTCAGATTCCGATATATTATAACCATATCAACGGATCTGCATGGCATCAGGGAAATAGTATCGGATTTAAAAATTATGTAAATATGTCTCACGAACCACGGTATTTCTTTGGGTATGGACTTTCGTATACAACATTTTCCTATTCAAACCTGAAGTTAGATACAAAGGAAATAAATCCGGATGAAAGTGTGAAAGTTCAGGTTACAATAAAAAATACAGGAAATCAAGACGGGGAGGAAGTCGTTCAATTATATATTCATGACAAAAAAGCTTCGGTTGTCAGACCGATAAAAGAGCTTGCAGGGTTTATCCGTCTGCCGCTAAAAGCCGGTCAGGAAAAAAGCGTAGAATTTACTTTGAAGGCCAGCCAGATGGCATTTTTAGATCGGGAAATGAAGTGGAAAATAGAAAAAGGAGAAGTGGAAATTCAGGTGGGTAGTTCTTCGGAAGATATTTATTTGTTAGATGTTGTTCGGATTACAGATAATGCATGGATTGAAGGACGTAAAAGGGCTTTTTATGCAGAGGTAAGGAGTATGTAATTTACAAACAACAGAGCGAACGGCAGAAAGGAAATTGCGAAGATGAGAGTAGAGAAAAATACAGACAAGGTGTTACAGAAAGAACAGGGTTTCTATAAAAATCCAATTATCCATGCGGATTATAGCGATCCGGATGTAATAAGAGATGGAAATGAATTTTATATGGTGGCATCCAGTTTTACGTATCTGCCCGGTGTTCCATTACTTCATTCCCGAGATCTGGTGCATTGGGAATTGATCAATTATTGTATGAAACATCTGCCTTGAAACGGTATGACCAGCCGGCACACGGATGTGGATGCTGGGCACCGTCAATCCGAAAGCATGATGGAAAATTTTATGTTTTTGTGCCGTTGCCGGATGAGGGGATTTTTGTTGCAACAGCTACAGATCCGTATGGGAAATGGGAGCTTCATTGTTTACACACTGCGTGCGGATGGATTGATCCATGTCCGCTTTGGGATGACGATGGAAAAACATATATGGCTTTTGCATATGCAAAAGCGATGTGGGATCAAACACCGTATCAGTATTTGTGAAATATCTCAGGATGCATCCCGAATTTTATCAGATCCCGTTATGGTATATGATGGAAGCCTTCAGAATCCGACGATAGAAGGTCCTAAGTTGTATAAAAGAAATGGATACTATTATATTTTTGCTCCGGCGGGAGGTGTGCAGCAGGGTTGGCAGACGGTACTGCGTTCCAGAAATATTTACGGGCCATATGAATCGAGAATTGTCATGCATCAGGGGAATACAGAAATTAATGGACCACATCAGGGTGGTTTTGTAGAGCTAAACGAATCTCAGGGAGTTTTTCTCCATTTTCAAGATCGGGGAGCTTATGGAAGGATTTTGCATCTTCAGCCTCTTGTATGGGAAAACGATTGGCCCTTTATCGGACTGGAACAAAATGGTGATGGGATCGGTGAACCGGTGGAAACATGGTCAAATCCATTACCGAAATGTAAAGAAAAGATGCAGATTTTGACGGATGATGAATTTGAAGAAAAAAAACTGGGTCTTCAATGGCAGTGGCAGGCAAATCCACGGAGTGAATGGTATAGTCTGACAGAAAAAGAAAGTTGTCTGCGATTATATGTAAAAGATAATCCGGCTCGTAAAAAAAATCTTTTGTGGTACGCACCGAATGCACTTACACAAATTCCGCAGGCGGAAAGCTTTGACGCAACAGTCCGACTGGAATTACAGGGAAAAGAAGATGGAGACCAGATTGTGTTTGGAATGTTGGGACATAAATATACATATTTGGCATTGCAAAAAGCAGGTGAAGAATATTTTGTTGTATTAAATGAAGGAAATGTAACAGAAATTACGGGAAAAGGAAAAGCAGAAGAGAAGGTATTAATGAAACTTCCTTGGAAATGCAACACTTTATGGATTCGTATCAAAATGCAGAAGAATGCGGTATATACATATGAATATTCCGAAGATGGAAAGAATTATACTGTACTGGGAGACCAGAGAATATTTGAAGCGCAGGCGTGTACATGGACAGGGATGAAGCTGGTTCTGGCAGCACAAAATGCAGAAAATAAAAAAAGTACAGGTTGGGCGGATATTGATTTTATACATTTTGAATAATTGTATTTTGCAGGTGGAGAAGGAGGAAAATGGAATGGGTGTGAGTAATCAGGATGGAGACGGTATTTTAAATAACCAGAAATTGTGGTATAAACAGCCTGCAGAAAGATGGGAAGATGCCCTTCCGATAGGGACAGGACGGCTGGGAGCAATGATTTATGGTTATCCAGATCATGAGCTTATGCAGTTGAATGAAGACAGTATCTGGTATGGGGGTCCGATCAACAGGATCAATCCAGATGCCGGAAAACATATGAAAGAAGTACAAAATCTGATTCTGGACGGGCATATTTCGGAAGCAGAAGAAATTTTAAAATATAATTTTTGCGCTACGCCGCGAAGTATGAGAGTTTATCAGCCTTTAGGGTGGCTGCATATAGATATGAGGACAGAAGGTGTTTTTTTTCCTGATCGGTTTAAAGCAGATACGTATAGTAAAATGCTGGATTTTCCACGCAAAGAAGAGGCGCCGGTATCAGAATGTACAAGAGCGCTTTTGCTGGAGCAGGCGATTCATCAAGTGTCATTTGTACAAAATGGGATCCGCTATCAGAGAGAATCTTTTGCTTCCTATCCGGCGCAGGTGATTGCAGTGAACTTGACGTCTGAGAAAAAAGGAAAGCTTTCTTTTTCCTGTTTGCTTGAGAGAGGCCGCTTTTTGGAGTGGTCTGGAAAAACCGGAGAAAATACAGTGATGATCCGTGGAAGCCAGGGAGAAGGCGGTGTCCGTTATTGCGGAGCTATCAGCGTAACGGCTGCGGGCGGAAATGTACGGGTGGCAGGAGAGCATATTTTGGTGAATAATGCGGATGAAGCAACGATTTATATTGCGGCAGGAACAACCTATTATCATGGAGAAAATTATATTGAAAAGACATTAGAACAGCTTGAAGCAGCAAAAGAAAAAGGATATCAGGCGCTTCGTGCAGAACATATCAAAGATTATAAAAATCTGTATGACAGAGTGTCTGTTCATATCTCTTCAGGGGAAAATACAGAACCTACGGATGTTCGGCTGGAAAAAGTAAAGAGAGCAGAACGCGATAATGGATTAGTAGAGCTTTATTTTAATTTTGCACGATATCTGCTCATTTCTTCGAGTCGTCCCGGCAGTTTACCGGCGAATCTGCAGGGAATATGGAATGATAAAATGGAACCAAATGGGATTCTAAATATACAATCAATATAAACGCACAGATGAACTATTGGATGGCAGAAGCTTGTGGGCTTTCCGAATGTCATTTACCGCTTTTTGATTTAATTAGGATCATGCAGAAGAGTGGGCATGAAGTCGCAGATAAAATGTATGGATGCAGAGGGTTTGTCGCACACCACAATACAGATCTTTGGGGAGACTGTGCACCGCAGGATTCTTGGCCATCAGCTACGTATTGGGTAATGGGGGGAGCTTGGCTATGCCTGCATATATGGAAGCATTATGAATATACATTAGACTGTGCCTGGCTTGCTTCGGTATATGACCTCGTAAAAGAAGCCGTTTTGTTTTTTGAAGATTTTGTAATAGAAAAAGATGGAGAGGTTTTGATTTGTCCATCTACATCGCCTGAAAATACATATCTGATGAAAGACTGGACAGAAGGGCGCGTAACAGCAAGTTCTACGATGGATAATGAGATTTTAAGGGAGTTATTGGGTGATTATCTGAAAATGTCAGAAATATTAGGCATACAAGATGAGGTTACACAAAAAGCAGAGAAAATCCTTCCGAAGCTCAGGAAGCTTCAGATTGGCAAACATGGACAGATTATGGAGTGGAGAGAGGATTACGAAGAAATCGAACCTGGACACCGACATATTTCTCAACTGTATGCGCTGTATCCGGGACATGAGATTTCGGTAGAAAAGACACCCGAGCTGGCTAAAGCGGCGGAGGTTACACTTTCCCGGAGATTAAATAACGGCGGTGGACATACGGGATGGAGCTGTGCATGGATCATTGCTTATTATGCAAGACTTCACAAAGGAAATAAAGCAATGGATTACTTACGACATTTGCTTCAGCATTCCGTATGCATCAGTCTTTTAGATACGCATCCACTGAATCCTTCCGGTGTAATTTTCCAGATTGATGGAAATTTGGGAGCTACGGCAGCAATTGTAGAAATGCTTGTACAGACAGAAGGAGAAGAGATTTATTTGCTTCCGGCATTGCCTGATGAATGGGAACAGGGAGAAATAAAAGGAATCTGCCTTCCAGGCGGTCTTACAATTTCCTTGGTTTGGGAAAAGAAAAAGCCTGTTTTTGTAACGTTACAGGCTAAAGAAAATACGAAAAGATGTATTAAGTTTGGAAAACAGATAAGAACCGTGAACATTGCAGCGGGAGAGAGTATAAAAATAGAATTATAACTATTTCAGCTTCATGGAAGCTAGGGGAATGTGGAACGAGATAACGGTTCCCATTCCCTTTTTACTTAGAATGTGGAGGGTACTTTCAGCCCCATATTTGAGTACCAGTCTTCGATTGATATTTGGCAGCCCGATATTTTTGCTGTTTTCATCTTGAATCCGTTTTTTAAGCGCCAGAGTTTCTTCTTTGGACATTCCGATACCATTGTCTACTACTGTAAAGTGGATGAAATCATTTCTTGAATAGATGCGAACCTTAATAAATCCGGTGGAATCTAATGTGGCAACTCCATGGCTGATACTGTTTTCTACAAGTGGTTGAAGCATAAGCCGGAGAACGTATAAGTCCTGTAAATCTTCATCAATTTCATAGTATACAATGAATTTATCTCCAAGACGCTGATGTTGAATATCTACATATTTTTTTAAATAATCGATTTCTGTGTTCAGTGTCACAACGGTGAGAGGATCCATAAGAGAATATTTCAAAATATCTGAAAGATTCTGGATCATCATGTTTATCGTACCAGACTGTCCCTGTATGCGTAATGCTTCAAAGTCGATCGCCTGAAGGGTATTAAATAAAAAATGTGGATTGATCTGATACTGCAGTGCGGCCATTTCTGCAAGCTCCTGTTTATATTGTTTTTCGTGAAGCTGCAGTTTTAAATAGCTGGAATTTAAAAATACATTGATTACATTATTTAATATGATATCATATTCATCATTGATGGTCTGCTTTGGGGTTGTGGAAGACAAAATCCCTTTTTCAGCCTGATTAAAAGTATTGATAATATGCGAAATCTGCTGGAAGTTGCGTTGAGTAACCACATATGCCAAAACCACAGATATGACACAGTTAGATAAAACAACACCAAGAAGAAGCAGGAATGTGGACATATAATCAGTAAATATACTCTGGGTAGGCAGCAGAGAAAGAAGGGTAAAGCCGTAATCCGAATTATAGAGTGTTTGCGATAGATAGTTTCGTTGATCAAAAGTAATCCGGTGCGCTTTTGTACTGTCGGTTTCATGAATCAGTTTTTGGAGGTGCTGTTCTGAAAATAGTCCCTTATATCCGTGAGTTCCGCATAAAATGTTACCATCATTGTCGAGCAGCAAAATATAATTGTCGCTGGTGCGTGATGTCTCTAGAGCAGAAGTTAATTTCTCTATATCAAGATTGATGACGATCACTCCTTGGGTATTGGACATGGAACGATATAAGGTAAGGTATTGAACAGGGGCATCAAAAGAATATTTCTGAAATTCTCTGGGTTCAATATGGATCCCCTGTATGTTTTGCTTTTTATAGTGCTGATACCATTCGGCGTCCTTGGCGGTTGTAAGAGAAAGTAATCCGCCTTTTGAAGAAAGGAAAGAATCGTATCCGTCAAGATAGAGATAAATAGAATCTACATAGTTGTCGCCTGCACTTGCAGAGGCACTTAAAAGACTCTGCAGGGTATTGAGAAAAACAATATCTGTGTAGGAAAGCGTTTCTTCTGACAGCAGTTTTCGTAAAGAAAAAACCAGACTGGGATTATAGGTCAGAAGATCATACTGGTAGGCGGATGCACTCATGATCCCATTTAAGTTTTCATTTAGAAGCTCCAGTGAGTTTGAAGTTTTCCGAATGGAAGATTTTGTGTTTTCGGAATACATATAAACTCCTACAATTATAGCCATTGCAAGAATTGGAACCAGCATGATCATAAAAATTGTTTCCATCGTGTGAAGAAAAAACGCCGCATCATTTGTTATCAATCCTTTCATTTTGGCTGCGAAATTCTTTGGGTGAAACAGAATAATATTGCTTAAAAGCTCTGGAAAAATTTTTGGGATTGTCATATCCGACCTGATACGCAATCTCATATGCTTTATAGGAAATGTCGCACAAAAGTTCAGCAGCTTTTTTCATTCGGATTTGTGTAAGCAGTTCGGAAAAGCCGGATTCAGATTTCTCACGAAAAATTCTGGACAGGTAGTTAGGGCTTAAATTTACCCGGGCAGCCGCTTCGCTAAGAGTAGCGTTACGGTAATTTTCTTCGAGGTAATGAACCACTTCTACAATGATTTTTCTATAATAGTTGGAATCTGCTTCATTGCGGCAAGGACGGATATGATATTTTTTGTCCAGTTTTTGCCGGACTTTTTGAAGGCCTGTATACAGCTCGTCATGTTTGATCGGTTTAAGCAGATAGTCAGCAGCATGGTGACGGATGGCGGCCTGCATGTAATGAAAATCGGAATATCCTGTTAAGAAGATTACAAGAATGTCAGGATATTTTTCATCAATATGCTGGTTTAATTCAATACCATTCATGATGGGCATACAGATATCAGTCAGTACAACATCGACTTTGTTTTTTTCAAGATAGTCGAGAGCCTGCTGTCCGTTTGCGAAAATTCCTTTGACTTCATAACCATAATTTGCCCAGGGAAAAAGATTTTGTAGTCCCTGGCGTATTTTCAATTCATCATCCACAATGATTAAAGAATATTTGATAGTTTCGTTCGATGTCATAACCTGTACCTCACAATATGAAAAATGTCATAAGAAAAAATAGACATTTTTATTGATAATTCCACAACTTTTTTATAATATTATACAAAATTTATTGTTTATAATCAACTTTTGTGAGGAAAGAGACAGGGTTGTTTCATGAGCTATTCATAAATATATTTAACCTCAATTATTCACGACACAGTTGTGAAAGTAGCTGAAATCCACATAGTTACTGCATTTAAGCTATTTATTGCATTTCATCTATAAAGTGAATAAAAAAAGAGCATCCAGTTGTAGTAAAATTAAGGTATTCAACGTCTTAATAATCACACAAAGGAGCTCTTTATGGATATTTTAAACACCTTTACACTCAAAAGCAATAGACAGATTAAAATAAAGTTTGACGGAGGTGATTTATCCTCCGATGCAGGACTCCTTCTGATAAAAGAATTCGCTGCAAAAATTGGTTTTACACAGCTGATCAAAAAGAACTTTAAAACCAATGGATATGGAACCCTATCAGATCATTCAGTTTTACTGTGGTCGTGGCAAAATGGAAAACTTCATCAAAGGGAAAAGCAGGTTTGAATTTGCTGCTGTCAGCAGTCATTCCAAAGTGGTAAATGCTAACCGCATGAGGATTCATATGCTTGTCTACAACTTATTTAATTGGTTCAGACGACTGGCACTTCCTGCAAATATACGAAAGCAGCAGGTTGATACCATACGTTTAAAGCTGATGAAGATTGCTGCAAGAGCAGTCCGCTCAGCGAGATATATCACATTCAAACTGTGCAGCAGCTGTCCTTATAAAAAAGAATTTTACAAGATATTGGAGAACATTTATAGTGGTTCAGTTGTCAAGACACAAATTTAATCTTTTTATAATGAACAGATATATGTAGTTGAAAAGGGGAAGAATGTCCCCCTTAAGCTGCATACTCAATCAAAAGTACCGGATAATAATAGGATGCCGGAGTTTGATTGTTAATGGCAGAATGACAACGTTCAAAATTGTAGGTATGAATATATTTCCCAATCGCTTTCCGTGCTTCACGGATATTGGCATACTGAGTCAGATATGCTTCCTCGTACTTAAAACTACGAAACCATCTTTCAATCATAATATTATCTGCCCAACGGCTTTTTCCATCCATGCTCTGACGAATCTGGTTCTCCTTGAGGAAATTCATATATTCGTTGCTTGTAAACTGACATCCCTGATCAGAATTTAGGATAACTGGTTTTGCTGTTTTAAACGCTTTTTTCAATGCATTGATAACCATTCTGGTATCCAGGGTATCATCAACTTCCCAGCCTACAATACAGCGGCTGTACCAGTCGATTACAGCTGTCAGATACAGGAATCCACGCTTGATGGGGATATAAGTGATGTCGATTGACCATGCCTGATTTGGACGGTCGATAACGGCATTGCGAAGCAGATACGGGCAGACTTTTGCCTGTTGCATACGCTTAGAAAGGTTCATTTTGGGATAGATAGGATTAATCCCCATTTCTGTCATGTAGCGGCGTGCTTTGCGGCGGCCGACTTTATGGCCACGCATTTTCAGTTGTGAAGACATCTGACGGGCACCCTATGCCGGATTATCCGTGTGTAAACGGTCTATAATGGTCTTACAGTCCAGTTCTTCCTGAGAAACAGGAGTTCCATTATAATATATGCTGGTGCGATTAATATCAAGCAATCTGGCACCTGTTTTGACCGGGAGCTCTTTAGTCTTCAAAAGGTTTCGGACTAAATTTACTCTCGTAGTCAGGTCCAAGTGTTTCTTCAGATTTTTTTTTCAACCAATCCACCTGCATGGTGAGTTGCCCAACTTTTTTTTGCGTATTCAGCTTTTTCCCTGCGTTCTGAAGCCAGCTTCTCTTTCAGGTTCTCTTCTCGTGTATCGTCAAAGACAACGGAAGCTTTATCAAGGAATTCCTTCTTCCAATTACGGAGAAGATTTGGTTGAATGTTATTTTCAGCAGCAATTGTATTTAAGTCTTTTTCTCCCCTGAGCAGTTCAATAACAAGCTCAGATTTGAATTTTGCAGAGAAATTTCTTCTTGTTCGTGACATAATAATAATCCTTCTTTCTGTATTGGTTACAGTATATCAGATTCATTATAAAATGTCTCGGAAAGTGTCTTAAATTACGATACCATTATAATTCAGCAACTAACTGTACAATTGGAATAGCAACTACTAACGTACCTTGACAGTTCAAAATGATTCACTTGAATATTACAGAGATAGTTTGCCCTTTTTTAAGAGCATTGGATTATTTGTCAGAAGAACTGGAACAAGATTTAGTAATTTAGGGCATTTTTATTTGCTCATGAATAATTCGAGTTCATGTATAAAAGAGCAAAATCATGTAATAATCTGTTTGATTTTTCAAAACGATAGCTTTTGTCTGTCGTATCTCTTATGATTTATAAGGTGAGAGGATATGTATTTTTTAGAATGGGAAGTGAGAAAGTGAAAAAAGACAGATTATTTTCAGTGAAGAAGACGATTTCTATTGCTTTTGCGTATGTAGGAATTTTGACAGGTGCGGGCCTGGCATCGGGACGTGAACTTGTTCAGTATTTTATCAGTTTTGGAATAGCAGGGATAGCCGGTGTGGTGATCATCGCAGGCCTGTATATGATCTTTGGAAAAATGATTCTTTCATTGGGTTCTTATTATCGTGCACAAAATCATAGTGATGTTTTGAGTCAGGTATCGCATCCGGTCATTAGCCATATACTGGATTATTCGATGATGTTATCGTGTTTTGTTTTAAGCTTTGTTATGGTGTCAGGTGCCGGATCCAGTATTGGACAGCAGTTTCAGATTCCATCCTGGATTGGTTCACTGTTGTGTGCGAGCCTGATCCTTGCTGTAAGCTATATGGATTTTGATAAAGTGATGGGGGCGCTTGGGATGTTTACGCCGATCATCCTGATCCTGATTTTAATCGGACTGACTGCAATATTTGCAGGACCGCAGATAGACTGGAGCAAAACGATAGAAACTGCAAGGAATATCGATTCCAGTCTTCCTAACCCGGATAAACCGGAAAAGTTATTTTTATTTTCTACCCCTTGTGTTATTCTAAAGAAAAAGGGGGTTTTTATATGTTACTCACTGATAAATACGTTGATAAAATTCATGGCATCATTACCTGTTATGACCGCATGATCATTCAGGGATATATCCCAAACTGGAGCCATGCGGAAGCAATGACTGCTATATGAAACTCAACGGTATCCGTATTTTTGATTATCCCACCAGTTTCTCCCAGCCCCTTACGGAACAGGTCCGTCAGAATGCGGAAAAGATTGCTCACGAAAATGGAATGGAAATTGAGTTCATCCGAAAACTCCATGCTTTTCGAAAAGATGACCGCATCCA
>ENA-OQAA01000831-OQAA01000831.1-human-gut-metagenome-genome-assembly--contig:-NODE-831-length-18956-cov-2.391524_pt1 | contig 18956 bp, 27 predicted proteins | sample MGYA00242489_ERZ504515 | MGnify/ENA primary metagenome ERZ504515 (study PRJEB26092, sample SAMD00036237) | human gut metagenome | host: Homo sapiens | study: EMG produced TPA metagenomics assembly of... | reverse complement strand
AGCGAGATCACTACCTTTGACAGCAATGCAATTCTTACTGCTTATCAGAAAGAACTGGAAGAATATCTTGCGTCTCCACAGGCAGTCATCGACGGTTCTCAGAAACGATATAATCATTCTCTGGAGCTTCTTCTGAAAAGCATAGAAAAATAATACAAAAACACTGACGCACCCGGCAAGCTTTTCTCTTACCAACGACGGTGCTTCCTGGAAGCTACAGGATGACGGGCAGGTGATCGGAGCCGGAATCTTTGGCACTCTCAGCAGTACTCCTGTGGAAGAAGAGCTTTCCCCGGAAGAAAACCCTGAGGAGAATCCTGATTCCTCCGGCGAAAATATTTCTGAAGAAAATTGATCTGTTATAGAGCTAAAAGGGCTTTCCCAAAACGGAAAAGCCCTTTTCTTATTTTACAGTCATCTGACTGTATCTTATTCTTCTGTTTTCTCCGGAGCAGTCTCAAGTCCCAGTTCCTGTAGCTGCGCTTCACTGACAACGCTTGGAGACTGTGTCATAAGGCAGGAGCATCTTTCACTTTCGGAAAAGCGATCACTTCACGGATGCTGTCAACCTTTGTCATCAGCATAACCAGGCGGTCAAGTCCGTAAGCCAGTCCTGCATGAGGCGGAACACCGTATTTAAAGGCATTCAGAAGGAATCCGAACTGTTCATAAGCAGATTCTTCCGTAAATCCAAGCTTTTCAAACATTTTTTCCTGAATATCATTCTGATGGATTCTCACACTTCCTCCACCGATCTCATTTCCATTCAGTACAATGTCATACGCTTTTGCACGAACCTTGCCCGGATCTGTATCCAGAAGCGGAAGATCCTCTTCCATAGGCATGGTAAACGGATGATGCATGGCAGTAAAGCGGTTCTCCTCTTCGCTCCACTCAAGAAGCGGGAATTCTGTTACCCACACAAAACGATACTCGTTCTTATCCAGAAGCTCCATCTGTTTTGCAAGCTCCACACGGAGAGCGCCAAGCACATCATAAACTACTTTGTTCTTATCAGCGGCAAAAAGAAGCAGGTCTCCCGGCTTTCCTTCCATCGCCTGAACAAGAGCGTCCATCTCTTCTTCCTTCATGAATTTGGCAAAAGAGGACTTTCTTGATCCGTCTTCTGCAATAGCAATATAGGCGAGACCTTTTGCGCCATATCCCTTTGCAAATTCCACAAGCTTGTCGATTTTCTTTCTGGGCATGGATCCCTGTCCCTCTGCGTTGATTCCGCGGACAGTTCCGCCTGCTTCAAGAGCGCCCTTAAATACCACAAACTCACAGTCCTTTACTGTTTCGCTGACATCATGAAGCTCCATTCCGAAACGCATGTCCGGCTTGTCAGAGCCAAAACGGTCCATGCCTCCTGCCAGGTGATACGCTGGATCGGAAGCTGAACATCCACATCCAGAACCTCTTTAAACAGATATGCAAGATATCTTTCATTTACATCAATGACATCGTCTACATCCACAAAGGACAGCTCCATATCGATCTGGGTAAACTCCGGCTGACGGTCCGCACGGAGATCTTCATCACGGAAGCAGCGCGCGATCTGGATATAACGGTCATATCCGGAACACATAAGAAGCTGCTTGTAAAGCTGCGGAGACTGCGGCAGTCCGTAAAAGCTGCCCGGATGAACTCTGGACGGAACCAGGTAATCTCTGGCGCCTTCCGGTGTACTCTTTCCAAGGATCGGAGTCTCCACCTCCAGGAAACCTTCTTCTGCAAAGAATTTTCTGGTGAGAGTGGCAACCTGGCTTTTCATCATAAGATTTCTCTGGATATCCGGTCTTCTCAGATCCAGATAACGGTATTTTAAACGGATCTCATCCTTTGTTTTGCTGTTTTCCTCTATTGGGAAAGGAGGAACCTCTGACTCGGAAAGTACACGAAGCTCATTGGCACGAAGCTCCAGCTCTCCTGTGGCAAGGTTTTCATTTACGGCCCCGCCTCGTTTTTCTACAATACCGGTAACTGCGATCACAAATTCACTTCTCAGCTTTCCGGCTTTCTCAAAACCTTCTTCATCAATACTTCCGTTTTCAAAAATCACCTGCATGATTCCGGAACGGTCTCTCAGATCAACAAATACAAGTCCGCCTTTGTTTCTGGCTTTCTGCACCCATCCCATCAGAGTCGCTCTGCTGCCTGTCATCTCTTTTGTTACTTCCGCACAGCGGCAGGTTCTGTGCAGTCCCTTCATACTTTCAGCCATGATCTTACTCCTTTTTATAATTTATCCCTGAAAAACTCAACGAATTCAGTATAGCCTTCTGTCATCATCTGTTCTTTCTGGAATTTTTTATTTTTCTTCATAATAGAAATGGTTACCTGAGTTCCATTTCTTCTTTCCTCTTCAGCCTGCTTCAGAATTGTCAGAAGCTTGTCTGCAGGCATGTTCTTTTCAATGAGATACGCCTTCTTTTCGCCGGTTCCCGGAACCTCATAGCCTCTTTCCAGAAGCAGCATGACAATTCTTTCAAATCCAATAGAAAATCCGCAGGCGCTTGTGTTCTGTCCTGTAAATTTGCCGATCATCTCTCATAACGTCCGCCGCCGCCTACAGAACCGCCGAATTCATCCATTGCGATCTCAAAGATCGGACCTGTATAATAGGACATTCCCCGCACCAACGTAGGGTCAAAGGAAATCTTAAAGTCCGCGCTCTTTACCGCGTCCACAGAAGCGATAATGGTTTCCAGATCCTCTGCAACCTTTGGATCAAGAACATCCTTCAGCTTTTCTTTAATGTAGCGCACACCCTGGATATCAGAGGTGATCTCACGGAACATGCCAAGATACGTGTCAATGCTTTCTCTTGCAAAGCCTTCTTTTTCCAGCTCTTCGGAAACTCCCTCAAGACCGATCTTGTCCATTTTGTCAAGGATAATAAACACGGTATCAAAGCTTTCTGCCGGGAATCCGCTGTACTGAGCCATTGCCTTCAGAATTTTACGGTCATTGATCCTGATGGTAAAATTATGAAAATCCAGTTTGCCCAGAAGTGTTGTGGTTGCCAGCACAAGCTCAATTTCAGCCAGATAAGTAGGCTCTCCTAAAATATCAATATCACACTGCATAAACTGACGGAAACGGCCTCTCTGAGGGCGGTCTGCTCTCCATACATTTCCCATCTGCAGCGCCTTAAAAGGAGCAGGAAGCTCATTGGCATGATTGGAATAATATCTGGAAAGAGGCACTGTCAGATCATAGCGAAGTCCGGAATCCACAAGATCCGCTTCCTCCTTTGCGCTTTCCAGCTTCAGCTTTTCTCCTCTTTTCAGGATCTTAAAAATCAGTTTCTCATTTTCGCCGCCCTGCTTGCTGCTGAGGTTTTCAATATGCTCCACACAGGGAGTTTCAATAGAAGAAAATCCGAATTTCCCATAGGTTTCCCGGATCATATTCATTACATAGTTTCGGATTTCCATTTCCTTCGGTAAAATATCCTTCATACCGGTTACTGGTTTTTTCTTTAATGCCATGCCTGCCTCCTGTTATTTATTATGTATAATTCTCTGAAATGCAAGAAAAACTTCCATATCAAAATTTTTGATCTCATCGATCATAAGCTCCATTACAGTTGCAACATCAAACGCAGTCCTGTATGGCCTGTCAGATGTAAGCGCTGCAAATACATCGCACACTCTCAAGATCCTGGCTCCAATGGGGATCTGATCTCCAATGAGATTATCGGGATATCCGGTTCCGTCATAATTCTCATGATGATAGAGAATACTTTCCAGAACAAACTCTGAATACCCCTGGTCTTTTAATTCCTCATAGCCCAGAGTAGAATGCATACGCACATATTTTAGCTCCTCGATCAGAAGAGGATCCCTTTCGCGTCCGTTGATGTATTCTGTCAGCTTCAGCTTGCCGATATCGTGAAGCATTCCCGCAACAGCAAGCTCATAACGGCTCTCCTGCTCCAGCCCCAGCTCGGAAGCCACCTCATACGCAAGGTTGCTGACAACAATCCCATGATTCAGCTCTGCTGAAAGGTCAAAATCCAGTATTCTGTCTGCTGTCTTTTCTGCGTCTGCCTGCGCCGCACTCAATCTGCACACCTCCTGTCCTTAAAGGCATCGGTCAACAGCCACCCGTTTTCTTTCAATCATTTCATCAATACGGGTAATATAATTCCTTACATCCTTCACATTCTCCACACGCTCGATCCTCGCTCCATGATCAAATACCAGCTTTGAAGATCCGCCTGCTCCCAGTGCAATAATGGGCTGTTTCTCTTCCATAATTAGTATATTGTAAATCCCGGCTTTGTCAACCTCTGCATAACCTACATTTTCAAAATTGCCCTTCATATTTTTCTGTCTGTACAGATAATAAGGACCCATTCCCATTTCGCAGGCTGTTTTCATGGTCATTTCCATGATTTCCTGATTATTTTCAAAGGTCATTTCCTGATATTTATCTTTAAAAATATTCAGCCTTGCCGCCCTTTTTACCGCAAGAGAATGAACCGTAATACTGTCCGGAGCCATCCTTTTAATTTCATCCAGGGTATACTGTACCTTTTTCAGATCTTCGCCCGGAAGTCCAACGATCAGATCCATATTGATATTGTCAAAACCACATTCCCGTGCAAGATAAAAGGCCTGCCTTGTCTCCTCCGCAGTATGGCGTCTTCCGATAATCTCCAGAGTCTCCTGATTCATAGTCTGAGGATTCACGGAAATCCTGCTTACCGGATATTTCCGGATCACCTGAAGCTTTTCTCTGGTAATGCTGTCCGGTCTTCCTGCTTCAATGGTAAACTCAGCCAGGTTTCTGCAGTCAAAATGTTCCGTCAGGGTATCCAGAAGTCTCTGAAGCTGATCCGGCTCCAGGGTAGTCGGCGTTCCGCCGCCAATATAAACCGTATCCAGCTTACGTCCTTTTTTCTTCATAATAGAAGAACTTCCCGGATTTCCTTACAGAGCGCATCCAGATAAAGCTCCACTCTGTCCTTCCACTGCTTCAGAGGATAGGAGCTGAAAGAACAGTAAAGACAGATACTCGGACAGAAAGGAATCCCCACATAAAGGCTGTATCCGTTTTCATAATCAATATCTTTCAGAATTTCTCTTTCCCGGTTGGCAATGGTAATGGCAAGAGCTGTTTTTTCAGGACTTACCAGATAACGTTTCCGCATTTCTTCTGCAATCTCTGAATTTTTCATTCCGGCTTCAATCATTGCATGGCAAGCTTTGCCGGCCGGATCCCTGTAAGATTTCCCCATGGAAGGGTCTTTCCTGTAAGCTTTGTCAGAAGTTTATATAATGAGTATTTCAGAACATCCTTCTGCTCCTTGCGCTGCTGTCTGGCTGCATCTTTTTCTTCCGTACAGGAAAGAGGGGCATCATCCGAAGAGTGCCCCTTTATGATCTCTGCACTTGTCACCCCGGTATTGCTTTCATTTTGATACCGGATTATAAAACTCTGCTCCTGCTTTTCCACCCGGAACAGAAGATCCGCTGTATTTGCCCCGTCTTCCTCTTCATAGGAAACTGCAATTTCAGCCTCCGGGTAAAAGGCTCGGATCAGCTCATAAATATCATGTTCAAATTCTCTGTTGTCAAACAGAATACTGATCTTATACAAATGGATTGTACCTCTTTTCATAACCGATAGTGGTTGAAATATCGTGTCCGGGATAAACTTCTGTTTCCTCAGGAAGAGAATCTGTAAGTCTGTGAAGGCTTTCCACAATTTGAGCCGTGCTTCCTCCCGGAAAATCGGTTCTTCCCACAGAACCATAAAACAGCGTATCCCCGCTGAACAGGATTCCTTCATCCTTCAGATAATAGCAGCAGCTTCCCGGAGTGTGTCCGGGTGTGTGAAGCATCTGAACGGAAAAGCCCGCCGCCTCAAAAGCCTGAAGGTCTTCAAGAAGTATATCTGCCTTCAGGGAACAGGAGCGGTTTCCGTATCCGGACAGATTTGCGGAAGGATCCAGAAGAGTCCCTGCTTCTTTTTCACAGGCATAAACCGGAATCTGGTATTCTTTTTTTACGTCCTCCACTGCAAGAATGTGGTCATAATGACCATGGGTTAAAAGAATTGCAGCAGCTTCGCCTGCATTTCCCTTATTCTGGAAAAGATTTCCTGTGCATGATCCGCCGGATCCACGATCAGAAGCTCCCCTGTGTTTTTGTTTTTCAGCAGATAGCAGTTCGTTGATACAGAACCAAGAACGCATGTCTGAAGCTCTGAGTTTTTCATATCGGTCCCCTCTTTCTCTGTCCCTGTATTTTTATGACTGATCAGCTGTGGTACGCTCCACATCGATCACACTTTCCACCTGGCGGATTTTTTCTACAAGAGACGCCAGCTCCTCTTTGCTGCCTACCTCAAAGCTTACGGCAATGGTCGCCTTATCCTGCTTGCTTGTACGGCAGTTCATATTTTTTACATCAATCTTACGCTCTGTAAATATTTTTGAAAGGTCTACCAGAAGTCCGGTACGGTTGTTGCAAAGATCTTAAGCTCTGCCATATATTTTTCCGAAGCTCTGGTATCTGCCTGCCACTCAGCTCAATGAGCCTTGTCCTGTCGGTTTCTGACATATTAAGAATATTTACACAGTCTGTACGGTGAATGGTGATTCCCCGTCCTCTTGTAACAAATCCCACAATCTCGTCGCCGGGAATGGGACTGCAGCATTTTGAAAAACGAACTGCAACATCATGGATGCCACGGACAACAATTCCGCCCTTGGATTTTACCAGATGAAGCTTTTCATGAGCATCTGTGGCAGCATCCAGAACATCCTGATCCGTGATCTTTTTGGCATGCTCTTTTTCGTAAGCCTCCATCAGCTTGTTAAAGACCTGGCCTTCTTTCAGCTCCGTGTCCGATGGCAGCCAGAACGGAATCCCAGTCGCGGAAACCGTATTTGCGCATAACTGCCTCAAGATACTGACTCTTGCTGTAGGTACCGATCTTGTAGCCTTTGGATTTGGCATACTGAGCCAGCATGTCCTTGCCCTTTAAAATATTGTCTTCCTTCAGTTCCTTTTTGAACCACTGATTGATCTTGTTTTTTGCCTGAGTGCTTTTTACCATTTTCAGCCAGTCGCGGCTTGGTCCCTGGGAATTCTGTGATGTGATGATCTCAATTCTGTCACCGTTCTGGATCTCATATTCAATGGGAACAAGCTTGCCGTTTACCCTGGCGCCTACCATACGGTTCCTACTGCACTGTGCACACAGTAGGCAAAATCAATAGGCGTGGATCCTGCCGGAAGGTTTTTCACATCCCCCTGAGGAGTGAAACAGTAAACACTGTCTGCAAAAAGATCCAGATCGTTTTTCAAAAGGCTCATAAATTCCCGGTTATCAGACATATCTCTCTGCCATTCCAGGATCTGTCTCAGCCAGTTCAGTTTTTCCTCTTCACTTTTTCCTACAGGTACCTTTCCGTCCGAGGACTCCTTATATTTCCAGTGCGCCGCAATACCATATTCTGCTGTTTTATGCATTTCATAGGTACGGATCTGAATCTCAAAAGGCTGTCCGCTTGGTCCGATCAGAGTCGTATGAAGAGACTGGTACATATTAGGCTTCGGCATGGCAATATAGTCTTTAAAACGGCCAGGAATCGGTTTGTACATTTCGTGGATCACTCCCAGAGCCGCATAGCAGTCCTTTACATTGTCCACCAGTATCCTGACTGCAAAAAGATCATAGATCTGATCAATGGTCTTGCCCTGATTGACCATTTTTTTATAGATGCTGAAGAAATGCTTGATCCGTCCGTCCACCTGAGCCTGGATCCCCGCATCCTCCATATGCTGCTTTACCTGTTTCACAATCCCGTTGACAAAATCCTGTCGTTCACTTTTTTTCAGGGAAACCTTGTCTACCAGATCGTAGTACACATCCGGCTTCAGGTATTTAAGCGAAAGATCATCCAGTTCCACCTTGATCTTCGATATACCAAGGCGCATGGCAATGGGCGCATAAATATCCATGGTCTCCCTGGCCTTTTCCTGCTGCTTTTCCGGACGCATGTACTGCAGAGTACGCATATTGTGGAGACGGTCCGCAAGCTTGATCAGAATTACTCTGATATCCTTTGCCATGCAAGAAACATTTTTCTTAAATTTTCTGCCTGAAGCTCCACCTTGTCCTTGGAATAATTCAGCTGTCCCAGCTTGGTAACTCCGTCCACCAGAAGAGCAACCTCGGAACCGAATTCCTTTTCTACCTCTTCATAGGTCATCCAGGTGTCCTCTACCGCATCATGAAGAAGTCCCGCAACGATCGTCTCTTTATCCAGCTCCAGATCTGCAAGAATGATTCCCACACAGAGCGGATGGATGATATAGGGCTCCCCGGATTTTCTTTTTCTGATCCTTATGAGCCTCTCTTGCTACCTCGTAGGCTTTCTGTATCATGGAAATATCCGTAGACGGATGGTATTTTCTCACACTGGTGATCAATTCCTGATACAGAACTTCCGGACTTGTAAAATCACTCATGGATTTACCGCTGCATCTGCCTTTTTCACGGATTCAATTTTTGCCTGATCTACAGCGCCCGGACTTTTTTCCGTTTGTATATTTTTATTTCTTTCTGTCATTCTCTCCCACCTGTCTGATATTCTGCTGCCTGTTCTTCTTTAGCAGCCGTCGTACGCTCCGTCTGTGGTTATTTCCCTTCGTATCGGATCACAGAAGCCACATCATAGCCAGCCAGTTTCTCACGGCCTTTCAGCCCGGCAAGTTCCATAAGAAATACAATTTTGACAACCTCTCCGCCAAGCTCTTCAATAAGCTTCACAGCCGCCTCAACCGTACCTCCTGTAGCGATCAGATCATCGATCACTGCAACCTTCTGTCCTGGTTTGATGGAATCTCTGTGCATTTCTATGGTTGCGCTTCCATATTCCAGATCATAGCTTCTGGATACTGTCTCACATGGAAGCTTACCTTTTTTACGTACCGGTACAAATGGCTTATGAAGATTGTATGCGATGGGAACTCCGAACATAAATCCTCTTGACTCTGTTCCAACGATCACATCCACCTCTGTGTCCTTCAGACATTCCTGCATGGAATCAATTGCCAGTTTCAGTCCGTCCGCATCCTGCAGAATACTTGTTACATCACGAAAAATAATGCCCGGTTCCGGAAAATCCGGAATACTTCTTACATAATCCTCAATTTTCTTCATAATCCCGCACCTCCGCCTTTTTTCTATAATATAAGTCTAAATCAGTATATCACTTTTTTTTTTATGGAATCAATCCAAAACCCGACAAGTCTCGCCAAATACCGCTGCTGTTCGCTCCGTTCACAGCGTAAACCCACGCCATATGAACCGCTCTCCACAGTTTCCTACTGCAGTTAAAAGTAATTGCGGATTACCGCCTGGAGACTTTCTCTTCCCTGATAGACGTTGATCTCCGGATAATACGTCACGGAAATCAGCTCTTTCTGCTGTACATACTGTTCAAATTCTTTCGCTGCTCCAAAATATACTGCATCTACAGAATTTCCCTGTCCGTCCATCAGACACATTTTTGCCACATTCTGATTCTTTCCAAAAATTCTCAGATTTAAAACACGAAGTCCCTTCTGGGCAAACAGAGGCTTTGAATTTCCTTTGCCAAAAGGTTCCAGAACAGACAGCTGCTCCGTCAGCGTTCTGGACAGATAAGAAATCGGCATCGGAACATCGATCACCACCTTAGGCACAAGCTCCTCCTCCGTCAGCGTACATACCTCATTCAGCCTTTTTCGGAATGCGTCGATATTTTCTTCTGCCAGAGACAGTCCTGCCGCCATGGGATGACCGCCAAACTGTTCCAGAAGATCACTGCACTTAACCAGCTCGTCATACATGGAATAGGCTTCAATGGAGCGGCCGCTGCCCTTGGCTCCCTTTTCTGCCTTTGTCAGCACAAATGAAGGCTTATAATATTTTTCCCTCAGCCTTCCAGCAATGATCCCCGCCAGACTTTCATGGCATTCCGGCAGATACACTACCAGAACCCGGTCTGAGGAAAGGCCCTGACTTTCAATGATGTGCTCTGCCTCTTCCCTGCCTTTTTCTGTCATGGCTTTTCTGCTCTGGTTTAATGCAACCAGATCCCCGGCCTCCTTCGCCGCTCTGTCCGCATCCTCTGTACAAAGAAGCCGCAAAGCCCGGGCCGCAGTGTCCAGCCTTCCGCTTGCATTGATACATGGTCCCAGCACAAATCCCACATGATAGGCTGTGATCCGTTCACCTCCCAGGCCGTTTGCCTCAATGAGAGCGCGAAATCCCTGATTCTTTGTAGTTGGAAGCCTTCTCAGCCCTTCCTTTACAATAATGCGGTTTTCCCCCTGAAGATCCATCACGTCTCCCACAGTTGCCACCGCTGCCGGTTCAGAAAATTCCAGGATCTCATTTCTGTCAATTCCATATGTCTCATAAAGAGCCCAGATCAGTTTCCATGCAACCACGGCTCCACAGATATTTTTGTTTGGATATGGACAGCCCGACTGTTTCGGATTGATCACTGCATCTGCTTCAGGAACAATCCATTCCCTCCCCTTATCCGTGTCTCGATAAGGGATTTCATGATGATCCGTTACAATCACTGTCATACCCTTTTCCTTTGCCTGCTGAATTTCCGCAGACGCTGCAATTCCGTTGTCACAGGTAATGATCGTATCGATTCCGTCCTCTGCCGCCTTTTCGATCAGCTGACTGTGCATTCCGTATCCGTCCTTTATTCTGTCCGGAATATAGGTATCCACCCTTGCCCCAAGACGGCGAAATCCCGTAAGAAGAATATAAGTGCAGTTACTCCGTCAATATCATAATCCCCGATGATCCTGATCCTGGCTTTCTGATCAATCTTGTCTTTCAGGATCTCCACAGCTTTTTTCATATCTTTTAAAAACCACGGAGAAGGAAGCTCTTCCAGCGTTCCGTACAGATACGAGCGGATATTTTCCATACCTTCCACATCTCTGTTCCTGATCAGACGTGCGATCACCGGATCAATGCCAAAGGTCTGCCCGATTTTCTGAAAGTCTGCTTTTTTTGCTGTTACTACCCATTTTTCCATTTTTTTCTCCTGTAAAAACACATCCCGGGACAGCCTGCTGCCCCGGGACAATCCTGTTTTATTCTGTTTTATTTTCTTCTGCGTTCTTTTCCGCTTCCTGAGCCGCAAGACGTTCTGCTACTCTTTTACGATTTTTCTTTTTCGGCTGTTTCTGTCCGTTATCAGACTTCTGTCCGGATGTCTGAGCTGTATTTTTATTTTCCGCAGCCACATTCTTTGAAGCGATCGCCTGGACTTTGTTTTTGCCAAAGCCACGTTTCATTACAAGCCACAGAGAGCCTGTAATACAAACAGAAGAATAAGCTCCGCAGACAATACCTACCATCAGAGGCAGTGCAAATTCACGGATGGAAGAAACTCCCATAATATAAAGCACTGCTACCATAACAAAGGTTGTCAGAGAGGTATAAATACTTCTGGTAAGTGTCTGAGTGATACTGTCATTAACGATCTCTGTAAGATCTGCGCGGCTTCCCATTTTCTTAAGGTTTTCGCGGATACGGTCAAAAATAACAATTGTTGCATTGATACTGTAACCGACAATCGTCAGCATACATGCAATAAAGGTATTTCCAACAGAGATACGCGCAAGTGCATAAAAGGCAAACACAACAAGAACGTCATGTACAAGAGCCAATACTGCACTGCTTGCAAAACGGATGTCCTTAAAACGGATCCAGATATATGCCAGCATACACAGAGTCGCAACAACAACGGCTACAAAAGCATCCTGTCTCATTTCAGAACTTACAGTAGAAGAAATACTTTCTGTAGAGATCAGAGCTTCATCTACGTCAAAGTTGTCAACCATTGCCTGATTGAGCTTTTCTCTTTCCGGCTGGGACAATGCGCGTGTCTTAATAATCACCTGATTTGTTCCCACAACCTTGGTAGGCTGTACATTCTTATCTCCTGTTACCTTTTCTACAACAGGTGTTACCTCTGAGTCGATCTGTTTAATATCCATATCCTCATTAAAGGTAACTGTAGTTGCAGTTCCGCCGGAAAATTCCAGACTGTAATTCAGAATGCTTCCATCTGTTTTCTGATGGATCATCATGGATACCGGTCCCACAAGAATCAGAATCAGAGAAATAATAAAGAAAATATTTTTCTTTCCAACAAAATTGATGCATTTTCTCTTCTTTGCTCTTCCGTAGAATTTTTCATCCTGAATACCTACCGCATACAGAGCATTTACGATCAGTCTTGATACGACCAGCGCCGTGAACATGGATACTACAATACCCAGCGCCAGTGTATAGGCAAATCCTTTTACTGTTCCGGAGCCCATCCACATCAGTACCAGCGCCGCGATCAGAGTTGTAACATTACCGTCAATAATGGCAGAAAACGCTTTGCTGAATCCGGACTTGATGGCTGTTCTTACAGAAGAACCTGATGCGATTTCCTCACGGATACGGGCATAGATAATAACGTTGGCATCCACAGCCATACCAATACCCAGGATGATACCGGCAATACCGGGAAGTGTCAGTGTAATGTCAAAAGCATTCAGAGTGATCAGCTCGATCGCAGTATAAAGGATCAAGCGATTGCTGCCACCAGACCGGGGATTCTGTATGCAAAGATCATAAACAGGATCACGATCACAAGACCGATTGCTCCTGCAACTACACTTGTAGTGATCGCTTCTTCTCCCAGCTGCGCTGCAACTACACTGGAACGCAGTTCTTCCAGTTCCAGGCTCAGGGAACCGATACGGATATAGGACGCAAGGTTCTGCGCCTCCTCTACCCCATCCATTCCATTAATCTCTGCCTGTCCGCCTGTAATGGCTTCCTGTACCGTAGGTGCGCTTAAAACAGCGTTGTCATACACAATTGCAATCTGCTTTCCTACATTTGCCTCTGTTGCCTCGCAAATTTCTTTTTGCCTTCTTTTGTAGCTTCAGGCTTACCGCATATTCTCTTGCTCCGTTTTCATTCTGGTAAGTACCGCCTTCTGCGTCCGCAACATCCGTACCTTCCAAAACTACAGAACCGGCTTCTCTGATCTCATCAAGACTTCTTGTGAGTTCGTAATTTTTTTCACCGGCAACAAAGTTCTGATTTCCATCCTTGTCTGTCTGTTCAATAAAACACAGAGAGCCCGGTTTTCCAAGATCATTGAGGATCTTGTCCGCATCTGTTACACCGGGAATTTCCACTGTAATACGGTTGTCGCCTTCCTGATATGCCTGCGCCTCAGTACTGTACTGTTCCACACGCTTCTGCATTTTATAAACAGTATCTGACATATCTTCCTTGCTTGGGTTTTTATCTTTTGCCTCGTAAGTAATACTTACACCGCCTGACAGATCAAGACCGGTTTTAATATTTTTTGCCGCTCCGGTTCCTGTCGGACCCAGGCCGACAGCTGCAGTATAGCACAGAAAAACCGTAATGATCGCAGTCAGGACCAGTACAATGACTCCTCTTTTTTTCTTCATTGTTCTTCCCTTCTACCACAATGTATTTATGGGTAATATCCCTTACAGCCAGTAAGGGATTATCCATCCTGTTTCTTAAGCTGCATAGTGATAAAGCAACAGGTATTCCTGCTTCCTTTCCCGGACTTCTCATCCGCATAAAAAGCCGATAACCTGCTTCTCATTTGCAGCCCTTCCGTCCGTCAGTGACTGTCGGACATTTTTTATAAACACTTATTCTGCAAGCGCAGCCTTGATCATGATCGCGCACTCCACACGCTTTCTCTGAAGCTCGCATCCGATCTCATAGCTGCCCTTTACATCCTTCTGGAAATGATATGCGTTGGCTGCACAGCCTCCGCTGCAGTAAAATCTGGCAAAACAGTCCTTGCAGTCATCCTTTGTATAAACATTACAGCCCTTAAACTCTTCACGGATCTGGGGTCTGGTAATTCCCTCATCAACATTACCCATCAGGAATTCTTCTTCACCCACAAACTGATGACAGGGATAAAAATCTCCCACGGAGTCACTGCCAGGTACTCTGTTCCTGAACCGCATCCGGAAAGACGCTTATACACACAGGGACCGCCTGTAAGATCAATCATAAAATGGAAGAAATTAAAGCCTTTTCCTTCTTTTTCCCGTTTGATCATGTCTTTTGCAAGCGCATCGTATTCATCCAGAATCTGAGGAATATCTTCTTTGCGGATCGCATACTCTTCTTCATCCGGAGCCACTACCGGTTCAACAGAGATCTGTTTAAATCCAAGATCCGCAAGATGAAGAACATCCTTTGAAAAATCAAGATTATGGTGAGTAAAAGTTCCTCTTACATAATAGTTGTCCTGATTTCTGGATTCCGCAAATTTCTGGAATTTCGGCATGATCAGATCATAGCTTCCGGCGCCCTTGCGGAACGGTCTCATATAGTCGTGTACCTCTTTACGGCCGTCTACACTGAGAACAACATTGGACATTTCGCGATTGCAGAATTCCATTACCTCATCATCAAGAAGAACGCCGTTGGTTGTAAGTGTAAAGCGGAATTTCTTATTATGAAGCTTTTCCTGCTCTCTTCCATATTTCACCAGATCTTTTACCACCTGCCAGTTCATCAGCGGCTCGCCGCCAAAAAATCCACCTCCAGGTTTCTTCTGGAGCCGGAATTGGCAATCAGAAAATCCAGGGCCTTTTTTCCAACCTCAAAGGACATCAGGGCTCTTCTTCCATGATATTCTCCCTCCTCCGCAAAACAGTAGCGGCAGGCAAGATTACAGTCATGGGCAATATGCAGACAAAGTGCTTTTACAACCGGACGGCTGTTTTTTGAAAACTCATCAATTGCACTTTCATAAATATCTCTGGTAAAAAGCATTCCTTCTTCTTTCAGCTTTTCACATTCCGAAACAGAAGTTCTGATCTCCTCCGGGCTGAATCTGTCTTTCAGCCTTTCCACGATTTCTTCTGTTGACAGCTCGTTCTCCATGCATGGCAGGACCTCATAGGTTACAAGGTCTACCAGGTGAATACATCCACTGTTAATGTCAAGAACAATATTATATCCATTGCTCTGGTATCTGTGAATCAGACTTCATTTTTTTGAAATCCTTTCCTGTAAATTATACCTGAAAAATCCAGGACAGATTTCATCTGTCCTGAACTCACTTCAGAAGTCAGGTGAACTTTTTCTGCAGGTTCCCTGTCCTCTTATATTCTCAGGGACTGTACACTCAGCCTCCTAGATCCGCTTTTTTATTTCAAGCATATCTGTCTGCTTTCTGTACACTTTTATCTGTTCAACCATAAATGAGTAAATACTGAGTTTTGCACTCTTTTTCATTTACAGTTATAAAACACTTTTCTGCGAACAAAGCGGACGGAGCCGCTTGGAACGCCCTAAATCTCTCAATCCCTGAGAGACTTACTCTGCTTTTCTGGCCAGATGCAGACAGCCATGAACGCTTATATTCCTCGTGCATCCGGTTACATTCCCGCAGAATATTTTATTTACTAGGGAAATTAGTACAAAATACACTGCTTTCCCGGTAAATAAAAAGAATAAGCAGCGGACTCACCCGCTGCTTAACTGACTTCCCTGAACTCCGCCTTATTTATGCTCGCAGCTCTGATTTCCTACAGTACAGGAAGTTTTACATGCTGACTGGCAGGAAGTCTGGCACTCACCACATCCACCTTTTTTAACTGTGTTCTGCAGATTTTTTGTATTTAATGTTTTGATATGCTCCATTGTATATCCTCCTTATGTATATATAATTGTCTGGGCATAGTATAGCATAAAATTCTCTCAAATAAAAGTCTTTTTTTAGGTTATGCAAGCATGCCTCCAAGAGCCCCTCCGCCCAGGCACATACAAAAAGTAGTCAGCAAATGCTGAAAAGACATATCCCACTTTCCTTCTGCGGCAAAGGATACCAAAACAAGAAGTATAAAATATGCAAGACCTACTAAAATCCCCCAAAAACATTTATCCTTTCGCATGATTTTTCCTGCCATAAAGCCCCCTGCCAGACAGGAGATTACATACACTGCCACAATTCCCGCTGATACCGGCGCCAGTCCCAGATCAAACTGAAATGCCAGGAATGCCAGAAGCAGAAGGCAGACGCCTGTCAGGCCATATGCAAGAAACAATGATCTTAAAACAGTTTTTGTTTTCATAAAAAAGCCCTCCCCATAACATTATATGGGGGGGCTTTTTTCTTATGCCTTACTATAATTTATTTTTTCTTTCTGAAGTAAATAATCACGCCTACTACCACAATAGCTACCACACCCAGAATTATAAAAGGTGCGATCATTGTGTTGTCTCCTGTATTCACCGCAGATTTGGAACTGCCATCATTTTCTTCAGCTTCTTTACTGCTGTCCTCTGATGTATTTGTCTGTTTATCAGAATCCTTACTGTCATCCTGTGGCTTCTGTACACTGCTGCTGTCATCCTTTTCCGGAACTGCTGTTACTCCTGCAGAAGCGGTAGGTGTTACTGTTGCAACCGTACCTAAATCCCCGTATCCATCTTCCTGAATTTCTCCTCCTACAAGCGGTTTACTTCCTGCAATACCAAAGGGGCTGAAAGAATGGGTGCTGAATACCATAGTGCTTCCTTCCACACTGAACAATCGTTTCCATTGCCCCACTGTCCAGAAGATGCTCAATAGTGTATGTATAACCTGCTTTTACCGGAACTGTCACACTGATATACTCTCCGTCCGGAATTTCATATTCTGTATTGTTTCTCAGATCCCAAAGCTCAAATTCATAGGATTTAAACAGATTGGCCTCGTTTTCATTTGTAAACTGGTAATCCTCTCCGCTGGTTGCTCTGAACTGAACATACCATGCAGATTGATTCCAGACACAGAAATCCCGTTGCTGGTATGATTTGCAGCAGCCAACTCTTCCTTTTCTTCTTCTGTAAGATTTTCTTCCAGATCTGACGGACGCTGGTCTTTCTGATCTTCCTGTTCAAAAATATTATCCTTATCTGCTTCCGGGGTTACAGTTGGTTCCGGTGTCACTGATACTTCCGGAGTCACAGTTGCCTCCGGAGTTACAGTTGGCTCCGGTTTTTCCCCTGCTTCCGGCATGTCCTCTTTATCTCCGGCATTATCCTGAGATTCTCCTTCTGCAGGATTGCTGTCTCCATCCTGCTGTGACTCCTCTTCTGTCTCACCGTTTCCATTGGAGTCACTGGCATCTTCATCCTTAGAACCGGCATTCTGATCCTCCGATTCCTGGCTGTTATTCTCTTCTGCAGAATCGCTGTCTCCATCCTGCTGGCTGCCCTCTGTCTGGCTGTTTCCGCTAGATTCATTGTTGCCTTTGTCTGCAGAATCACCATTACTGTTCTGCTGAGAATCCTCCTCTGTTCCGTCATTTTCCTGTCCATCTGGCTTGGACTCTCCAGCATCTTCGTCTGTGGATCCAGTGCTGTGATCTTCTGATTCCTGACTGTCATTCTCTCCCGTGCCGCTGTTTTCTTCTTCCCACTGGCTGTCATTCTGATCCTCGGAAGCTTCTCCATTATTCTCCTCAGACCATTCCTCTTCCTGGGATTCATTTTCTTCAATACCGCTCACTACTACTCTCACACTGCTGTAGATCACATCAGAGCTTCCGTCCCAGCCTGAGATTTTTGAAAGATCTGCTGCATTATAGGGACGAAAAACAACATCGTAAGACTGTACGCGTTCTGACGGCACACTTGACTCGTCTGCCCAGGATAAAGTACCATATTCACTGGATGGAAGAGAAATCTCAGAAAGGGGTACCGGCTGTTCCACAGTCACATTATCCGGAATCAGGCTGCTGACCTGAATGTTTTCACTTCCGTAAACTGCTGCCGGCTGAATCTGCCCTGCCATTAAAGCTGCTGTTAACGCCGCTGCTGCCAAAAACTGTACATTTCTCTTACCGTTATTTTTTTTCATTATTACACCTCATCTATTATCAACATCAATATATAATCATTAGTTTTATCTATATAATAATCAAAATCTGTTTGTAACAGATTTCCTGTTTTCATTCATTTTTAATATATCAGATTTTTATGTTTTTGTAAATATTTCGTAACAGAATATTTCACATTACGACATAGGTATTATATCATAGTTCTGTTTTTTTCGACACCCCTAAAATATAATTTTTTCAGTGTTATAAAATGCGTTATAAAATGAGGCAAACTATAAACTTAAATTCCACACTGTATCCGCGACAGAATTTAGTCTTGCACAAATAGAATTTTTCTCTTGCACATACCTGATTCTGCTATATAAAGTTACTTGACATAAAATCAATTACTTTTTATTTGCAGGCTATAAACTATAAATGAGCAAATTAATAAAAAAAGAGCACAAACTCATTACAAATCTTTCTTTGTAAGATGCACATATAGAACTTAATATTTTTTATATCCGTATATTACTGATTTTATTGTGTAAAATTCGATATTTAGTCTTTATAAATTCTACATATAGTTTCCGACTGCTATGCAGAAAAAACCTGATATAACTCAGTCCTTTTTCCCTACTCCATCATCAAAGAAAACTGGTTTATGATTCTTGTAGCCTCCCCTGTGACTGCCAGAATTCCTTCTTCTGTATTTTTCCAGTTTCTGCGATTGATTCCATCCACGTCAGAAGGACATACCAGAAATTCAGTTTCCGGGTATGCCTTCTGATAATACATCAGTGCCCTTCTGGCATGATAGGTTTTGCAGCATATAATAGCTTTTTTTTACAGATATTTCGTTACTGTCTGTAACCATTCTGGAATATTTTGCATTTTCCCAGGTAAAAGTAGCACGATCTTCTTTTAAAATATCATTTTCCTTTACTCCGTTTTTTACAAGAACATCTTTCAGAAAGTCCCATTCTGTATGATAATCTTCATAGTATTTATCAGATTTTGCCTGAACCCCCACAAATTTTC
>ENA-OQAA01000829-OQAA01000829.1-human-gut-metagenome-genome-assembly--contig:-NODE-829-length-18992-cov-2.380175_pt1 | contig 18992 bp, 22 predicted proteins | sample MGYA00242489_ERZ504515 | MGnify/ENA primary metagenome ERZ504515 (study PRJEB26092, sample SAMD00036237) | human gut metagenome | host: Homo sapiens | study: EMG produced TPA metagenomics assembly of... | reverse complement strand
CAATTACGAGCCCCTTCAGAATCTTTACACGAAAAAATAACTATTTATATTATGCACTCAATTACATTTCGGCAGCAGAAGCTGCGAGCCTGATTAAACATGGCTACAACATCGGCTTGAGCGGATTTACTCCCGCTGGAACAGCCAAAGCCGTTACGGCAGAATTAGCAAAAATAGCGGAAGCTGAACATGCAAAAGGAAACCCGTTCCAGATAGGTATCTTCACCGGTGCTTCTACCGGAGATTCCTGCGACGGTATCCTTTCACGCGCCAAAGCTATCCGCTACCGTGCTCCTTACACCACCAACGCCGATTTCCGCAAAGCCGTGAACAATGGCGAAATAGCCTACAACGACATCCATCTCTCACAGATGCGCAGGAAGTACGCTATGGTTTCATGGGAAAAGTGAATGTTGCTATCATCGAGGCATGTGAAGTTACTCCCGACGGTAAAATCTACCTGACGGCTGCCGGCGGTATCGCTCCGACTGTCTGCCGCCTGGCCGACCAGATTATCGTGGAACTGAATGCCGCCCACAGCAAGAGTGCCATGGGTCTGCACGACGTCTACGAACCCTCGACCTCCTTACCGCCGCGAAATCCCCATCTACAAACCGAGTGACCGTATCGGCCTGCCCTACATCCAGGTAGACCCGAAAAAGATTGTCGGCGTAGTGGAGACCAACTGGCCGGACGAGGCACGTTCGTTTGCCGCCGCCGACCCGCTGACCGACAAAATCGGACAGAACGTGGCCGACTTCCTTGCCGCCGACATGAAACGCGGAATCATTCCGCCTACCTTCCTGCCGCTGCAATCCGGTGTGGGTAACATTGCCAATGCCGTATTGGGTGCTTTGGGACGTGACAAGACCATCCCCGCTTTTGAAATGTACACAGAAGTCATCCAGAACTCCGTTATCGGACTTATCCGCGAAGGCCGCGTGAAATTCGGCAGCGCCTGCTCACTGACCGTAACGAACGACTGTCTGGAAGGTATCTACCAGGATATGGACTTCTTCCGCGACAAACTGGTGCTCCGTCCGTCGGAAATCTCCAACAGCCCGGAAGTGGTACGCCGGCTCGGTATCATCTCCATCAACACCGCCATCGAAGCCGACATCTACGGCAACGTGAACTCCACGCACATCGGCGGAACCAAGATGATGAACGGCATCGGCGGAAGCGGTGACTTCACCCGCAATGCCTATATCTCCATCTTCACTTGTCCGTCCGTTGCCAAGGAAGGTAAAATCTCGGCTATCGTACCGATGGTTTCGCACATGGACCACACGGAACACGATGTCAATATCATCATCACCGAACAAGGTGTGGCCGACCTCCGCGGCAAGAGTCCGAAAGAGCGTGCACAAGCCATCATCGAAAACTGTGTCCATCCGGACTACAAGAACATACTGTGGGATTACCTGAAACTGACCGACGGCAAGTCACAAACTCCCCACGCTCTGCGCGCCGCACTGGCTATGCACGCTGAGCTGGCCAAAAGTGGAGACATGAAGAATGTAGACTGGGCACAGTATAAATAAACTGCTCCCTAAAAAGGCTGAGAAAAACCGCCCGAAAGATATGCCGCGTTGCATGTATATTTCCGGTTTGCTGGATCTATATATGCAACGCGTTGCATATATAGATGGAACACGCTGCATCTATAGTTCCAACAACAAGCTATTTCAGTACCTACTACATCCCTGCATCAATTCCTGGCAAAACCTCCTTCTTACCGGTAAACTCACTATCTTTTGCTTCAGTTTCCTTTTCAGTTTCTTCAATCGATCTCTCACCGAGCCAACACTTATCGTTCGCATTGAGTGAAAAACTGCAATAATTTGTCTAGAGAAATACTTGCCTCCATTTGATCCCTCCTATTCATTGAAAACGGGCTGCCTGGAATCACTTCCCGGACAGCCCTTCCTTCACATTTAAAATGAAGATGCAGAGAGAGTAGTATGATGACACTCTATTCCTGACCTCCCCCTAACGCCTTGTAGAGGTTAATCAGGCTTTGTATTTCAGAAAATCGGTTTGCCGTCTGTGCCAGTTGTGCGTTGAGCAATGTCTGCCGGGCGGTAAGCACCTCCAGATAGGTGGTGTTGCCATGCTCCATCAGCAGGGAAGTGCTGCGGGCAGCTGTCTGCAGGGAAGCTACCTGCTTGTCCAGCAGTTCGCTTTTGGATAGGCTTGTCTGCCAGGCAGTCAAGGCATCGTTCACCTCGCTGCCTGCATTCAGCAATGTCTGCTGGAAGGCAAGGGAAGCCTCCTCCTGCTGGGCACGGGCTATGCGGTACTGTGCAATGACCTGCCGCGGGCAAAGAGCGGCTGCGTCAGCGAACCCACTGCCGAAGCCAGGAACTTGCCGGGATTCACAATCATTGAACCGGCAGAATTGGTCCAGCCCGCACTCCCGCCCAGCGTGATGGAGGGATAGAAGGCAGAGCGCGCCGCATTGGTGCCGTAGAACGCCGCTTCCAGTGTCCGCTCAGCCGAACGGACATCAGGACGGCAGGAAAGCATCTGAACAGGAATCCCTATAGAAAAGCCCACAGGGAACTGCTGCTCTGCCAGCACACCGCGCTCGTAATGACGGGGCGTCTCTGCCAGCAACAGCGCAAGGCTGTTCTCCACCTGGTTTATCTGTTCTTCCAAATCAAGCACGGAAGTCTGCACCTGATAGTACGTGGCCTCCATCTGCGACACGGCGGACTCGTTCGCCATGCCCGCATTCATCAGGGCACGGGTGGAAGCAACGGTTTCCCACCACGTCTCTTCGGTCTGCCTGGAGATGGCAAGCTGCTGGTCCAGCATCAGCAGGGTATAGTAAGTATTGGCTATCCCGGCAATGAGCTGGGTACGCACGGCCTGGCGATAGTCCTGACTCTGCGCATAGAGCGCCTTCGACTGTTTCTTGGCATTGCGCATGCGACCGAAAACATCCAGCTCCCAACTGGCAGTGACGGGCAGCGAATAGGTCTGTGTGCCTTGCGGCTGTCAAAGCTGCTCACCGTGCCTGCGGCGCAAGGGCAAAGGAGGGCAGGAAGGCAAGCTTTGCGGACAGCAGGGTAGCTTCGGCTTCCTCCACGCGGAGCTGTGCCGACTGGTAGTCGGTATTGTTCTGCAACCCTTGTCCGATGAGTGCCTGCAGATGTGGGTCGGTGAAAAGCTCGTGCCAGTCCATGCCGCCCAGGCCAAGGTCCAGGCTGTCTTCGGTGGCAGCCGGAGAACCGGCGAGGCTCTCCGTAAAAGCTGCCATTTCTTCCCCATAGAGGCCGTCGGGGACCTCGGTAGCGGGTTTGTATTTGGTGTACACGCCGCAACTGCTGAACAGCAAACCGGCGGCGGACAATAGGATGATATGTTTCTTCATTGTTCCAATCTGTTTTTATTTTATTTTCCTCAATCTTTCGCCCGTTCTGCCTCACTCTTCTGCTTTTCAAGCAATACCTGCATATCGGCTTCTTCCTCCATTGGCGGACGAACCTTCTCCTGTAAGTACTCGAAGATGATGTAGAACACCGGAACGACGAAAAGCAGCGCTAGCGTTCCGATGAGCATGCCGCCTACTACGCCCGTACCCAGCGAAGAGTTACCGTTGGCGCCCGCACCACTCGAGAACATCAGCGGAAGCATACCGAATATCATCGTCAGCACCGTCATCAGGATAGGACGCAAACGGACCTGGGCGGCCGAATAAGCTGATTCCACAATGCCCATTCCCTTGCGGCGCCGCTCGATGGCATACTCCGTAATCAGGATGGCCGTCTTGGCGAGCAAGCCAATCAGCATAATCACACCCGTCTGCAAATAGATGTTGTTCTCCAATCCCAGAACCTTGGCAAAGAGGAACGAACCCATCAGCCCGAACGGTACGGAGAAGATGACCGCAAACGGTATCAGGAAACTCTCATAAAGACATGCCAGGATGAGATAGATAAGGAAGATACAGATGGCATAAATAAAGACAGTCTGCGCACCACCAGTATTGGCTTCCTCACGTGCCATACCTCCGTACTCGTAACCGTAGCCCAGCGGCAATGTCTGTTCTGCCACTTCCGCAATCACTTTCTGCACTTCACCGGACGAATATCCTTCCGCCGGATTCACATTAGCGGCGATAGCGCTGTACAGATTGAAACGGTTTGCCGTCTCCGGACCGAGCACCTTGTTCAACGTCACGAACTGGCTGACCGGAGCCATCTCCGTACCGTTGCGCACAAACATATTACCAGTGCCTGTTCGTCCAGACGATATTCGGGCGATGCCTGCATCATGACGCGGTACACCTTGCCAAACTGATTGTAGTTGGAAATATAGGCACCGCCGCAATAGCTGCCCAATGCGTCGAGCACCACACTCGGCGAAATGCCCGCACGCTTACACTTGGCCGCATCTACATCTACCGATACCTGCGGGAAGTTCATAGCATAAGAGGTATACGCCATAGCCACCTCAGGACGCTGGTTCAGCGCACCCAGGAACTGTATCACTGCCTCGTAGAACGTTGCCATGTCACCGCCCGTTCTGTCCTGGAGGTTCAGCTCTAAGGAGTTACCCATACCGTAGCCCGGAATCATACCCGGCTGGAAGCTGAATATCTGCGCCTCCTTCACACCGTAGAACTGGGCATTGAGGCGTGCCACCACAGCATCGGACGTGTGTTCGCTCCCCTTTCGCTCACCCCAGTCCTTCAGACGGATGATGATGGTGCCGTAGGAAGTTCCCTGACCGGACATCAGCCCGTAGCCTGCCACCTTGGCATAGTGCTCTATCTCTGGTGTGCTCTTCAGAATATCCTCCAACTTGTTCATCACCTTCGTAGTTTCTTCCAGCGTGCTTCCCGGTGAGGTGCTGACGTTCACCATGATGACACCCTGGTCCTCCTGCGGCACAAGCCCTGTCTTGGTGGTGCTCATCAAGTAAACCAGCAATACGACGGTAGCCGCCAATGAAGTCCACACCATCCAGCGGCGGTGGATAAAGAACATCACACCTTTCTTATATTTTCCCAGCACGGCGTTGAACGAAGCATTGTATGCCGCGCGCACCCGTCCGTTGATGCTCTTCGCACTCTTCGTGCCGTCCGACGGACGCATCATGATGGCGCACAAGGCGGGGCAAAGCGTCAATGCCGAAATCATGGAGATGCCCACTGCCGTTGCCATCGTAATGCCCGAACTGCGTATAGAACACACCCGAAGTACCACCCATAAACGTCACGGGGATAAATACCGCCATGAACACGCAGGTACAAGAGATGATGGCCATCGTCACATCGCCCATCGCATCCTTCGTGGCAAGGTAAGGGGACTTGTATCCGGCATCAAACTTGGACTGCACTGCCTCCACCACCACGATGGCATCGTCCACCACCGTACCGATGGCAAGCACCAACGCAAACAGCGTCAGGATATTGAGACTGAACCCCGCAGCCACCAGGCAGGCAAACGTGCCGACCAGCGACACGATAATGGAAATGGAGGTATAAGCGTACTCTTGAAGTCCTGCAGGAAGAAATACACCACCAGAATTACCAGTATAATGGCAATGACCAGTGTCTCCACCACATTGTGTATGGAAGCGAAGAGGAAGTCGTTGGAACTCATCATCGTCACAAATTCCGTCCCTTCGGGCAGGCTCTTCCTCATCTCGTCTATCTGTGCGGTAATCTGCTTGTTGACGGCGGTTGCGTTGGAGCCTGCCGTCTGGAACATCATGAAAAGTACCGCCGGCTTGCTGTCCATCTCACTGCGGAAACTATAGGTCAGCGTACCCAGCTCCACATCCGCCACTCTTTCAGACGGAGCACGGAACCGTCACTCTGCGAGCGTACCACCGTGTTCTGGAATTCCTCCACACTCTTCAGGCGTCCGCGATACTTCATCGTAAACTGGAACACGTTCTTTGAATTCTCGCCCAGCGAACCGGTAGGCGCTTCGATGTTCTGCTCGCCCAATACGGCGGTCACATCCGAAGGGACCAGTCCATACTGCGCCATCCGTTCCGGTTTCAGCCAGATGCGCATACTGTAGGTATCACCCAGCTCCATTACGTCACCCACACCTTCGATACGTTTGATTTGCGGAATCACGTTGATGTCGAGGTAATTGGCAAGGAACGTCTGGTCGTAGCGCCCGTCGGTGCTCACCAAAGCGCCGATTTGCAGGAAGCTGGTCTGCCGCTTCTGGGTAGTCACACCGATTTTCGTCACTTCGGCGGGCAGCAGTCCCTGCGCCTTGGATACGCGGTTCTGTACGTTCACCGCAGCCATGTCGGGGTCCGTGCCCTGCTTGAAATAGACTTGTATGGTGGCAGAACCGGCATTGGTGGCGGTAGAACTGATGTACATCATGTTCTCCACACCGTTGATGCTCTCTTCCAACGGCATGATGACACTGTTCAATACGGCTTCGGCATCGGCACCGGTGTAGTTGGCGCTGACGTACACCGTGGGAGGTGCAATATCAGGATACTGTTCCACCGGCAGCGTAAAGAGCGAGATAAGCCTATCACCAGAATCAGTACGGAGATGGAGATAGCCATCACCGGCCGTTTTATAAATATATTTCCTTTCATCTTAATGGGTCATTGATAGTTGATAAAATAGCAATCATCATTTCACTTGCGTTCCTTCGCGCAGCAGTCCGGCACCTGTGGAAACAATCTCGTCACCCACTTTCAGTCCGTCCAGCACCACGTATTCGCGTCCGTCATTTATTCCTGCCACGGTAATCAGGGTAGAGACGGCCTTGCCATCCACTACCTTGTATACCAATGTCTTGTCCTGCAACTGTACGGTGGCTTCTTGCGGAATCACAATGCAGTTCTTATACGTGGCAGGCACCACCACCGTGCCCGATGCCCCGCTATGGAGCAGGCGCGATTCGTTGGGGAAGACCACGCGTGCCACTACCGTACCCGTCTGGCGGTCGATGACACCACTGATGGACTCGATGGTACCTTTCTTGTCGTAGACGGAATTGTCGTTCAGACGCAGCTCTGCCGCCGGCATGTTCTTCAGCGCCTCGTCCATGCTGCCGTACTGGCGTGTCAGGGCGAGCAACTGGTTCTCGGTCATGGAAAAGTAAACGTACATGTCGCTGTTGTCACTGACCGTTGTCAGCGGTTGCGGCAAGCTGGGGCTGACCAATGCCCCTGCACGGTAGGGCAATGCCCCCACCACCCCGTCGCTGGGACTCTTCACTTCCGTATAGGAGAGGTTGTTGCGTGCGCTTATCTCCTGGGCCTCGGCCTGCGAGAGTTGCGCCTTGGCGGTAAGGTAGCTGTTTTCGGCAGTCTTCAGGCTGAATTCCGAAACCACTTTCTGCGCATACAATTCCTTGTTGCTGTTATAAGTCAGTTCGGCAGTAGCCAGTGCGGCACGTGCCGCTTCCACATTGGCAACGGCCGTTTTGAGTGCAGCCTTGTAGGGAACCTGGTCGATGATGAAAAGCAGTTGTCCCCGGCGCACCTTCTGCCCCTCGGTCACACACAACTTCTCGATGGTACCCGACACTTGCGGATAAATATCTATGTCCTGCCGTCCGCGTATCGTTGCTGAGTACGAAGTGGAAAGCTCTTTGTCCGTCGCCTCCACTTTCATGGTAGCATAAGAAGGTTTCATTCCGGAAGCATCCGATGCTGCTTGCAAGATGCCAAACACATTGTACAACCGACAATCCCTATCAGCCGTATCCATTTCCTGTTCAATGTAATCATACTTTTTCTCATTGTCTTTTTGTTAAAACTGGTGGCAAAAGTAGGAGAAAGGAACAACGCCATAATGACCAATTACACTCCAAAGATGTTCCTTTTTCGACATTCATCTTTTTTAAGGCTAATGAATTGTCTATAAATGACATATAGAACAAGAAAGCCGCATAATGGAACATCCCATATTTCCCATTATTCACCAACTTTGCAAAACGAAAAAGGAAGAATATGGAGAAAGGGAACATAAAAATCGTAGAAATCGCGGACTTTAAAAACAGCGAACATGTCCTTGACTATGTAGACAATGACTTTGTCATAATCAACAGTCTGGAGGGAAGCCCCTACAATGAAGATACAATAAGATTGGGATGCTTCCTTATCGCTATCTGTCTAGAAGGCTGCATCCAGTTGGACGTCAACTACAAAACCTACCAACTGGAAGCAGGCGACTTACTGCTCGGCCTTCCCAATACCATTATCAGCCACGCGATGGTAAGCCCGAAGCACAAGATAAGGCTTGCCGCATTCTCCACACAGTTCCTACAACGCGTGGTCAAGATGGAGAAGGATACATGGAATACCGTTATGCATATCCACAACAATCCCATAAAGTCTGTCGGGGAGGAAGGGGACAAGGAAATCTTCAAATTCTACCGAGAACTGCTTATGGCAAAGATAAACGACGAGCCTCATCACTATCACAGGGAAGTGATGCAATACTTGTTTTCTGCCATTTTCTGTGAGATGTTGGGACACCTCAACAAAGAAGTGAACCCTTCAGAAATGACAGTCGATACAAAAGAAAGCATCAAACAGTCCGACTATATCCTGCGTAAGTTTATAGAGATGTTGTCCAAAGACAACGGCATACACCGTTCTGTAGGATATTATGCCGATGCACTCTGCTATAGCCCCAAACACTTTTCGAAGGTCATCAAGCAGGCATGCGGACGTACACCGCTGGACTTGATAAACGAGAATGCCATTGAACACATCAAGTACCGGCTGAAGCATTCGGACAAGTCCATCAAGGAGATTGCAGAAGAATTTAATTTCCCCAACCAGTCTTTCTTCGGGAAGTATGTGAAGTCTTATCTGGGTATGTCTCCGGCACGCTACCGCAATACGAAAGAGGAATGATTTCCCCTACTCTTGGGGCTCACTCCGTAAAGGTCTGCATTAGGAAGCTAAACCTTAACTTTACGACGCTAAAGGTCAACTTTACGATGGCTAAACCTCAACGTATCACTTCATCACACACCGCATCCTGGAAAGCGCGTGCTTCCCTGCCCGACAGTGCATTCTGGTTCATGATGGCAAAGGCTATCTCGTGTCCGTTGCGGGCTTTAAGGTAGCCGGCCAGACAGTTGATGGCGGTAAAGGAACCCGTCTTGGCATGTACATTTCTGTGGGAAAGGGTGCCTTTCTTCATGCGGAACTCCAGTGTACCGTCCACGCCGCCAATGGGCAAAGCCTTATAAAGTTTCTGGAAAACATCCGTACGCGAGTAGGCATATCGCAGGAAAGAAACCAAGAGTTCCGGTGAAATGTAGTTGTAATTGGAAAGGCCGCAACCATCTGCCAGATTATACCTATCGGGGTTATATCCCATCTCTTTTATCAGCATGCGGATGGCAGAAAGCCCGTCCTCGGCAGAGACACGCTTCTTTCCGCTGCTCTGCACACCCAACCGGCAGAGCATGGCTTCGGCATTGAGATTATCGCTCTCCTTCATTATCTGTTTCACCACATCCTGCACGGAAGTTTCATAGGAAGCCATCCGTACGGAGAGGCTGTCTTGCCGGAACTCACCGAAGAGGTAAGAGACTTCCGCTTCTGCCGCCGGAATGCACCGGATGCCCCGTGCCTGCAACCGTTCCATAAAGGTATGCATGAAGAAGTCCTGCGAAGAAAATATATTGACCGTACCTGCACGGCGGGCATCGACGTTGCCCGTCACGGTGATGTTGTTCCCGTTCACCAGCCAGTCGCGCGACACACGGAAACGTCCGGCAGAAGGGGTACGGCTTTGGGTCTTGTTCGTCAGTGTATAATAGGAAGAGGCGGGAGTGCATTCAAGGCGTGCGCTGTCGCCCCGTTCGCCGGGTGTGGCGGTAACCTTCACCACTCCTTTATTCAGCATCAGCGGTGAGAGGTAGGGCTGGAAGGAATAGGGAGTATCATCCCACAACCAGCCGCTGCCCCAGTACAAGGAGTCTTTCATGGAGACATCTCCATACACCTTGCCTTTGATGACAGAGAAGGGGAAACGGGCCACGGCAGCCACCAGGGAATCCAATGCCTCTTCATCAAACTCCGGGTCGTAACCGCCTATCACATACATATTCCCCTGCAAGGTATCGCGCTCAATGGTTCCCTGATACCACACTTCCGTACGGAACGGCTCGTCGGCTTCGGGACGGGAAAGGGCGGTAATGGTGGTCAGCAGCTTCATAGTGGAAGCGGGACGGGAAAGCTTGTCCGCCTGATAGCCGTACAAGGGCTTGCCGGCAGTCAGGTCATAGACCGAAATGGCCACATTAGAGCCTGCGGGAAGTTTGTGTTCTATCAACGCATCAATCCGCGCAGAGAGCGGCTTCACCGGAGTTACCGTCTCTTGGGACCACAATGGGAGCAGGCAGACGGATAAAATTAACAGCAACAATATCCTTTTCATAAATATATTTATCTTTAAAGGCAAAAGTACGACAATCTTACAAATGAACAACAACGAGGTAGTCTTTTCATAAATTATATCCAGCCATCCATCTTAATATTCCTTTAAAAATACTACTTTTGCATAGATTGCATAGGCAAAATCTCCCAGTTACTATCACTCTAAAATTGATGTACCATGAAACTACAACTTACAATTGCCAGCTTTACAATATGCCTCCTTTTCTCCCCCATGCTTCGGGCACAAGAATCTCCGCGCATTGTCAGTTATGACTTAACCGTACAGATTGATGTACCGAACCGACAAGTCGAAGTTGGCGGTTCGTTTGAAGTCGATTTCCATGACAGTGACTCAATCTCGTTGGTACTATGGCGCCATGCCCGTATCGACGCACTACGCCACAGCAGCCGGGAGATAACCTACCGTTTCGATACGCTTGCCCCAGCACCTGCCCAATTCATTCCCGACGGACGGACCTTGACCCTCTACCGGCCGGCAGGAGCCGATGACCGCTGCCGCATAAATACCCGTTACACACTCTACATGCAGGAAGTGCAGGGCCCTGCAAAATCATTCAATGACCATTGGATTGAACTTGGTTACTATACGGGATGGTATCCTGTCTGCAACGGTAACCGGGCAGATTATTCGCACTTACGAATCGGCATCACTGACGGTTATACGGTGAGCGGCTCAGGTATTATTTCCCATACAGAAGAAGGGATGTGGGAAATGGAGCAACCTTGGGAGAATTTCGACAATGTTATCCTGGCTTCACCCATGCTGAAAAGCCGCCGCATCAATGATAACGGAACTACCATTGAACTTATCTATACAGACTTCCCGGATGCCGGTGCAGACTCGGCACTTCAATGTTGCTACAATGCCTTGAAATTCTTCCGACGCCTTTATAAAATTGCGGGAGATGAGGATATTTACATGAAATTCCTGCTTTCAGCTTCCGGCACCTCAGGAGGGTACAGCCGTAAAAATTTCATTATGCTCAGTTCCCGAACATTCAATGAATATGTACTCAAGAACACCGCCCACGAAATCGGCCACTTCTGGTGGAACAAGGCTCCGGTGGAATCTTGGCACGACTGGCTGAACGAATCTTTTGCCGAATTCAGTGCTTTGCAATACATACGCCACGCCCGCGGCGAAAAAGCCTATGCCGCTTACATCGACGCCTACCGTAAGGAAACACGCCATATCCGTCCTATCTGGGGTATTGACCGCAACGACCGCGAAGCGCATCTTGCCCTCTATAGGAAAGGGTCAGTACTACTCGCCGACCTGCTTGTCCGAGTGGGTGAAGAACCTTTCTTCAACTTCTGGCAGGTGTCATCCAAGCCCATATAACAGACACATCGCTTTCCTGGATTTTGCGGAAAGCCGATTGGGACGTAAAAACCGGGACTGGATTGAAAAGCGGTTAAAAGAATAAACACCTGATTATTCTTCAACTGTTCCTTTCGCCACCGGCTTCTCAAAATGAGTGCCGCACTTCCTGCATACATACTCCCAATGCTCAGTGCCCGGAGGTGCGGCCGACAATGCCGCAATAACAGCAGCCACCACAGCACGCACCCGATGGCTCTTCTTCAGCACAAACTTAATCTCATCCGAACCGCAATGGGGGCAGTACCTCAACTGTTCCGGAATCATCTGGTTCCGTTCAAGCAGACGGAGGGCATTGTCATATTCGTCCTCATAGACAAATATATCCACTCCCGTGACATCACGGACATATCCGCGCATCACGGAAGACATGTTTTCATTATGCAAAACAGACGCAATGCCCTCATTCTTCAAGGCACCCTGAATAACATGTGCCTGAAAGGCATCGTCGCAGGTGATTAGCTTTACGGTTTTCATCTTTTATGTTTATATGAACAATAGTCATGGGTTCTACAATGCCTCCTTGAATATCTCTCCCACCGTGGGGTGCGGAAAGACAATCTTCTTCCATTCATCGGCAGTAAGTTTCAGTTCAATAGCCATGCCTGCCAGCGTGATGATTTCCGAAGCGGGATTACCCAAGACATGTGCCCCCAATACGGTATCGTCACTGCCCAACAGTAACTTGCAGACGCCATTCACTCCTTCATTCTCTGCTACAAAGCGACCACTGTACGCCATCGGCAGCTTCACGGCACGATAGGCAACGCCTCTCTTCTGCAGGGATTCTTCTGTCTCGCCCACACCGGCTATTTCGGGATTGGTATATACCACGCCGGGGATGGCACGGTAGCTCATGGCATCCTTCTTGCCAATGATGGAATGTATGGCTACTTCTGCCTCGCGGACGGCTGTATGCGCCAGCAAGGAATATCCCGTCAAGTCGCCGCAAGCATATACTCCGGGAACTGAAGTCTGCATCTGTCCGTTGACAAAGACATTTCCGCGCTCCGTTCTTTCCAAGCCCAGATTCTCCAATCCGAAGCCTTTCATTACCGGACGGCGCCCGACACTCATCAGAAGCCGTTCGGCAACGACGGAACCGGGACCGTCGGCTGTTTCATAATTCACCTGGATAAGGGAAGAAGCTTCGGCAGTATCCGGCATGACAGACACTACTTTTGCACTCAGCATGAACTTGATTCCCCGCTTGGCGTACTCTGCACGGAGCATACCCGCCAGCTCTCGGTCCATACCGCCTCCCAGTATCTCGTCCAGCATCTCGACGACGGTTACCTGCACTCCCAGGCTGTTGAAGAAAGAAGCGAACTCCATACCGATGACACCGCCGCCGATGATGGCAAGCGAAGCGGGCAGTTCCTTGTTATCCAGTGCATCACGATGAGTCCAATAGGACACTTTGTCTATGCCGGGAATGGCAGGGACAAAGGTTTCGGAACCGGTGCAGAGCAGCAGGTTCTCGCATTCGTAGGTTTCTCCGCCGCACTCCACATGATTCTTGTCCGTCACTGTGGCCTCTCCGCTGACAATCGTCACACCATGGCAGTCAGCTTTCCTTTGACTCCCAATACCAGCTTGCGCACTACCTTCTGCTTGCGGGCAATAATCTTGGGCAAATCGAACGATACTTCGGGCACACTGACCGCATACTTTGCAGCATGGCGGGCTCCGTCATAGGTCTTGGCCGAATACAACAAGGTCTTGGTAGGGATACACCCTTCATTCAGGCACACTCCACCGAGACTCTGCTTCTCAAATAGTACGACACTCAATCCTGCTTTTCCGGCAGCTTCGGCAGCAGTATATCCCGCAGGACCTCCACCGATAATGGCAACTTGGTATTTCATGGAATTAATGGTTAGTGGTTAATGATTAGCGATAATTTGTGCGCAAGTTAATAAAACCCGTATTATCCGGCAAAAAAGAGTACTTCTTTCTTTCGGAGAATACAGCGTAAAGAGGAAATAATTATCTTTGTCGTGCAGCATTTACAAAGAATGCCACGTCCAATGGACATAATCAAATAATAACCAACATGAAAACGACTGACTTATTCCAATCCATCCTTTTGTTCGCTCTTTTCCTTTGCGGCCTGACGGCTTGCAATGATAGCGATGAAATCCGCCTCTCGCCCTTTCAGGAAACTACCGTGAAGGGCGAAGCCTCTACCCTGCAGATAGACCTAACACGCGGCGACTGGCGCATAACCTCCATCACCACCCCATGGGGAGACCTCATGATGGATGGCAACAAGCTCCCACAACTGGAAGGTACGGGAAGCCTGCATTATAAATGGTGGGACTTGGAACGGGACACCGACAGCATCTCATCCTGCACTTTAAAGACAACTTTGACTTAGGTGAATCCCGTAGCCTCATCATCAACCTTGAGATGAAAACGGGACTCTACAAGGAACAAATCATCATACACCAAGAACCGTGCACTAACTTCTATCAGATAGAGTCCATCGAATACAGCGTGGAAGAAGGTGACGGAGTGAAAGAAGCCGGAACAGGACCTGATAAGAGTACCTATAAAAATGAAAATCTGGGAAACACAACCGACAAGCATGACTACTATCCATTCATCAATAAATGGACAGAATACGCATTCATACCCGATGGGCACTCTGATGAAACCTTCAAAAGCATAGACCCGGAGAAACGTAGCATCTATCTGCCCAACCACATAGAAGACGGAAAAATAATCATGGGACAACAACTGTTATTCTTCATCAACCAAGGCAAGTATTACAAAGAAGACGAACTGAGATATAAACATTTTGAAGTAGACATAGTAGGTATGAAATGGAACATATACACTTCAACCATCTACTACAAACGGCTTCAAGTGACATTCACCGCCACTCTTTCACGTCCCGGTAGCGATACAAAGAAGGTACTCAAGGGTAAATTCATGCAGAGATACCCTTATGACTGCTCGGAAATACATCACGAAGTAAAGGATTCTTTAGAAGATTAGAGTCCGGTGTCTGTCAGACAAGACTCCACCTCCTCCCTGCTCAATGCCGGAGCTTGCCCATCGGCAAGCTTGCGGCATACCAACCGACCGGCCGCCAGCGCTTCCACCTTTGTTGCAAATGGCAGGCGACCGCTCAAAGCAGGTATAAAAGGTTGATATATCAGGGTATCGGCTCCATGCAGCACCACGTAGCCGTAACCGCCTTCCACCTCCATCACCCGGCATTTCAACTCATTGCCACCGCCGGCAGTATGACCCGAACAGCAAGAAAGGCATACCGCCATCACAGCCGGTACACCTATCTTTATCATAATAAACATCAGCTTCATAAGTTCCGTTCAGTTATGGGGCGAATCAGACTTCCTCTTCCTCATCGGGTAGAAGTTCGTACACATCATCAAAGTAGCTGGTACCACTTGTTCCTGTCAGCACAAAACCACGTTCGCCGGTAGAGAAACCAACGGCAGCCCTGCGCGAAGAAGCACCGGAAGGATAATTATGTACATCTGTAATGGGGGTAAAGTCGTCATCGGAATCGCCGTACCATAAGTCCTTGTCAGGGTCGTACAGCCAGTAGTCGCTGCTCAAGGAAGTGCTGTTACGTATTCCCGTAGCCACAAATCCCCTTCCACCGATGACGAAGGATACGGCTTCGGACCGTGTGATGGCGTAGTCATCGTCATAGTCATTGTCGGAGTCCGTATCGGCAATGTCACGCAACTGGGTCCAGTTGCTTCCGTCGAACTTCCAGAAATCCACCAGATCGGTACTGTTGTTTCGCCCGCAACAGATGTAGCCACCTCATCGATGACGAATGCCGTACCGAAGTAGCGCTTCTCGCCTCCATACCCGCTCACCGCTTCCCATTGCGAACCTTCGGCGCCATTGGGGTTGAAACGGTAGAAGTCCATCTTGTAGCACTCTCGCTGCCGGTAGCGTCGCTGTTGCAGCCCGTACCGACATAGCATATCCGCCTATACTGAAAGCCAGGGCACCATCGCGTACTCCACCTTTGAAGTCGTCTTTCCGTGTCCAGGTATCCGTGGCAGGGTCATACTCCCAGGTATCTGCTACACAGTAGGACGAGGAGCCGTCCTTTACGGAACCGGTCGTAATGTATCCCTTGCCATTCACGGCAAAGCCCACGGCAGCCTTGCGCCCGGCAACGGGCATGTCGGCACACTGCGTCCAGCTGTTCCGGCTCATGTCATACTCCCAAAGGTCGTTCAGGTAATCCTTGTTCGCTCCGTAGAAGCCGCCACACAAATATCCATAATTGCCGATGGTGAAGCCGGAGGCATAAGCGCGGTACACACCGTTATAGCTGGCTTTCTTCATCCACTGCCCCTGAGTGTATTCATCCTCGTCCGTACAACTGCCGGCAATGCACACGATGGCCAGCAACATTATTCCTACCAATAGTCTGTTCATTGTTTATTGTTTTTTTAATGATTAAGCTTTATACTTCCCACTTTCCAAAACAAGAAGCTGCGGGAGGTCCTTTTTGTCTGTCCGCAAAAGTAAACCACCGCAACCACACCGACAAAAATAACCGACGAACAGTCCGAAATTCCCGTTAAACGCCTTTACCGATAAAAACCGTCCGAACGCCGATTTTTGTAGGAAGATATAAAAGCTTTGCCTTTCCTTTGCCGCCAACTAAAAGAACAGAAATGAAGAAGTCATTGTACAGCTTATTCGCAGTCCTCGCTATCTTCTGCGCCTGCCAGGACGAGAACTCGCAGCTTGGAAAGAGCCTCGTGGAAAGCTCCTTCTATAATGTATACGCAGACACCTGCTCGGTAGACATCAGCACCATCCTGCTAGACTCCATAGAGACCCGGGGCGACAGCATCTGCCAGCTAGGACATTACCGGAGCAGCGCCTGGGGAGAAGTATCCGCCACCTACTATGCCGAATACTCCACGTCCGACTTCACCCCCAACACAGACTATACCTATACCCTCGACTCCCTCGTACTGCGAATGATACCTTCGGGCCATTTCTGGGGAGATACCCTGACGCAACAGCGCATCTCCATCTACCGGCTGAAAAAACCTATCGTGCTGGACAACGACGAGGACCTTTACAACAGCACCGTACTCCCGACGGAAGATGCCCCGCTCTTCAGCTTTACCTTCACCCCCTGCCCGGGGCGGAAGAAGGAAGTAAGCGTCCGCCTGCCCGACTCATGGGGACAACAACTGCTGAATGACCTCGTGGCCCAGGACGACTACTTCGATACCCAAGACAAGTTCAAGAAGAAATTCCCCGGACTGGTCTTTGTTCCCGAAAACGACGGGCAGTGTATCACCGGATTCATGGTGAACGACTCTGCATGAGCATCAACCTCCACTATCAGGAAGTCTCCAACCAACGTACCGGACAAGTGCTGACTTTCAACGTAAACACCGACTATGCCTATACCGGTATCCGGCACGACCCCACCGGCACCCACCTTGCTTCCCTGAAAAGCGGAATAGAGAACCTCGTCCACTCCAGCGACATGGGTTGCCTGGCCTATATGCAGGGATTGACGGGTTACTACAACCAACTGGAATTCCCCTACCTCAACAGCCTCGGAAGTGCCGGACAGATAGTCTCCATAGAGAGCGCCACACTCTACCTCTATCCTCTGGCCCGGAGCTACAACGAAGTGAGCCAGCTTCCCAATGACATCCGCCTTTATATCACGGACGAGAACAATGTGCTGGAGGACTACGTATACGGCAGTGACGGCGTAACCGTACAGACCGGCGACCTGACCATCGACGAGATGTACGGGAAAGAGACCTACTACTCCTTCGACCTCACCGAATTCATCCGCAACAACTACGGCACTTCGGGCATCAAGCGGCAGAAACTGCTGATGAGTCTGACAGACGAAGAAAGCACCACCACCTTCAACCAGGTCATCTTCACCAACGACCCCGAACAAGAGAGACAATGCAGATTAGACGTAAGATTCAAAATATACAACGAGCAATGAAACGCCATTACCGGATTCCCCTTCTGCTGTGCAGTCTGTGTACGGCAAGCCTCACCGCCGTGGCCCAGAACACCACCAACCTGCCCACCTCCATGTACGGAGTGGGCGAACTGAGTGCCGGTGACGGGCGGACGTTATGCCGGCATGGGCAACACGGGCATCGCCCTGAACCGTACCGGATTTCTGACACGCTGAACCCCGCAGCCATCACCCGCATGGACACCGCCTGCTTCACGTTCGATGTGGGTGTATCTGCCTCATATGCCCGCTACTCCTTTCTGAGCGAACACAGCTCCAACTTCACCGGCAACCCCAACCGCATCAGCATGGGCTTCCGTGTCCTGCCGCGCTGGTATGCCCTTGTAGGTGCAGCACCATACAGCAGTGTGGGCTATGTCATCCAGACCGAAGAAGAGATAGAGGGAATGCCCGGCAACTACACCTACTCGCTCTTTGAGGGTACGGGCGGACTATACCGGTGCTACGTCACCAATGCCTTTGCACTGAGCAGGCAACTGTCGGTCGGCATCAACCTGGGATGATAGCGGGCACAGTGACGCAAAGCGAAACGCAGGAAAGCGCCGTCGTAAAGTACGAATCTTCTAAACAGGCCTTTTATGCGGACTTCGGCATACATTACGAATGGGGTGCGACCGGACAACGGAAGTGGGCGGCAGGCTGGTATTTGCTCCCTCCCTTCCCATCAGCCACGACAATACACTGACTTACAGCAACTCATCTACCAGCGAGAACCTCGATAAAGGATACCACAGCCGTACACAATATCTGCCCATGCACCTCGGCACCGGCCTCAGCATAACCACCGAACGCTGGGTGCTGACCGCCGACTACAACTACCTGGACTGGAGCCGCAACTCCTCCTCCTACACTTCCATGAAATACGAGAACCAGCACAAAGTGAACCTGGGAGGCAGCTACATTACCAAGCCACGTCTGGCACGTTCCACCGAGCTGATGGGTGGAATAGGTTTCGGCAACTCCTATATCAACCTGAAAGGCGGGAAGATGCAGTATCTGGAAGCCAGTGTAGGGGCGAGCTTCCCCATCCGGTACTCCTATCTTTCGCTGGGCGCCACCTGGCGGAAACAACTGAACACACGCAGCAATCTGATGCAGGAAAGCCGATTCAGCCTGAATCTGACTTGACGTCGGGGTAAGGGAATTCGAAGATGCAAAACA
>ENA-OQAA01000828-OQAA01000828.1-human-gut-metagenome-genome-assembly--contig:-NODE-828-length-19016-cov-3.703637_pt1 | contig 19016 bp, 14 predicted proteins | sample MGYA00242489_ERZ504515 | MGnify/ENA primary metagenome ERZ504515 (study PRJEB26092, sample SAMD00036237) | human gut metagenome | host: Homo sapiens | study: EMG produced TPA metagenomics assembly of... | reverse complement strand
TTACACATTCTATAACGGAAAAGAAAAGTGGGAAAAGGAAAAAGAACTGCGCCTGTCAGATGCCTATATCGTAAAAGACGGTGAGCCGAGTCTGGAATTAAAAGTAAAGGTCATCAATATCCGGCCGAAGAACATCATGAAATTTTAGAAAAGTGTCAGGTACTGAAAGAATACAGCCAGTTCATGGAAATCGTGCAGAACTATCAGATCTCCGGGGAGGAAGAGCCTTATAAAAAAGCGATAAAAGAGTGCATTGAAAAAGGGATTCTTGCTGATTATTTAATGCGAAAAGGAAGCGAGGTTGTCAATATGTTATTAGACGAATATGACTATGAGACAGATATCGAAGTGCAGAGAGAAGAGGCAAGAGAGCAGGGGAGAGAAGAAGGTAGAAAGCAAGGACGAGAAGAAGGTAGAAAGCAAGGACGAGAAGAAGGTAGAAAAGCAGAAAGAAGCACTCTTATTCAGAAAAAACTTGAAAAAGGAAAAACGATTTCTCAAATCGCAGATGAGCTTGAAGATACGGAAGAAAATATTGCTTGTCTGATTGAACAGTTCCATCTTCGTATAAATTGATCATAGGTAAATCTATAGAACAGGGGAGAAAATGCATTTCTCCCCTGTTTGATAATTTTATAAAAACGCAATCCAAGAATGCGTTGAAAAAGGATTTTTTGCAACTGAAAGAAAATCGACAGAAGCTTTATATATGTTGAAAATTGACGAAAATAGTGGATATAAGGGGTGAGAAAAGTAAAAAAAGTACAAATGGGTAATGATTTATATAAATACATTTATTGAAAATTATTATATAATAAAGTATTTAGTGGTAAATGCAAACATTTTGTACAATTTACCCGTAGAAAAGGAGGAGAAGGAAAAAGATGAAATGGACTAAGAAAATGAAAGGAGCAGGAAAGAAAGCTGCTGTAACTGTTACGGCGCTTGGCATGGTGCTTACAGCATTTCCGCCGATACCGGCGAAAGCTGCGGAAGAGTTTGCCGGGCAGTTGACAAGCGTCGAGTCAGTGGAAAAAGGCAGCAAGGACAATATCGTTGTTGTGAAATTCAATGGTGGCGTTACAGCGCAGCTTACGTTTCTTGAGGATGGGATCTTCAGATATAACGTAGATCCGAGTGGCGAGTTCTCGAAATATGCGACTCCCAAATCGCAAGCTCATGTCGGAAGGATTCAGCAGTATTCAGACGACTCTTCTAACTATTCACATCCAAAGGCTGATATTTCGGATAAAGATGGAAAAATTACGATTAAAAGTGGATCGGTTTCTGTCGAATTCGATAAAGCTACGGCGAAGATGAAAGTTTTAAGTGGCGATAAGGTCGTGATGGAAGAAAAAGAAGCATTGTCCATCTCGAATTCGGCAACAGTGCAGACTCTTAAGAAGAACAATGGAGAGAACTTCTATGGCGGAGGTACGCAGAATGGAAGATTCGTACATACAGGCGAGACGATAAATATTGCTAATGAAAGTAACTGGACAGATGGCGGAGTTGCATCTCCAAATCCATTTTACTACACGACAAGTGGATATGGTGTTTTGAGAAACACATTTGCAGACGGTAAATATGACTTTGGAAAGAGTGAAGGAGATACTGTAACAGCGACTCATAAAGAAAAAGAGTTTGACGCTTATTATTTTGTTTCTGATGGAAAAGACAGCAGTGAAAAAACACAGGAACTTTTGAGTGAGTATTATCATGTAACAGGTAATCCGGTTCTCCTTCCCGAATATGCGTTTTATGAAGGTCACTTGAACGCATACAACCGTGATTCATGGTCAGATACAGAAGGTGGGAAGGGTTGGACAATCAAAGGAAATGAACCTTACACAAGTGCAGGAACGACAAAGTATGAGAGCGGAATGTCTACGGGATATAAACCGAAAGATGGAATGAACATTGAGTCTTTGAACGGCACGAAACCAACAGTAGGCATCGAAAACTATCCAAAAGTAGAAGCTCCTTATAAGTATTCGGCAAGACAGGTGATTGACGATTATTTTACATATGATATGCCAATTGGATATTTTCTCCCAAATGACGGATATGGTGCGGGATACGGTCAGAACGGATATGGCAAGACAGGCGGCGTTGATAATGAAGGAAAAAGCTCTCAGGAACGATTGGCGGCAGTAGCGGCAAACGTACAGAATCTTGCAGACTTTACAAAATATGCAAATGAAAAAGGGGTAGCAACAGGACTTTGGACACAGAGTTATCTGACACCGGATTCTAATCCGAAGACAGAATGGCAGCTTCTTCGTGATTTTAAAAACGAAGTTAAAGTCGGTGGTGTTTCTACATTGAAGACAGATGTTGCATGGGTTGGACATGGATATTCCATGCAGCTTGACGGTGTGAAGACAGCTTACGATATTGCTACAACAGAAGGTAAGGTACGTCCGAACATTATCTCTCTTGACGGATGGGCAGGATCGCAGCGTTACTGTGGTATTTGGACAGGAGACCAGTACGGCGGTGAATGGGAATACATCCGTTTTCACATTCCTACATATATCGGAACTTCTCTTAGCGGTAACCCAAACATAGGAAGTGATATGGATGGTATCTTCGGTGGAAATCAGTTGATTGCTACAAGAGATTATCAGTGGAAATCATTTACACCACTTATGCTTAACATGGACGGTTGGGGAACTTATGCGAAGATGCCATATACGTTTGGAGATCCATATACAGGAATCAACCGTATGTATTTGAAAACAAAAGCACAGCTTCTTCCGTATATTTATACTGGGGCAGCTTCGGCGGCAAACATTGATACAGGCAATGGAGATACAGGACTGCCGCTTATAAGAGCAATGTTCCTTGAATATCCGGACGACAGTTATGCAAGCAGTAAAGAAATGCAGTATCAGTACATGCTTGGATCGAATCTTCTTGTAGCTCCGATTTATAAGAGCACTGCTGCAGATGATAAGGGAAATGATGTAAGAAATAATATTTATCTTCCGGATTCAAAAGAAGTGTGGATTGACTATTTCACAGGTCAGCAGTATCAGGGAGGACAGGTTCTCAACAACTTTGCAGCTCCACTTTGGAAACTTCCTGTATTTGTGAAAAACGGTGCTATTATTCCAATGTGGGAAGAAAATAATACACCGGAGCAGATTAAGAAAGAAAACCGTATCGTCGAATTTTGGCCGGATGGAAAAACATCTTACACGATGTTTGAAGATGACGGAAAATTTGTGGAAAATGATCTGAAAGAAGATGGCGATTATGGAAAAATTACGAAAACTTCTTACGGCGCTCATGTATCTACCAAGTATACATCTGAGGTAAAAGATGGAACAGCAACGCTTACTGCTGAAAAATCAACAGGAAACTACACTGGATACAAGAAAGACAAAAATACAACATTTGTTGTAAATGTATCCAAAGAACCTACAAAAGTTACAGCGAAAAACGGAAGTGATTCATTGACTCTCGATAAAGTGCAGAGCAAAGCAGACTTTGATAAAAAATCGGCTGAAGCAGGTAAAGCAGTCTACTTCTATGATGAATCTCCAGCAATCGAGACATATGCATCGGAAAAAGAAACAGAGATTGCGAACCTTGTAAAAGATGTGAAGAGAACACCGAAACTGTATGTGAAATTTGCACAGGCAGATGCGAAGAGTGTTGCTCAGACATTAGTACTTGAAGGATTTGAAAATGACGGAAAACTTCCGCAGGATAAACTGAATAAGAACCTTACAGTTCCTACTCTGACAGAAAATGAGGAAGCAAAGACACCGACAAGCATCACTCTTGCATGGAATAAAGTAGCTGATGCGACAACTTACGAGCTTCTTGTTGACGGAGTTGTATTCTCTGTAGGAGATGTGGAGACATATACACATACAGATCTCGGATATCACTCAGAGCATAAGTATAAAGTTCGTTCTAGAAATGCAGAAGGATATTCTGAATGGAGCGAAGAGAAGACGTTCCAGTCAGCAGAAGATCCGTGGAAAGATACACCGGCTCCGCAGACAATCACATGGACAGGCGGTCTGTACGGAAATCACAGTGCTGATTTGGCATTTGACAGAACGTTCCAGAAATCTGATGGTGGTTTCCATTCAGATGGAAATGCAATCGGACAGACTCTTACTGTAGATTACGGAAAAGCATATGAAATTGATAAGATTGAGTATTATCCGCGTGATGATGCAGGCAATGGAACTGTTGAGGAAATGAAATTAGAGACAAGTCTCGATGGTGTACATTGGTCAGAGGCAAAAACATACAAATGGGCAGTAAATAAAGATATGAAGTTGATGGATAAGCTGGATTGCGGAGCGCGCTATATCCGGTTTACACCACTTAAAGCGCTCGGTAATTTCTTCTCGGCAAGTGAGATTAAAGTATATAAGAAAGAAAACACAGGGGCGTTTGCTGTCGGAAGTACCAATAAGGCTGAGGCGGTTACGGATGCTGATTATACAAATATGAAAAATTATCTTGGTGTATGTGAAAAAGATAAGTTGTTTGCAGATCAGATCAAGAGCCGTTACGGCGATATTAACATGAACAATATCTATGATGTTTATGATTACGCATTCACAATGTTCCAGTTAGATGGCGGAACGAAGAAGACGGATAGTGTTTCGGGAGAAGCTATGCTTCTTGCAAGCAGCGACAGCGTGAAGAAAGGCGAGACGTTTACAATCGACGTTTACGCGCAGAATGTAGCAGGACTTAATGCATTCGGACAGGTAATTAATTATGATAATAGCAAAGTGCAATATGTTTCTTGTGAAGTATCACCTCTTCTTGCTCAGATGGAAAATCTGACGGCTAATAAAGAGTATGATGACAGAGCATATGTAAACCTTGCATTTGCAAACCGTGGAGACAAAGAACTTTATGCCGGAAGTGACGTGCTTGCTACAATCACAATGAAAGCAAAAGAGAACATCTCTACAACAGATGCGAAAGTGATCGATCTTTCTAAAGTAACTTTGATCGGACCGAACTACAGCACGATCGAGTCAGAGGTAGATACAGAAGTTGAGATCCCGGATGTTCCGGCAACAGAGAAGAAGTTTGGACAGGCAGACTTCGATATCACAATGACAAATGAGAAACTCACAGAAGATAACACAGATGATCCGAATGTAAATAAATTGATCCAACAGAATAATTACAACGGACTGTTTGATGGAACATTTGGGCGTGATTTTGAGTTTAAGTGGGATATTTCATCCAACCATGTAAACGGAAAACTTCCGGACTATATCATCCTTCCGACAACAATGCATCTTGCATTGAAGAATCCGGAAGCACTTAATAAAGTAGTCGTATCTAATGCAAATGAAGGAAACGGTTACTTGAATAAAGTATCTGCAAAACTGATCTATACAGATGATACATCATCAGACGAGATCAAGTTTGAAACAAAACAGGAGAAATATACATTTGAATTTGCAGGAGACAAGGCGGTAAAAGAAGTTCAGATTACATTCTTAGATGCAAAATCAACAAGTGATGTGAAGAACATGCTCACACTTGCAGAACTTGAACTGTCAAATCTGTCTAACACACCGGTTACAGGAATCACAGCAGATCCGAACAATGCAAAAGAGATGTATGTCGGAACACTGGCAGACATTAATGCAACAGTTCAGCCGGACAATGCAACAAACAAATTCTTCACAGTAGAAAGTTCTAATGAGGACGTTGTGAAGATCATTACGCTGGCAGATGAAAATGGCTATCCGATCTACAAAGCGAGAGCGATGAAAGAAGGAAAGAGTACGATCACTCTGACAGCCGCAGGAAACAAAGAAGTAAAAGCAACATACGATATCAATGTTAAAGCCGGCGTTGATATTTCAGGATTAAATGAAGCGCTTGCTAAAGCTCGTACATATCAGTCATCTGCTTACACAGAAGAAAGTTATGGACAGCTTACAGCAGCAGTAAATGCAGCTACAGAATTACTTAAGGGCGAATATACGAAGAATCAGGTACTTGAAGCGCAGATGGCAATTTACGAGGCAATCGACGGACTTACATTCCGTCCACTTGATGAGACAAAACTGCTTGATGCAAAAGCAGAAGGATTCACAGTGACGGCAACAAGTGAATGTGATCCTGATAAACTTGAGGATGGACTTGCAACAAACGTACTTGACGGAAAAGAGGATAATTACTGGCATACAGAGTACAACAAAGATGTATTGCCGCAGAGCCTCAATTTTGATCTCGGCGGACTTTACAACTTGACAGACATTACATTCCTTGCACGTCAGGGAGTAACGAACGGTGATATCCTGAAAGCGCAGATCTTTGTAGGAAGCGCCAAAGACGATATGAAATCTGTCGGAACATATGAGTTCGATGAAGAAGGCAATGTTCTTGTAAACAGAGATCAGTATCAGCAGATTGCTTTTGATGCGAAAGATGTAAGATATGTAGAGTTCAAAGTTCTTGAAGCAGGAGCACAGGATAAATTCGCAAGTATGGCAGAGATCCGTTTCTACGGAGAGAGAACGACAGCAGCTCTGAAAGCTCTCTATGACAGCTATGTGGCAGAAAACTTGAATAAAGCAGACTACACAGCAGACTCATGGGCAGTATACGAAGCGAAGATGAATGAAGCGAAAGCTCTCATCGAAGCAAAAGATACAACAAACGCAGCAGCAGGCGAAGCTTTGACAGCATTGCAGACAGCGCATGACAGACTTGTGAAACTTAATCCAGATCCGCAGCCGGGCGATGTAGATAAGAGTGGACTGACGACTCTTTATAATCAGTACAAAGACACCAAAGCAGACGGATATACAGCAGAAAGCTGGACAGCATTCAATGAAGCTCTTATGAAAGCACAGAGTGTTCTTGCAAATCCGAATGCAACACAGGATGAAGTAAATGCAGCAAAAGAAGCATTGCAGACAGCTTATGACGGTCTTGTAAAAGACACAACTCCTGATCCGAACCCGAACCCGAATCCGGATGGAAACGGCGGTAGTGGCGGAAACAGCGGAAGCAATGGAAACAGTGGAAACAGTGGAAATAGCGGAAGCAATGGAAGCAACGGAAACGGTGGCAATGCAGCTGTTGTTACAGGTGACAGCGCAAACATCGCAGGATATTTGATGGCGCTTGTGGCAGCGGGCGGAATCGCTGTAGTAACATTCTTTAGAAGAAAAAGAGTGAAATAAAAATATCTGATTCGTAAGATGAAGATTATATGAAACAAAAAGGCGGTGCGCGTGAGGCACCGCCTTTTTTGTGCGACGAGTTAAAATTCGGGATTGCAGGAGAAGAGATTTTTCCAAACAGGAAGATCGGATTTATGAGAGATGGAGTTTCAAATCTGAAATTCCATCTCTTTTCCGGTTTTGGGATGATGAAATGTTAGCTTGTAAGCGCAGAGATGAAGTTGTCCTGCCTGAAATCGTTTTGTCGAAGATTGTACGGAATTCATATGATCGGTGATTTCTTTGCCATATTTTCGATCGCCTATAAGGGGGTGTCCGAAATATGCCATTTGCACACGAATCTGATGATGTCTGCCTGTGTCAAGATGGATTTCTATTAAGGCAGAAGATTCATTTTGCAATGGCGGCTGCCTGTGGTTTCGGGACGTGTGTTTTGGCGTGTCAGTCGATTTGGAATCGGTAAATTTTTCGTTTCCGGGCGCACCGTATGTTTCTATTGTTCTGTAGTGAAGTCTGGCAAGTTTTGCTCCCGGAGTCGTTTTCGTACAGACTGCGGAACTGTTTGTACGGGTATCTTTGACGAGATAGTTTTCAAGAGAGCTTCCTGCGGTTCGGGAATGCCTGATATTACTGCAAGATAATATTTCCCAAATTCTTGGGAAGTGAGCTGGCGGTTTAGTTCCTTTGCGGCGGCAGGTGTTTTTGCAAAGACGAGAATCCCTTCTACAGGCTGGTCGAGGCGATGAATGATCGCAAGATACGGTTCGCCTGATTTTGCCCGGTGAAATTTACGTGAAGAAAAAAGATGGTTTTTGAGCAGGCTTTCCATGTCGGAAGTTCCGATATGACTGCTCTGAGTCGGCGTTCCTGCGGGTTTATGGCAGACGATGATCTGCTCGTCTTCGTATATAATAAGCGGGGATGCATTTTTTATCATTTGTCTTATTTTCGCTCCTTCGTATTATTGACTTTTCAATGTGTTACGGCTAAACTGATTATCATATAAAAGAATTTTCAGGTCAACCCTTTAAGGAGGAAATTCATGATAAATAATGAGTGGGAAAGATCGTTGGATGAATTGAATCGGACGATTCAGGACGCTATCGATCATCAAAATTACGGACGGTTAAATCAGAATGTGACGGATACGATCGGACGTGCGATGGAAGGACTCTCCAGAGGACTAAGAAACGGAATCCGTTACGGAAGTGATGCGATGAATGCCGCTGCGGATAATTTTGCACAGAGGCAGAGACAAGCGGGAAACACACCGCCGTTTCATAATCAGGGAACAGGATCTGCAGGTGGTTTCACGCAGAATCAGGGAGCGGCTCAGCAGGCGGATTTACACAGAATCAGAGGACAGGCTCAGCAGGCGGATTTACACAGAATCAGAGGACAGGCTCAGCAGGCGGATTTACACAGAATCAGAGGACAGGCGCAGCGGGCGGATTTACACATAATCAGGGAGCGGGCTCAGCAGGCGGCTTCGCGCAGGATCAAAGAACGGGAACAGCGGGGAATTCCGTGCACAGAGGCGGAATCCTTTATCTGAAGGGAACGGCAATAAAGGTCGGCGGTATCTTCCTCGCGATTACGGGATACCTTGGGATGATCGTTACTCTGATCATCGGTCTGATGCTTCTGTTGGGAAGTTCGGTAACAGGCTGGCAGATGGAGATAAATGTCATGGCGGCTTTGATGGGCGGTTTTTCTGTTGCGTTTGCAGTGATGGGAATTATCGGAACATCGAATGCGTGTACGGTGAGCCGTTTTGGAAAATATGTGAAAATGATCGGAAACAGGGAATATTGTGACGTAAAAGAATTTGCACAGCAGAGCGGACGTTCTGTGAAAGCAGTTGTGAAAGATTTGAAAAAGATGATTAAAAAAGGCTGGTTTCGGCAAGGTCATCTTGATGAGCAGGAAACATGTCTTATGACGAGCAACGAAGCTTATCGCCAATACACGGCGCTTATGGAAAGAACGCGTCGGGAAAAACAGGAAAAAGAAGAGCGGGCAGCGAAGGAACAGGAAGAGTTTTCCAGACTTTCTCCGGAAGTCCAGAAGATCATCGAAGCAGGCGACGAATATGTGAGGGCGATCAAAGCGGCGAATGACGCAATACCCGGAGAAGAAATTTCGGAGAAAATCGCCCGTATGGAAATGCTTGTAGACAGGATATTTGACCGGGTCGAGCAGAAACCCGATACGGTCAGTGATATCCGAAAATTAATGGATTATTATCTTCCGATGACGATGAAACTGCTGCAGGCGTATGAAGATTTGGATGCACAGCCTGTACAGGGAGAAAATATTATTTCTTCCAAAATAGAGATCGAAAAGACGATTGACACTCTTAATGTGGCGTTTGAAAAGTTGTTGGACGATCTTTTTCAGGATACGGCGTGGGACGTGTCGTCGGATATATCGGTTCTGAATACGATGCTGGCACAGGAAGGACTTACGGAAGACGAGATCAGAAAGTAAAAGCGCGCAGCGAGTGGAGAAGATAAGATAGAAAAGATGTTCGCAGCGAGTAAAGAAGATAAAATAGAAGCTCGGGGAATGATGAGTGAAGATAAGTAAGATAGGGCTGAAGAAAGAAATGGAAAAGGAGATTAAAGAAATGGGAACAGAATTTAAGGACTTAGACACCACTCCGACATTGACGTTAGATCCGTTTCAGGCGGCGGATAAAAAGGAAACTCCGGCCGTGCAGCAGGTAGAAGAACCGGTGCTGGACGACAGCATTTTGACAGAAGAAGAGCGTCAGACGGTCGAGGCATTTGCAAAGCAGATCGACTTGACGAATTCATCGCTGATCCTTCAGTACGGAGCGGGAACGCAGAAGAAGATGGCGGATTTCTCCGAATCGGCGTTGGATAATGTGAAATCTCAAGATCTCGGCGAGGTGGGGGATCTCCTTACCGGCGTTGTGACGCAGTTGAAAAGTTTTGATGAAGATGAAGAAGAAAAAGGCTTTTTCGGCATTTTTAAGAAAGCGTCGAAACAAAATTGATTCTATGAAAGCGAAATACGCAAAAGCCGAGACGAATGTAAATGAGATTATCAAGGCGCTGGAGAAGCATCAGGTACAGCTTATGAAGGATACAGCGCTTCTTGATAAGATGTACGAACTGAATCTGACATATTTTAAGGAATTGTCGATGTATATTCTTGCGGGAAAGAAGAAACTTGCGGAAGTGAAAAGAACACAGCTTGCGGATCTGATGAGCAGGGCGCAGGCATCAGGACTGCCGGAAGATGCGCAGGCGGCGAAAGATTTGGATGAGATGTGCATTCGGTTTGAGAAGAAGATCCATGATCTTGAACTGACAAGAATGATTTCTATTCAGACTGCGCCTCAGATTCGGCTCGTTCAGAATAATGATACAATGATGGTTGAAAAGATCCAGTCTACAATCGTAAATACGATTCCTCTTTGGAAGAGTCAGATGGTTCTTGCGCTTGGGGTAGAACATTCGACGCAGGCAGCGGAAGCGCAGCGGCGTGTTACGGATGTGACGAATGAGCTTTTGAAGAAAAATGCAGAGAAACTGAAGATCGCAACGACGGAAACGGCTCGGCAGTCCGAGCGGGGAATCGTGGATATGGATACGCTCAAAGCAACGAACGAGTCTCTGATCTCTACGCTTGATGAAGTAATGGCAATCCAGCGTGAAGGCAGGGAAAAACGTCAGGCTGCGGAGGCGGAACTTCGCAATATGGAGCAGGAATTAAAAGGAAAGCTTTTGCAGCTTCACGGATAATGTTTGGGATAAGGTCTTAGATGCACGTTTAGGATGGTATTTTCGGAATGAATACTTGGAACGGCGGTTTCGGTTGACATTCTGCCGGATTTTGGGTAAAATCACAGATGCAAACAGGCGAGGAAAGAGAATAGTATATGTGTGGAATGCATCAGAGAGAAGGCGGTTGGTGAAAGCCTTTGCAGGAACACATTGAACCGGCTCCGGAGCTCTGTATGAAAATACAGCGTATATCTGCGTTAAAGATAAAAGAGAGAACAACGGCAGGCAGGACGTCTGCGGTGTTAATAAGGGTGGTACCGCCGAGATGCTCGGTCCCTTGTGGGGAAGAGCGTCCCGGCGTTTTTATATAGGCGCATATAGGAAATGAGACGCTTTTCCGGCAGAGAAGTTTTGGCGCTATCCGGGAATCTGCCGCGTTACCGGAAATTTTTACGATCCGGGAGAAACGGGCAAAACGGAAGAAACGGTCGAAACGGTCGAAACGGTCGATTCGGACGGATATGGCTAAACTGCTACGCTATGGAAGCGATGGAAGAAAAGTCGGAACAAAAGATAAAAAGTTCCGAAAATGATTTGGGAAATGAGGTAAGAAAATGGCGAAAGAAAAGAAACTTGTACAGTCGATCACATCGAGAGACGAAGATTTTGCACAGTGGTATACAGATGTTGTGCGGGAAGCAAAATTATGTGATTATTCAGGCGTAAAGGGATGTCTGAACTATCTTCCGAACGGATATGCAATATGGGAAAATATTCAGTCGGATCTTGATAAACGTTTTAAAGACACAGGTGTGGAAAACGTATATCTTCCGGTTTTGATCCCGGAAAGCCTTTTGCAGAAAGAAAAAGACCACATCGAAGGGTTCGCGCCTGAAGTAGCGTGGGTAACACACGGCGGAGCGGAGCCGCTTCAGGAGAGATTCTGTATCCGTCCGACATCTGAGACATTGTTCTGTGACGTGTGGAGCAAGACGGTTCAGTCTTACAGAGACCTTCCGAAAGTATGGAATCAGTGGTGCTCGGTTCTTCGTTGGGAGAAAACGACAAGACCGTTCCTTCGTTCAAGGGAATTCCTCTGGCAGGAAGGTCATACGATTCATGCGACATATGAAGAAGCGGAAGAACGTACAAAATTAATGTGGAAAGTATATAAAGACTTTGTAGAAGAAAATCTTGCGATTCCGGTTGTTGCCGGAAGAAAAACAGAAAGTGAAAAATTTGCGGGAGCGCAGGACACTTATACGATTGAAGCACTGATGCACGACGGTCAGGCTTTACAGTCGGCGACAAGCCATTTCTTCGGAAATTCTTTCCCGGATGCATTTGACATTAAGTATGCAGATAAAAATAATGAACTGCACAGTGTGTACGAGACATCATGGGGATTATCCACCCGAATCATCGGTGCGATCATCATGGTTCACGGCGATGACAGCGGTCTTGTACTTCCGCCGAGAATCGCTCCGGTACAGACAAGAGTTATTCCGATCGCGCAGCATAAAGAAGGTGTTCTCGATAAGGCAAATGAACTTCTTGACGCTCTTAATAAAGCCGGATATCGCGCGAAGATCGATGATTCCGAAAAGAGTCCGGGATGGAAATTCAGTGAGCAGGAGATGCTCGGAATCCCGACTCGTATCGAGATCGGACCAAAAGATATCGAAAACGGTCAGGTTGTTGTTGTGCGCAGAGATACAAGAGAGAAGATCGTTGTGGCAATCGATGAGATTACAACGAAACTCGGTGAAATCCTTGAGACGATCCAGGCAGACCTTTATGCGAAAGCAAAAGCGTTCCTTGATGACCACATCAGTTCTGCGGTGACTATGGATGAGATGAAAGATGCGGTTTCCGAAAAGAAAGGTTTCGTAAAGGCAATGTGGTGTGGAGACGAAGCTTGTGAGGATGAGATTAAAGCACAGACAGGCGGAGTGACATCACGATGCATTCCTATGGAAGAAGAACATCTGTCTGATGTATGCGTCTGCTGTGGAAAACCTGCGAAACATATGGTTTACTGGGGAAGAGCATACTAAAATACATTATTTGTAAATGGGCAGTTTAAAACAGGAGTGGATTTCTTCGCTTTTGGAAGAAATACGTTCTGTTTTACAGCGCTGCTTCTCGATAAATAATATAGAAGAAATAAGATAGTGTTGTACAAAAAGGCTATAATCGTTTTGGAAAATGAACGACTATAGCCTTTTTGAAATCCTAAATATGCAAAATGACGAAAATGGGGGATGATAATGACAATTTTGTTTAAATGTGATAAGGTTATAAGGTCTATGAAAAATAAAATTGTGAAAAAAGGGGAAAGGAAAAGTATGAAAAAGAGAAAGTATCTGGCATTGTTATTAGCTGCCGGAATGATCGCACAGACAGCTCTTTCGACCGGCGGAGTTGTGCAGGTTCAGGCTGCCGAAGACACATACGTTAAAACAGATGAGCTGACAGACAACGATACGGCGGCACCGAAGAAGGATAGTGTTATACCGTCAAAGAATCAGTATGAGTATCAGAAACAGGAACTGGCGGCTTTTTGTCATTTTGGAATGAATACATATACCGGAAGCGAGTGGGGGAACGGAAAAGAAAATCCGAATCAGTTTCAGCTGACAAATGATTTTGATGAAGAAACTTATGTAAAAGCGATTCATGACGCAGGGTTTAAGAAACTGATCATTACGGCAAAGCATCATGACGGTTTCTGCATATGGCCAAGTGAAATGACGACACATGATACCGAAACGGCAGGTTATGAAGGCGACGTTTTAGAAGAACTTTCCAGAGCGTGTACAAAATATAATATTGACATGGGACTGTATCTTTCCCCGTGGGATGTAAATAGTGAATATTATGGTTACAAAGATAAGGATGGAAAAAAACTTGTCGGAGCTGACGGACAGCCGTTGAATGGAAAAACATGGGATCAGGTAAAACAAGAAGACGCTCTTGATTATAACGAATACTATGATAATCAGTTGAAAGAGATTCTTGGAAATGATAAGTACGGAAACAACGGTCATTTTAAAGAAGTTTGGATGGACGGCGCAAAAGATACGAACGACAAGAGCAATGCGCAGGATTATGATTTCCAGAGATGGTTTAAGACAATTCAGCAATACGAGGGAAAAGCAAGCGGAAAGTACGAGGATGATTGCCTTCTTTTCGGCGCGGAATCTTATACAACTGTAAGATGGATCGGAAATGAGAGAGGATATGCGGCTGAAGAAACGTGGCAAAGTCAACAATCGACAGAGAGAATAATACGATCAATAGTAACAGTAGAGACGGATATACGAAAGGATTTCCGAATGGAAATCAGTGGACTGTGCCGGAGGCGGATACAAAGATTACGTCAGGCTGGTTCTGGGGAGAAAGCAAGAAAACGCCTCTTTCGATGGAGCAGCTTGCAGGTATTTATTTCGGATCGGTTGGACACAACGCTACATTGTTACTGAATGTTCCCCCGAATAAACAAGGAACGGTAGATGCGGATATTCTTGCTCGTGTGGCAGAGTTCGGAAAAGCAGTTCAAAATACGTTTGATAAGAACTTGGCTGAAAAAGCGTCTGTTTCTGCGACAGAAGTAAGAGGAAACTCAAAGAAATATTCACCGGAGAATCTGCTCGACGGAAATGATGAGACTTATTGGACAGTAGGAGACGGTACGACAAGCGGAAAAGTATTGATCGATTTGGGAGAATCCAAAAAGTTCGATGTTGTGTCGATAGAAGAGGCAATCCAGTTTGGACAGCGTATCGGATCTTTCAAAGTAGAATATAAAAACGGTAATGGAGAATGGAAGACGTTTGACCAGGGAACAACGATCGGAGCAAAACGTCTCTGTCGTAAAAAAGCTGTAAAAGCGGATAAGCTTCGTATTACAGTTACTGCTCATAACCAGGCGGAAAATAAAGTTCCGATATTAAGCGAGATTGGCGTATATGAGGCTGCGGAAGGATTTGAACTTGGAACGGGTATCCCGTCAGGTCTGCAGACGAAAGATGACCGTGGATTTACGCTTAGCAGCGGATGGCATCAGGAAACGAACGATCAGATGATAGAAGGAACGGGTATCTGGATCAACGGAAACGGAAATGGGGCGAATGCGCCATATGCGGAGACGAAGTTTAAAGGTACGAAGGCATGGGTTATCGGTACGATCGATCAAAAACACGGTCCGGCAGATGTATATATTGACGGGAAGAAAGTTGCATCGATTAATACATATTCTGCAACAAGAAAGTTGGGACAGATTTTATATGAAACGAATACGTTAGAAGACAAAGAGCATACTCTTAAGATTGTAAATACAGGGTCTAATACTCAGGCTGTAGGATTAGATGCAGTTGCGTATCTTGATAACGGTGGAAAGGGAATGGTAGAACTTGAAAAAGATGCCTATCGAGTGAATGAAGATACAAAATACCCAATTAAGCTGAAACGCGTCGGAGGTACGAACGGTGAATTGACAGTGCAGTTTGAGGTTGCTCCGGGAAGCGCATATCAGAAGCATTTTGATGCTGATGGAAATATGACAGTAACATTTAAGGATGGACAGGAAGAGGCAGAAGCATTTGTCACAACGAAGCGTGTGAAGGAAAAAGAAGGTGACGTTTATTTTTCTGCTTATTTAAGCGCTCCGACAGAAGATGTTCTTCTGGGATTCATTACAAAAGCAAAGATTACGATTGCAGATACAGAATCTTATGACAAGCAGGAACTTCTTGACAAGATCAAAGAAACAGAGAAAGCGGGATATCAGGAATCACTTTATACAACAGCAAGTTATAAAAATTATGTAGATGCATTAAAAGCAGCCAAAGAAGCGGCAAAGAAAGCAAACTTGACTCAGGAAGAAGCTGCAAAAGCATGTGCGGCTCTTGATGCGGCAATCGCAAGTTTGACAAAACGAAGTACATTCAGTGAAACAGACAGACTGCAGTTCCCTAAAGTAAAAGGACGTAGTACGACTGTAGAAGCGGAATATTTTGTATTAGATTCGTCTAAAGCTGAAAAAGGTAAAGAGGTTCGCATTCAGCCGGATACAGGTGCAAGTAATGGGGCAAAAGTAGGATGGTTTGAAAAAGGTAATGTGATAAAAGCGCCATTCCATGCTGAAAAAGAAGGAAAATATACAGTAACTGTGACATACCAAAGTGGAAGAGATTCTGGCAATCCGAATAAAATTAACTGGGGTGGAACGAATGTAGACAGCGGTTCGGTCAATGTAGTAGGAAAGAATACACAGAATCCTGTTTTTGAAGAGAAGTCATTTGACATTAATGTGACAAAAGCAGGTGATGGTGAGTTAGTGCTTACTGCAGATGCAAGTTCGTCTCCTAATATTGACAAGTTTGTTATCACAGCGAAAGAAGTTTCTGCTGCAACATATAAGATTACGGCGACAGCAGGAGAGCATGGTAAGATTGAAGGCGTTACAGGTACGGAAGTGACAGTAGAAGAAGGCGCGAGCATACGTTCAAGTTTGTACCGGATGAAAATTATGCGGTAAAAGATGTTATCGTAGACGGCAACTCGATTGGCGCGGTAGATTCTTATACATTTGATGATGTGACGGCAAATGGCCATACGATTGAAGTACAGTTTGAAAAGGCAGTTTATGCAGAAGATAACCGATTTGTATTCCCAACGGATGGTAATACAAAAACAGCTGAGGCAGAGAGATTTGAGATTCATGATGTAAAAGATCCGACAGATGGTGAATGGCATTGCGGAGTAACTGCGAAAGACTGGGCAAGTGGCGGAAAGATTGTAAATGCGATGAATAAAGGGGATACGATTACCCTTTACTATGATGCACCGCAGACAGGCGAATATACAGTGACGGTATATTATAGAAGCGGAAATCCGCAGAATGGTCTTACATGGGCTGAAAAAGATGGAAAAATCAAATCAGGAAATGTGACAGCAGGAGCAGGAGATAGTGCAGCGGCAACACATACGACAGAGTTTACACTGAATGTAGAGACGGCAGGTCCGGGATGTCTTGTATTCACAGCACCGGATGCGAAAGCTCCGCAGTTGGATAAATTCGATATCAAGAGTCCGGGAACACCGGTTCCTCCGATTTCTGCAGTAGAGCTTGAAGCGGCAGTTGAGGCTGCTAAGGGATTAGATCTGAATGATTACAAAGATGACGATGCCAAAACTGCATTTACTGCAAAACTGGCAGAGGCGGAAAAACTTCTTGCAGACATTGCCGGCGGAAGCTTTGCGGGAACACAGGACGAGGTGAATCAGATGGCAAAAGAGCTGAAAGCTGCACAGGATGCTTTGAATGAAAAAGAGCAGACTCCTCAGGTGAATAAAGATACGCTTAAGGAGGCAATCGGCAAGGCGGAAGCGCTTGATCTGACACAGTATAAAGAAGAAGGTAAGGCAGAGTTTAATGCGGCTCTTCAAAATGCAAAGGCTGTTCTTGAAAAAGCAGATGCAGATCAGGATGAAATCGATCAGGCAACGCTTGCATTGAATACGGCAATCCAGAATCTGAAACCGGTCGACGGCGGAAGCGGCGATGGAAACGGTGAAGGAAACGGAAATGGAAGCACAGGCGGAAACGGAAACGGCAGTGGAAGCACAGGCGGAAGCGGAAACGGTAGTGGAAACGCAGGCGGAAATGGAAGTACAGGAGGCAGCGGCACAGGAAATTCGGCAGTGCAGACAGGCGACAGCTCAAACCTGTTTGTATATGCGGGAACATTACTCCTTGCAGCGGCAGCGTTCGTATTCGGATTCAGAAGAAGAAATCAGGAAAAATAATTCTGATGCCGAAGGCATTCGGACAGTCTGAATAAAGAGATAACAGAGACGGGAAAGTTATGGATTATCTGAGAAGATATGATATTGACAGTGCAACAGCACGAAAAGATATAAGAAGTTTTACAGAAACCCTTGAAAAAAATGGTATTTTGGAACGGTGAATGATGGAAAAAGAAAAAGATATCGGATTGCAGATGCGGAAATTGAAATTGCATTTACAGAAAATTATACAGAAATAATATGCCGGGATTATGAAGTGAAGGCAGAGGGCAAACCAGATTTTGTAATTGAAGTTACAGACGAGGAAGTTGAAAGAGAAAAAAGAAAAGTGAACCGGGGGCATCAAAAGGAATTATTGAGTCATTGGCAATTTACAGAAAATTGTGTGAAAAAATACTGGACAGAAATTGTGTCCTGTTTCATTGCTCTGCTGTTGCTGTGGATGGAAAAGCATACTTGTTTACGGCTGCAAGCGGAACAGGAAAATCCACGCATACAAGGATGTGGAGACAGCATTTCGGCGGCAGGGCAGTGATGGTTAATGACGATAAACCGATTCTTCGGATAAAAGATGATGGAATTTATGTATGTGGAACTCCGTGGTGCGGGAAGCATGGATTGCAGACAAACGTGGAAGTGCCGGTGCAGGGGATCTGTATTTTGAGAAGAGGAGAAGAAAATATGATCAGAAAAATTTCTGCAATAGATGGATATCCGGATCTGTATAAGCAGACTTACCGTCCCGGTGAAAAGGACAAGATGTTAAAGACACTTTCGATGATTAAACAGATGGCAGAAAGACTTCCGCTATATGAGATGCATTGTACGATATCGGAGGAGGCAGCAGTTATGGCATGGGAGAGGATGAAGCCATAAGAACGACCTGTAATGAAATAAAATGATGTCGGGGTCAAAAGCCCCCGACTTTGATGCCTACGGATTGCTCCGTGCTACGCACTCCCACAATCTACCCAATATTCGCATATCGTGGGATTATCATCCCACTTTTATGCTCATAGCAGGCGGGTTCTAAGGTCTTTCACCCACCTATGAGCAAGCTCATGTGGCTTAGACCTTTTGACCCTGGCATCTCAATATTTTGATAAGCATGAAAAAGTTTTGAGAAAAGAGACCAGCTATGAAAAGTCAACCATAAATTAGCAAAAAATTTCTTTTTCATATCGGTGGTAAAAAAGGGTAACTTTAATAGAGCTCCCTTAGGGTGCTTTTTCAAAATCTATCGATATAGGTATAC